>Ga0172377_10005821_pt1 | contig 12678 bp, 17 predicted proteins | sample Pumphouse3metaG_FD_119749 | JGI IMG/M metagenome (GOLD analysis project Ga0172377, IMG submission 119749) | Leachate microbial communities from a municipal landfill in Southern Ontario, Canada - Pumphouse #3 metaG | ecosystem: Engineered > Solid waste > Landfill > Unclassified | place: Canada... | reverse complement strand
GAGGCCAAGTAAAATGCAAGGCTGGCAAATCGCAGTTCTCGTTATCTGTATTATCTTCTTTATTATTCTTTTGATCTTTGTTTCAAATATTCGTATCGTCCGTCAGACTGAGAAATTCATTGTTGAAAGATTAGGTGCTTATCATGCTACTTGGAGTGTCGGTATTCATTTCCTGGTTCCTTTTGTTGACCATGTTGCTCATCGTATCTCTATGAAGGAACAAGTTAAGGATTTTGAGCCTCAGTCGGTTATTACTAAGGATAATGTCACCATGCAGATTGATACCGTTATCTTCTTCCAGGTGACTGATCCTAAATTATATGCTTATGGTGTTGATGATCCTATTGCCGCTATTGAGTACCTATCTGCTACTACCCTTAGAAACATCATCGGTGATCTTGATCTTGATGGCACCTTAACTTCTCGAGACATCATCAACGGCAAAATGAGACAGATTCTTGATGAGGCTACTGATCCTTGGGGTATTAAAGTTAACCGTGTTGAAGTAAAGAACATTCTTCCTCCTCAGGATATCCGTGATGCTATGGAAAGACAGATGCGTGCTGAACGTGAAAAGAGAGAAAAGATTCTCTTAGCTGAAGGTGAAAAACAATCGGCTATTCTTATCGCTGAAGGTAAGAAGGAATCTATGATCTTAAATGCTGAATCTGAAAAGAGAGCAGCTATTCTTAAAGCTGAAGGTGATGCTGAAAGCTTAAGAGATATGAAGAAGGCTGAAGCTGATTCTATCAAGGTTATCCGTGATGCTGAGGCTGAAGGTATTAAGTCAGTCAAGTCAGCTAATGCTGACCAGGCTGTCTTAACTCTTCGCTACTATGAAGCTTTAGCAAAGATTGCCGATGGCAAAGCTACTAAGATCTTCATACCTGAAGATATGAAGGGAATAGCTAGTGCTGCAAGCGTCGTTAAAGAAGTAATCACTGAGAAGAAAGACGATCCTATTGAAGTAAAGACTAAGAAGTAAAGAACTGTCTCCCTAAAAAGGGAGACTTTTTCTTTGTTAGTGATTTTCATATTTCCCTTTATTAGCTAAAAATAGTAAAATAGATAATCATGGCAAGAAAAGAAATAATTGGCGTTGATTTAGGTACAGCCAACACCACCGTCTATTCATCGAATACCAATTCCATCGTTTTCTCTGAACCGACTTGTGTTGCTATTGATACCAATAGCCGCCAAGTAAAAGAAATTGGCTTTTTAGCTAGCAAAATTCAGGGTAAGACCCCCTATAACTATGATGTCATTTATCCGATGGAACATGGTCTAGTAGCAGATTCAGAAGCCTGCTATGAGTTTTTAAGCCGAGTCTTTGAGAAACTTCATCTTGATAAGTCTTTCCGTAATGCTTCTTTATTGTTTTCTGCTCCTTCAAGATGCTCAAAAGTAAATCGTAATGCCTTAATTGAAATAGGTAAAGCTTTGTCAGCTAAAGAAATCTTCATTGAAAGCCAAGCCAAATTAGCAGCTTTAGGAGCAGGCGAGAATGTCTATGCTCCTACAGCTACTTTAGTTTGCAACATCGGAGCTGGCATTACTGATATTGCTGTTCTCTCCATGGGAGAAGTCGTGGCTGCTGATTCTACCTATATTTCAGGAAGAACCTTTGATGAAGCTATCCGCCGTTACATGGTTCAAAAGCAGCATCTTGCTATTGGCATGAGCAGCGCTGAATATGTGAAGATGAGAATAGGTACTGTAAGTTCTATAAGTGAAAACCGTTTAGTTGATGTTAAAGGCCGTGATACCGTGACTTCCCTCCCTTCATCAATGATTGTCTCCTCTGGTGAAATCTATAAGGTTCTGGAGCCTTTAACTGAATATATTGCTTTGAAGATTACTGATGTCATTTCTTCTATCCAGCCAGAATTAGCTGCTGATATTCTTAAAAACGGTCTTCTTCTTACTGGTGGCGGGGCTTTGCTTTCCGGCATGAAGGAATTCCTTTCATCTACTCTATCAATACCAGTCAGGATCATGAACAATCCTGAGAAAGCTGTTAGCTATGGTATGTCAGTCTATGTGAATCACTTAAATAAATAAAGAGGGTAATATAATGATTACTTTAATTGATTTGAAGAAAGCCAAAATGCAGGCTTTAAAAGAGCACGATTCCAATAAGCAGAATGTCTTAGGTGTCTTAATCGGTGCCTATCAGAAAGCTGAGATTGATAAGAGAGCTAAGAATGAAGAGATGAGCGATGCCGATATGGTTTCTCTTCTCAACAAGACCTTAAAAGAACTTGAAGATGAGAAAACTATGTATGCTTCCGCTAACCGACTCGATGATGTTAAGAATCTTGATTACCAGATTGGTATTGTCAAAACCTATATGCCCACTATGATGAGTGAAGACGACATTAAGAAAGTCATTGACGGTTTAGCTGATAAATCTATCAAGGGTATTATGATTGCTTTTAAGACTAAGTATGCCGGTAAAGCCGATATGGGATTAGTTTCTAAAGTTGCTAAGTCTTACCAAGGTAAGTGAATTATTATAGGCAGGCAAAACCTGCCTATAATTCATTGACAAAGCACTTCCTTTTCTCTAAACTATATAACGCTGTCTATTCTTGGGGGAATAGTTAAGTGGCATAACAGCGGTCTCCAAAACCGTTATTGAGAGTTCGATTCTTTCTTCCCCCGCCATCAAGTCACGATAGGAATGATACAAAGCTTATCATTCCTTTTTTCGTTAAAAGTCCGATTGTATCGGCATTATTCGATAAAAGGCCCTTGAACCAGGTTATCCAATCTGGCCATCAAGGGCTTTTCCTATGTCCCGAATTTGAAAAACACTTTTTCCTTTATTCATTAAGCGCACGTAATCCGAGCAGGGGTTGCAGTCCAAAAACAAGGTGGTTGCAACGCTGAAGACGGGGGTTGCATTAAGCGCACGATTATATTCAGCCCCGCTCAATCGATGCTTTTCTAACCGGTCTCTCCTGAAAAGGAGACTTTCAGGAATGATAAAAGTTATCGAATTATTCGCCGGCGTCGGCGCCCAGCGCCAGGCTCTGAAGCAAGCCGGCATCGAGCACGAGGTCGTCGCAATCTCGGAAATCGACAAATACGCGGAGAAGGCATACGAGCTTCTCCATGGGGAGACCAGGAACCTGGGGGACATCCGAAAAATCCAGGAACTGCCAAACGCCGATCTGTGGACCTATTCCTTCCCGTGCACCGACATCTCATTGAGCAGGCAGTATCAGTATGAATTAGGTGTCGCCATAGAGGAAAAGAACCGATATCATCGATGTCTTGATGCCGTCTGGCCGCTCTTCTATCAGGTGGCGGCATATGATTCCAGGGCATCCCTGAGCATCGTCATCAGGTTCGGGCATCCATCCAAAATCAAAACAAGAAGAGGTGTCGCATCGGCAATCGAGGGCGTTCTCCTCGGAAGTCATACGACAAGGGATGGCCTTATCTAGGATGTCATCGAATACGCCAAGACACACAACTCCGGATGTGCATCGGACTCCTATCTTGCACAGGAAACCGTCTAGATGGCGAAAAGAGTCAGACGCGAAAAGGAAAGGCTCAGGGAAGTGCTCGAAAGGATGCTCGAGACAGCGGCGAAGCTTCCTGGATTCCAGTTGCTCGAATCGATACCCGGAATCAAAGACACGTCAGCGCAAAGGCTCATCGCAGAGATCGGTGATATATCCAAATACAACGATGCCAAGGCGTTCGTGGCCTACATCGGGCTTGATCCTATGGTACTCCAGTCAGGAAAGAACACCGGCGAACACCTGCACATAACCAAGAAGGGGAACAGGTTCCTAAGATGTACGCTGTATCTCTGCGTAATCAGCATACTCACAAACTATTGACAAGGCTCACAATATAGTGCTAAATTACAAAAACGGGTAACATGTGCGGGAGGAAATTTATGAAACGGTCAAATATTAAATGCATTGGTCTTTTGGTTCTTTCCGCCTTTGCAATGGGCGCGATGGGAGGCTGTTCTAGCACCGGAAGTCGTGTTGACTCCGCAATAGTTAGGGATGCGACCTCCAAAGTCGAACAGGAAGGAATGTTCTCATCCATCTGCAAAACTGATGATAACGGTGTTTCTCCGTTAAAGCCGCTAAGCCCTTCGCCGGAAAAGACCTTGCGGGCTATGAAACGGTCGCCGATGAGCCGGAAGAGGAATATCAGGTGGTCTATGACCTTTCCGCCTCTAGCGAGGATGGCGCGGTCACTCTAAATATTCGCTTCAATGATAGCGGCGAGGAGATTATCGATCCCTTCATTGGCGAGCCGATGACCAACGGCGAAGGGGAGGAAGACGTACTCTTTACCATCTATGGCGAGCACGTGATGATGCCGGAATTCGTTGAGGCGGCTTCGCAGAATGAGGAGTGCGGTTGGTTCAGCAACTTGGCGAGCAAAATCAAGAAAGCGGTCGAGGATAAAGCGGGAACCATCGCGCACAAAACTCTTAACGCCGCGATGGCCGTCTGTGTCATCGTTGAGCCGGCCGCGAGATTATTCGCGTTGACCCATAACGATATCACGAGGACGGTTTATGCCGTCTATCGCACGGCTAGACAGACCGTCTACGTCACCAACTATGTTTCGAATTCGAAGCAAACCCAGCCTAGCGGATACGTTTACGCGCAGAGCGAATACGGCTCTTGGTGGCTCGATACCGCTCACTATAATGATGTCGGCTGTGAGGTGATCGCGGGCTACAACATGGCTTACGCCAAGAATAAGGGCTTGAATTTAGCCGATGTTGGATATGCCTATTCTACGTTGGGCATCGAAATTGGCGTCGCCTTTGGCCACTTTGGTTCCAATCCTTATCAAATATCGTATTTTTTGGCCGCCGAAGGAATTCGTTACCACAAGAGCTTTACCTATAGGGACTTCGAAAGCAGGATGAATGATGGCAAGAACTATTACGTCATCATGTCGGCCTGGACCGGTACCCAATGCGATACCAACACCCCGCTTCATACGTTCTTTGTCGATAAGGATACGAGTAGAAGCAATAGGTTTAAGGCTTATAACCGCAATTGCCACGACACCAGCCATTCCGGAACCGACAGGAATAGTCTCAGTCGACGCTTTGGGTTATAAGGAGAAATTAAAGCAAAATGAAAAAACCTTGTCTTTTTTTAATCCCTGCGTTGCTTTTGGCTTCCTGCGTCGAGTCAAAGGTCATCGATATCAAAAACGTGACCTGGATCGGCGATCTGCTTTCTATCGAGATTACTTCCGGCCAGCTTAACGCCACCGGGGCTTATAGCTATTCTTTTGAAGAATCCACGTTTACGGAGTATTACTCGAAGCTCGTTTTCGAAGGAGAAACCTATTATTTTTTCCCAGAGATCAGCAACCAGGAATTCTCAGTGACCTTGCGTGACCCGAAAACAAAGGAGGCGTTGACCCTTTATGGCGATGAGCCCGTTTTCCTTTTTGGTAGATATGACGCATCGAAGATTGCGGAAGAGGCAGGCAAGGAGTACCAATACCATTTTGAGGTAAAACTTCAAGAGAACTGTCAGTACGCATCCTATTGCTCTTCCAAAGGGCTTCCCTTTCCTTCGGCCTTGAATCTCTATGGTTACCAAAGCAATTAAGGCCTGCGCTGCCATGGGGGCGGCTAGCCTAATCCTTTGTTCTTGTGGCGAGGCTTCCTCACAGGAAAGATATCAGGATAATGTCGCCGGCGTCGTCGAATTGAGGGGAAGCGTAGACGAGAGCAATTTCGATTACGCTTCCGCTTGGTTCGTCTCTCCCACTCTCCTTGTCACGTGCTTTCATGCGATTGGCAACAGTGAGGGAGAGGCCTCGATATTCGATGATCTTGGCGTCAGGTTTTTTGATGAGAACGAATACACCTCTGTCACCATGGTGGATTTTGATTCTGCGGAAGACATTGCCCTTTTATCCTATAAAGGAAGCCATGCGCGTAAAAGCTTTGGCCTTGCTGCCGAGTGCAGGACCGGCGAGTTCTGCTTCAATATCGGAAATTTCAATAATTACGGCCTCTCCTATAAAGAAGGACTCGTCAGCCTTTCCTCCGTAAATATGGAGTATAACGGAATGAAACAGAGCTTTATCCAGTGCACTTTTGGCATTGGGCCTGGCGATAGTGGGTCGCCGATTTTAAACGAATCGAATGAGGTGCTCGGAATGGTGGCTTACCGAAGCCGAAATAACGCAGGGACGGTTGAGCAGAATTTCTGCTACGGCATCCCTTCTTCAAGAATTGGCTCTGCGGTAAACTAAAGGAAAACCTCCGAAGTCCAATTGCCTTCGGAGGTTTATTTCGTTCGGAAGAAATTAGAGTTTTTCGATTTCCTTGATTAGCTCGGGGACGATATTGGCGTTATCGACGTTGCGGAGGATCTCGCCTTTTTTGAAGATGACCCAGGTGCCGTTGCCTCCGGAAGCGCCTAAATCGGCGTGGTGGGCTTCGCCTGGGCCGTTGACGATGCAGCCCATGATGGCGACGGTCTTCTCGATATGATGCTTTTAGATACTTCTGAATTGCTTTGGCCGTTGGAATCAGGTCACAAACTATTGACAAGTCTCCTATGTAAATCGACATCTGGCCAATAAAAAACAATGCAGACAGGGTCGGACAAGCATCAGAGGTATCAAAATGCATGTCTCTGGTGCTTTTCCCGTGCATCCGGAAAGAGACGTCAGAATCAACGGCAGTATGACCGGTGATAATCTTTTCGCCGTTTCCTTTCCCTCTTTTCTCTTTTTGACGAATAGTAGGTTAATACCACCCTCCGATTGAAAATCAAGAGGCCTGTCACTTTTACGAGGTAAAGCAAAGAAAAGTGTACTGCATCCCTAAGTTTGGACTCTAAAGAGAACTATAGCACAACATAGGGATAGGGACAATGCTCCTGTGTCCCACAGGAGCACAGCCGAACCTCTCGACTATCCTCTCGTTGTTGTACCAACGTATGTATTCGTCTATCGCCTTCCGGAATTCCGCAAAGCCGCGGAATTCCTTTTCGTGTCCGTAGTACATCTCCTTCTTCAGCTTGGAGAAGAAGTTCTCCGTCTTGGAGTTGTCCAGGCAGTTGCCCTTCCTCGACATCGACTGTATGATTCCGTGGGCCTTCAGCGATGCCTGGTATCCCGGCATCTGGTACTGCCACCCCTGGTCCGAATGCAGGATCATGTTGTAAGTCAGCGGATGCTTTGCGCAGAGGTCAGACAGCATGGACTCGATCAGCGCCATGTTCGGGCTCTGCGACAGCGCATAGCCGAGTATCTCGTCGTTGTGGAAGTCGATCACCGGCGAGAGGTAGGCCTTGCCCCACTCGAACTTGAATTCCGTCACGTCCGTCCCTGCCTTCCTCAGGCTGGCGTCCGCATGGAAGTCCCTCTTCAGCAGGTTCGGCGCCGTCTTTCCGACGCCGCCCCTGTAGGAACTGTAGTTCTTCCCGTGTCCGGAGAGCTCGGCGTAGATGCCCAGCCGGTTCATCAGCCGGAGAACCTTCTTGTGGTCTGTCTTCTCTCCATACCGTGTCCTCAGCTCTGTCGTTATCTTCCTGTATCCGTAGCGCCTCTTCGAGCCCAGCCATATCGCCTTTATCTCCAGCGACAGACGCTCGTTCTCGGCCGTCTCGGGCCGTAGGGCGGACTTCCTTGCGTTTTCGTACGAGGACTTGCTCAGTCCCGCTATGACGAGCCATTCCGAGAGCCGGACGCGTCCCCTGAATTCCTTGCCTTGGCAGAGTTCGTCGATGATCCTTGCCTTGTCGACGTTCCTGACCCTTTTCTCGTCTCCGCCAAGGCATGCAGTTTTTTTCTGTATTCGATCTCCGCCTTCTCAAGGAGCACCGTGTGCTCCAGCTCCGCTATCCTCGCCTTCAGGGCGTCCACGGATTCCTCCTCGGCTTCCGCCGCTTTCCTTCTCTCGTCCCTGGTTTGCTGTTCCATGTTCTTGGGTCTCCTTCCCCTTCTGGAACATTCTAGCCCCTGCGTGCCCTTATCGCCATAGCGCCTGATCCATGCGTACAGCGTGCCGGTATGGATGCCCAGCGTCTGCGACTGGGCTCTCATGCTGGCTTCGCCGTTTAGGACAGGCAGGATTGCGGCCAGCTTCTGCTCGACGGTGAACTTCCTGTTCTTTCCGTGGCGCAGGGCATCCTCCCCGCCTTCCTTGAACCTCGCCGCCCAGAAAGCCAGATGGTTCTGAAACGTTCTCCTGGCTCTCCTCGTGGTGCAGGAATCCGGGTAGACGGTCGCCTTGCCTTCCAGCTTCCGCCGGACGGCCTCCAACTTCTGCTCGAAAGTGTATTTCATCTGAAAAGCCCCTCCTCATGGGCCTTCGGCGCGGCCGATGAATGAAGTGACATGTCACTTCATTCATCCTTGACCTACTCCTTGGTCCAATTAGAGGGGTTCACTTCAATTTCACGTGCGCCCTGATTCTCAGCCTCATGGCGGATGACATCGTGTCCGACAAGCTCGCCGACTACATCTTCTCCCAGCAGAAGAACGAGGCTTCGGAGATACTCTCAATGAGAAAAAGAAAGAAAGTAGTCGAGAGGAAGATAGCCAATCTGGTCGATGCCATCAGCGAGGGAATAAGAACACCATCCACAAAATCCGCCCTATTGGCACTCGAGGCCGAGCGGGACAAGCTGGATGCCGAATTGGGAGAGAAGACCATCAGCTCAAGGAAATTCAGCAGGGAAGAGATTCTCTTCGCCATCAGGGAACTAGCGAAGACCGGCGTGGACACCCCGGAGCAAAGGCGGGCGCTCCTCAACAACTTCGTGAAGCGGATTCTCGTAAAAGAAGACGGCTCGATGGTCTTCGAGTTCGATCTTTTCGGGTACGAGCCGACCGTCTCCATGGGCTCCGAGGACTTCAAAAAGGTTCGGATAAATCCATCACTGGCCCGCCATCGTTAAATCAAAGATTGATATGCAAATATCGGTCTTTTTTTATTGCTATGTTCATATTTTAAAAAGTGCGAATTTGTAAGTACACGTAAAAGGATAAGATTCTTGATGTTCTTTATTATGTGTAGAAATCGTTCTTGAATGTGTTTTACCGGAATCAATAGTTTCGTGATTATTTTCTCTTACATTTTCTCCATATAACAAAATAGAGCAAAATAAGATATCAACAAGTAAATGATGCTTTTTAAATAAATACTGTTAATAGGGAAACAAATCCAACACCTATAGTGTTTTATGAAATATTTGTGGTTTCTTGATTTGGAATACTTTCCTTTTTCTTATACATGATGAAGGCAACGTTTCCTAAAATAGCAGAAACAAGAACAACGACAGCCATAATTATTGTACATATAAAGAAAATAAAATCTCCAGAAGAAACAGGATTAGTGGCCACACCTGACATTCTTAAATAACATGCACATAAGTTTAGCACATCAATGATTAGGAAGAAGATAAAGAAAATAACCAGTTTTAAAATTGATAAAACTAAAGCTATGATTGAAAAAATGGACTTGTGGTACTTTGCTTGAAGAATAAAAAAGATTCCTGTAAGCAAAGAGAGAGAAAAATAGGATCCCACCGAAATGATTTGATATAAAAAACTATTCATTGCAATGGAGTTAATAATATATAGAATTAACACTAATAGATAGCAAAAGCATGTAACAAGAAATATAATAAATTGTAAATTTACTCTTTTTTTCATTTGATTCACCTGGGATGGATTATAACATCACCTCATTGGCAATACAATATAAAAAGTGTAAAATTACACTATTAATGTATGATTACAAAAGAAGAATTTATTAAAAAAATCAATTTAATCGCTAAAGACATCCGTAAGGAATATAGCCTTACTCAGGATGAAATGTCCAAAATAATTGGGATTTCCAAGAAAACCTTGGTTCAGTCCGAAAAAGGACGCCGATCTTTAGGATGGACCGAATGTCTTGCTATTATTACCATTTTCTGTCGAAGCAAAATATTACAGGATAGTCTTGGTGGTGATCCAAGAGAAATTGTTCAGGCTCTGGCATTTGAGAATTCTAAAATCATTTATCCTCTAGTCAAACCGGAATCATATTGGTGGAGTGACCTGTCAAAAAAGGAGGGATTTAAGATTCAGCAAAACATCATTAATAAGCATTATCGTCTAATCACATCCAAAAATGAATTAATTATATCTTCGTTCGATTATGAAGAGATTATTGATTATCTCAACATCCTATTGAAAAAGAAATCTAAGTGTAATGGAAGTAAAGCAAAAAAGAAGATAAGCACATAACAAATTAAAAAGAAGACCCACATCTTCATCAAGAATTCACCCAACATGACAGCAAAACCTCGATGGTCATTTTAAGATTGAAGTACGGCCTCATTTTCATGAAAAAATAAAGGATTGAATACATTTAAAATGTTCGAATAAACTAGCTATAGTTCAGCCATTGTATAAAAGCTCCCTATTTATAGGGCTTTTTTATACAAAGATCAACATGATACTACTTTGATGAAAATTGTCTTTTTTTGGTTTAGCGAATGATGAGTTCATCATTAACTGCAAAGCATAATTTAAAAAGGTATTTAGGTATCTTATTGACAGGTAGATTATTACATACAAAGTGGTTCAATTATTGATATGGAATTTATATAAGAAATACAATAAGAACTTAGAAGTAGCTTAATTGTTTTCATTGTTTTTTGATTTCTAATTAAATTGATGTGAATAGTATTTGTTGAAAGTACTTATTAATGTTCAAATAAGGAAAAAATAAAGTGATTTTTTTGCTAAAATGCTTTATAAAAAAGAAAAAATTAAAGTGGCATGGAAACTTTATAAATATATTGAAATAATTATAATATGTAATAGAGGCTAGATAAATGATTAAAGAATTAACCATGTCTCTTGCTTTGCTTCAGCCCATCTCTTCTCCAGTTATTTATGATTATCGGGATGAAATCCCATCCACTAAAACTTTAGTAACTTCTGCGACAACTATTAAAGGCTATTAGGAAGAAAACAAAGATGACTTTGATAATGTTTATGACGCTTATACGTATCTTATGTACATCTATAATCAGGAAAAGAACTATAATATTTCCCCTGTGAAATTGCTAGCATTACCATATTATGTTGATTATCCACAAACAGTTTTTCTTTCTAGTTCAAGCATTTCAACTATGTCTTATTCTGTCATCACCTCTTTGTCAGTTACTTTGTCCAAGTCTGTTGAAGCTTCTGCTGGCGTTAATTTTGGCATTGTTTCCGGAAAAATCGTAACAGGTTTAGGAAAAAGTTTAACTGGAACCCTTTCTAATAGTTTCACTTATGAAACAAGTACTATTTCTACTACAGGAACCCAAATATATGTTGATGGTGTGAATAACAAGTTTGGTGTTTACGCCATGGCTTATTGTGCAGTAAATTGCTCACGTTATTATGTTCAACTTTGTCAGCAAAAGGTGGCTAATTATTATTCGAACAATCCTACTATACTTGATGTAACATATACAGATTCTCAAATAGCCATTCCAAGTTATGAGAATTCTTATTTAGTTAAAACTTTTTATTTTGAAAACCTAGATGAATATTCTAATTGGGTTTCTGAATGGGGATTATAAAATGAAGAATAGAAAGATTTGTCTTTTTTTCACTATTATTTCTACCTTACTATTATTTTCATGCAATCAAAATATAAGCTCATCATCTTCAAATGAATTATCAAATAGTGATACTTATAAAGGGAGCTTTTATACTTATTCATCTGGGAAAACATATTCATGGGAACTATTTCCTATTCATGGTACCTCTATTGTTAATTTTAATATTCCTATTCCTTTAATTACTTGGAACTATATGTATTACACCTCTGATAGCGGAACTTTTGTTTTTTCTTTAAAAAAAGCTGATATCACCGGTATCGATATAATGCGTGGCTTTGATAAACTAGATTATCAATGTTCTTGGTCACTTGATTCTGTCTGTACAGGATCAGGAACTAATTCATCTGTTAATGCTTTGATTTTAAATTTGTCTCTAACTGGTGAAGCCAAAGATTTTTATAGTATTGTTATTCATTTAGGAAAAAATTCAGTTGAGCTGAAAACATTTGTCTATTTTAAGAATATTGATAATAACAAGATTTCTTTTAATGCTAATACTTTAGGTTCTAATTTTACTTTTAATTATTTAAGTACTTCTTGTTGGCCTAGTAGTTCAATTAATTCCACTGGTGATATTACTTCTGACTATGTTTTAGATCTGAGTTCTTCTTCTAATGAGTCACAGACTTTTAATTTCATGTCTGGTGATGTTTACAGCAGAAACGCTTTTCTTAATAATAGGGTAACTGATACTTCCTTCAATTTAAAAAATGAATTTGCTACCACTAATCAATTAACTGATAATTCCGCTGTTTACAATGTCCGTCAGATTCTTCAAACAGTTTGTAATCAAGACAATCTTTTTAGTCCTGCAAACCCAGAATATGCACTATTCCCAAGTAATCTAGCCTGCTTTAAGATTGATGATCATGTAGTTTATTCAATCTATAAAAACGGAAAAGAAATTGATTTGACTTCAACTAAAGATCTTTATGATTATTATTATAATATTCTCGTTAGTTATCAGTCTTACTATAATTTTTCGTCACCAAACTGCACTCCTGTCATTCCTCATTATTGGGATTAATGATTCACTTTTAAAAAT
>Ga0172377_10005820_pt1 | contig 12683 bp, 12 predicted proteins | sample Pumphouse3metaG_FD_119749 | JGI IMG/M metagenome (GOLD analysis project Ga0172377, IMG submission 119749) | Leachate microbial communities from a municipal landfill in Southern Ontario, Canada - Pumphouse #3 metaG | ecosystem: Engineered > Solid waste > Landfill > Unclassified | place: Canada... | reverse complement strand
GCACGAACGAGGAAACGTCCGACGTGAACGGAGTCCTCGACGGAAAGCTCAAACCGTTCGTGAACGCCTACCTGCTTTCGACGACGGGGTGATTCCGGATTGCATATAACTTTATACTAAATACAAAAAAGGCCTGCCGTGCGGCGGACCTTTTCTGATGCTAGAGCACCTTGTTGATCGCTATGATGCGGTCTTTGATCTGGAGGAATGCGTCGACGACGTCGGGGTCGAATTGGCGCCCGCGTTCTTTTTCTATTTCCCTGAACGTATCGTCGATGGTCCATGCCGCCTTATAGACGCGCTTGTGGACTAGCGCGTCGAAGACATCGGCGAGAGCGACGATGCGCGCCGCGAGGGGAATCTCATCTCCTCTGAGCGGTCTGACCGATGATATTTTTTCGCCCGGCTTGATGGACATGTAGTCGAAATGCCCAGGATATCCGAGGCTTCCGCCGTCCCAGCGTTCGTGATGGTACAGGCACACTTCGCGCGCCATTTCATCGAGTTCGCTTTCCGCCGGAGTGAAGAGCTGCGCGCCGAGGCAGGTGTGCCCTTTCATCGTGTTGCGCTCCGCTTCCGTGAATCCGGAGGGCTTTTTCAGAATGATGTCGCTGATGCCGACCTTGCCCAGGTCATGGTATTTGGCGGCCATCTTGAGAGAGTCACGGAAGTGTTCGCGGATCTTCTGCGGAATGTTCCTGTTGCTCGCGTACCGGTCGTAGATTTCAAGGGAAAAAGTCGAGACCCGCTCGACGTGCGGACCTGTTTCCTGCGGGTCGCGGAAAGCGGCCATGCGCGTTATGCGCTGGACCATGTCGTTCGTGATGTAGGCGTATTCGAGCGCCTGCCCCGCGCTGGACGCGAAGTGCGAAATGTCGAACGCGGCATTGTCGTCAAAGGCGATGATATTGCCGCCGTCGTCCTGCGCGTTGATTATCTGCAGGATGCCGAGGACGCGCCCGTTCGTCATGCGGAGCGGAATCGTGAGCATGGATTTTGTGCGGTAGCCGGTCGCGAGGTCCATCGAGGTCTGGAATGCGTAGGGGCGCTTTTCTTTTTTCTGCGCATCGAGGTATTTCGGCATCGCGTACACGTCTGGAATGTTGACGGAGTCGCCGGAGAGCGCGCAGTATCCGGAAATGGATTCTGCCGTCGCGTCGAAACTGAAAAGGGTGTAGGGGAGCTTCTCGCCCGGGGCGAGTTTTTTCTGCTGGGTGTCGTTCTGACCGAAGCGGATGGTCAGCTTTTTTTCCCTTTCATTGTAGATGTAGATGGAGCCTGCGTCGGCATGGACGATTTCGCGTGCGCTGGAAAGAATATTTTCCAGAAGGACGTCGACGTCCTTGATTTCGCGAAGATGCTGTTCTATTTTCAGGATTCGCTGCAGTTTTTTCTGTCTGTTTTCCGGCATACGGTGCTTCCATAAAGTATAGATAACTATCCCCCCGGGGAATAGATCATTGGAGAATATTTTTATCAGTCCGCGCCGGCGGGGGAATGCGGCGCGTTCTGACGCATTAATACGGCTCTTTTTTGAATTGTTTACTTGCTAAAAGGATGCTGACTGCTAATTAGTCCGCAATGATTCTTTTATGCGTAACGCGCCGCGGTGCGGGAGCGATCGTGACCCCCTGGGGCGGAGACTCCGCGGTGTGCGCGGAGGCTCCGTTCCGGGAGGGACGGGGACGGACGGTGTTCCGGAACGAAGGCGCGGCCGGGGACCCCCGGAATAGAGCGCGGCCCGGGCGGAGCGCGGGGCCCGCCCTGCTTTATTTTTCTATCTTTACCGCGTAAAATTTTTCTGAGGATCCTTTCATTATGCTCGATTTCAATGACCAGGTCAAGGCGCGTCTGACGAAGCTCGATAAGTTCAAGGAGATGGGCGTCGACGCTTATCCTAACAAGTTCAACCGCACGCACGATTCGAAGATGCTGCACGAACGGAAGGATGAATTTCTGAAATCGCAGGAAGTCGTTTCTTTCGCGGGCCGCGTGGTGCGCTTCAACCGCAAGGGAAAGCTCTGCTTCATGCACCTGAAGGACCGCTACGGCAGACTTCAGGTCGTGTGCGCGAAGGATCTGGTGGGCGAGGCGGATTACGAAATCGTGAAGATGATCGACCTCGGCGATATCATCGGCGTCGAAGGCCCGATGATGGAGACCCAGACGGGTGAGTACTCGGTGAAGGCTTCCAAGGTGACGATGCTCGCGAAGGCGATCCGCCCGCTGCCCGTGCCGAAGGAAGTCGTGGACGAACAGGGCAACAAGAAGGTCTTTAACGAGTTCAAGGACGTGGACACCCGCTACCGCGAACGCTACATCGACATGGCGCTCAACGACGACGTGCGCGAAGTATTCGTGAAGCGTGCGAAGATCATGCAGTCCATCCGCGAATATCTGATCGAGAAGGGTTTCATCGAAGTAGAGACGCCGACGCTTCAGCCGATTTACGGCGGTGCGAACGCGAAGCCGTTCACCACGCATCACAATGCCGCGGATATGACGCTTTATCTGCGCGTCGCGCCGGAACTTTATCTGAAGCGCTGCATCGTGGGCGGCATGGAGAAGGTGTTCGAGTTCAGCAAGAATTTCCGCAACGAAGGCATGGACCGCACGCACAGTCCGGAATTCACGGGCCTCGAATTTTATGAGGCGTATGCGGACTATAACGACATGATGGTGCATTTCGAGAATATCTACGAGCGCGCCTGCATCGCCGCTAACGGTACGACGAAGATCGAGTATCAGGGCAAGACGATCGATTTCAAGGCCCCGTGGCTGCGTCTCACGATGTTCGAGGCGATTCAGAAGTATGCGGGCATCGACGTGACGAAGCTCTCCGACGATGAACTGAAGGCGGAGATCGGGAAGCGCCACGGCGAGAAGCTCGAAGGCGAATGGAGCCGCGGGCGCGCGATGATTGAACTCTTCGAGCTCACCTGCGAGGCGAATCTCGTGCAGCCGGTGATTATCAAGGATATGCCGCAGGAAAGCACGCCGCTGTGCAAGAAGCACCGCTCGGTGCCGGGCCTCATCGAACAGTTCGAACCCTATGCGAACGGCTGGGAACTCGGCAACGCCTATACGGAGCTGAACGATCCGGTCCGCCAGCGCGCCCTCTTTGAAGAACAGGTGGCGCGCGGACGCGGCGGCGAAGGCGAGACGCATCCGATGGACGAAAATTATCTGCACGCGATGGAATCCGGCCTTCCGCCCACGGGCGGCGTCGGCTTCGGCATCGACCGCATGGTCATGCTCCTCACGAATCAGCAGACGATCCGCGACGTACAGCTCTTCCCGCTGATGAAGCCCGAAGAATAACGGAGAATTAAATGAATAAACTGGAATGGCTCATCGCGTGGCGCTATCTCGGCGCGCAGCGGAAGAGCTTGTTCGTGTCCCTCATCGGCGTCTTTAGCATGCTCGGTGTTTCTATCGGCGTTTTCGCGCTGATCATCGCCCTTTCGGCGGTGAACGGTTTCGAATCCGAGGTCACCGCGCAGATGATCGGGAAGGACGCGCATCTTGAAGTCTTGAGCTATCACGGGACGCCGATTGAGAATTACGAGCAGATTGCGCACAAAGTGATGAAGAACGATTCCGACGTGACGGCATACGCGCCTTACATCATCTACAAGGTGGGGATCAGTTCCCGCCGCGTGAATGACGGCGTGGTGCTTTACGGCATCGATACGGAGCGTTCGAAGAACGTGGTGGACCTCCACAAGCACATGGTGTGGGGCAAGTATTCGCTTGATAGTCTCTCCGACATGGGCGGAACGAAACGCCCGGCGGTGATCCTCGGCGTCGCGCTTGCGAATAGGCTCCGCGTCGTCGTGGGCGATAAGATCGTCATCCAGACGTTCCAAAGTCCGGAAGAGGCGATAAGCGCTGGCGGCCCGCGGATGATCGCGACTGTGGTCTCCGGCATTTTTGAAACGGGTATGTACGAGTACGATGGCAACATCGCCTACATCGGTATTCCCGAGGCGCAGAAGCTCCTCGGCATGGGCGATGCGGTGACCGGTCTCCAGTTCCGCATCAAGGACCAGTGGAAGACGGAAGCGAGCCTCGACAGGGCTTCCGAAGTCCTGCAATATCCGAACTACTGCATTGACTGGAAAGCGAAAAATGTCACGCTCCTCAAGTGGATGAACTATGAAAAGCTGATCGTCGCCGCGGTGATCTGCCTCATCATCCTCATCGCCGCGTTCAATATCATCAGTTCGCTCATTATGGTGGTGACGGACAAGACAAAGGAAATCGGAATCCTGCGCAGTATGGGCTTCTCCAAGGGGAGCATTATGCGCGTGTTTATGCTGATGGGTTCCTTCATCGGCGTCGGCGGAACCATCCTCGGCGGAACCGCGTCGCTTATTTTGTGCGGAATCCAGCAGAAGTATCATTTCATAACGCTTCCCGGCGATGTCTATGTGCTTCCGTATTTCCCGGTGCTCGTGCGCTGGACGGACGTGCTGCTTGTGTTCGTCATCGGCATTGCGCTGTGCGTGCTCGCGACGCTTCTCCCGGCGTGGAAGGCGAGCCGCCTCGATCCTGTAGGAGCCATCCGTCATGAGTAATGAAATCCTGCTTGAAACGCGCGCTCTCACCCGGGTCTTTGAGGAAACGGGGCAGCGTCTTGAAATTCTGAAGGGCATCGACTTCCAGCTCCGCTGCGGCGAGTTCTGCGTGCTCACGGGAGCTTCCGGCTCCGGGAAATCGACGTTCCTGAATCTCGTGGGGGCGCTCGACACGCCGACTTCGGGAGATATCCTTTTCGAGGGCAGGAGCCTTCTGCACCGCCCGGAATCCGAACGGAACGAATATCACCGCACGGGCGTCGGTTTCGTGTTTCAGTTCCATCATCTGCTCGCGGAATTCACGGCGCTCGAGAACGTGTGCGTCCCCGGGCGCATCGCGGGAGTGAGCGAAAAGGATTGCCGTGCCCGCGCGGAGGATCTTCTCGCGACCATCGGACTCGGCGACCGCCTGAGACATCTGCCCCGGGAACTTTCCGGCGGCGAACGCCAGCGTGTGGCCGTCGCCCGCGCTTTGATGAACCACCCGGCGCTCGTGTTCGCGGATGAACCGAGCGGAAATCTGGATGAAAAGAATGCCGCGATGCTGAATGATCTGTTCGCGGATTTGAATGCTAAGTTTAATCAGGCGTTTCTGATCGTGACCCACGATGAGCGCATGGCGAAGTACGCCACGCACCGCGTGCACATGAGCGGGGGCCTGATCGTTCCTTTTGAATTGAAAGAGGAGGCGCGTTTATGAGAGGAAGATTTACAGACCGTGTCAAGAAGGTGCTTCAGTTCGCCCGCGAAGCCGCGGTCCGGCTCGGCAACGACCAGGTCGGTTCGGAGCATCTGCTTCTCGGCATTATAAGCGAAGGCGAAGGTATCGCCGCCGCGGCCCTCAAGAAGATGGCTGTGGATCTCGAGACGATTGCCCTGGACATTGAGCGCTCGCTTTCCTCCGGTGGCGTGACGATGAGTCAGCAGCCGAAGATGGTGCCATTTACGTCCCGCGCGAAAGCCGTGCTGCAGAATTCCGCGGTCGAAGCGCAGGAGATGAATGAGAATTACATCGGCACGGAGCACATCCTGCTCTCGCTTCTGAAAATTTCCGATTCCCAGGCCGCCGCTGCGCTTTCTGGCGCGGGCGTCGAATATGACGCACTCAAGACGGCCATAGAACGGGTGAAGGAAGAGTCTCGCCCCGACCGCGCCGGACAGAACGACGATCCGGGTGTTTCCGCGCCGCGGAACGCTTCGCGCAGCAAGACGCCCGTGCTTGACCATTTCGGACGCGATCTCACGGAAATGGCGCGCCAGGGAAAACTCGACCCGATCATCGGGCGCGAAGAAGAAATCGAACGTTTGATACAAATTCTATGCCGCCGCAAGAAGAACAATCCGGCGCTCATCGGCGAACCTGGCGTGGGCAAGACCGCAATCGTCGAAGGCCTCGCACAGAAAATCGTGCAGAAGAAAATTCCGGAGCTCCTCGAGAACAAGCGCGTGGTGACGCTTGACATCGCAGCGATGGTCGCGGGCACAAAGTACCGCGGGCAGTTCGAAGAACGCGTCAAGGGACTCGTGATGGAACTTCAGCGCGGCGAAAATTCGGTGATCCTGTTCATTGATGAACTTCACACGATCGTGGGCGCGGGCGGTTCCGAAGGGAGCCTCGATGCTTCCAATATTTTCAAGCCGGCGCTCGCGCGCGGCGAACTCCAGTGCATCGGCGCGACGACCGTCGATGAATACCGCAAGTACATTGAAAAAGATGCGGCGCTCGACCGCCGTTTCCAGACGATTCTCATCAACCCACCGACGGCCGATGAATCCATTACGATTCTCCACGGTCTCCGCGCGCGTTACGAAGAACATCACAAGGTGAAATACACGGAAGAAGCTCTCCGTGCCGCGGTGCTCCTTTCCGACCGCTATCTGAGCGACAGGTTCCTCCCGGACAAGGCGATCGACGTGATCGACGAAGCGGGAGCGCGCGTGCGCCTCGCGAGTATGTCCGTTCCGCCGGAACTCCGCGACAAGGAACGCGACCTCGCGGAAACGAGCAGCCAAAAGGAAGAAGCCGTCGCTTCGCAGGACTTTGCCCAGGCCGCGCAGTTTCGTGAAAAGGAAAAGAGTCTCCAGGATGAAATATCCCGTCTCAAGGAAGCTTGGCTTGAAAAGAAAAAGACGGAACGTCTCGTCGTCGACGAAGACGGCGTACGTGAAGTTGTCAGTAAAATGACGGGCATTCCGGTGTTCCGTATCGCAGGCGAGGAGACGAAGAAACTCCTCAACCTCGACAAGGAACTCAAACAGCGCATCATCGGGCAGGACCGCGCGGTCGAAAGCGTCGCGCGTGCCATCCGCCGCAGTCGCGCCGGCATCCGTGACACGAAGCGCCCCATGGGAAGCTTCATGTTCCTGGGACCCACGGGCGTGGGCAAGACGGAACTCGCCAAGGTCCTGAGCCTCGCCCTTTTCGGAAGCGAAGACGCTATGATCCGTATAGACATGAGCGAATACATGGAGAAGCACACGGTCTCCCGCCTCATCGGCGCGCCTCCGGGATATGTCGGCTATGAAGAGGGCGGCGGACAGCTCACTGAAAAAGTGCGTAAGCGCCCCTATTCCGTGGTGCTCCTCGATGAGATCGAGAAGGCCCATCCGGACGTGTACAATCTGCTCCTGCAGATTCTCGACGACGGCATCCTCACGGACAGCTTCGGCCGCAAAATCAATTTCAAGAACACGATCATCATCATGACGTCGAACGTCGGCGCCCGCGAAGTCAAGCACAGCACGGGCATGGGCTTCACCAAGCTCAGCGAAGCCGATGATTATGAACGCATGGAGACGACCATCCGCGAGGAGGCTAAAAACACCTTCGCGCCGGAGTTTCTAAACCGCATCGATGACCTCATCGTGTTCCGCAGCCTTTCCCGCGACGATCTCATTAAAATCGTGGACATCCTTCTCTGCGCTTTGCAGAAAAGCCTTTCGGAACGCGGCATTCTGCTCGAAATTTCGAAGGAAGGCAAGGCGTTCATCGTGGACCATGGCTTTGACCCGGCCCTCGGCGCCCGCCCCCTCCGCAGAAGCATCCAGCAGCTGGTGGAAGACGAGGTCGCGGAAGGCCTCCTGCTTGGTAAGTACGTCGATTTCTCGACGATCAAGGTGGATTTCGATGCCGTGGCGAAGAAGCTCACGTTCGAAAGCCAGCCACTGTCCCAGGCCGCGCAGTTGAAGACGCCGTGCGCCGGAGTTGAAGACGCGGCGAAGTGACCCTTTCAGTACAAATGAAAAGCTCCGGTTCCGCCGGAGCTTTTTTCTTATGAATCAGATGAAACCGATTACGAGCAGCGGAGCTTGTCCCCAGGCTTGAGTTTCGAATGTTCAGAAATCCCGTTCAGGTGGCAGAGTTTGCTGACCGTGGTGTGGTGACTGCGGGCGATCGAACCGAGGGTCTCGCCGGAGCGGACGCGGTGGTATTTCGCATAGCGGTGATGGCGGGAATGGTGATGCGCCTTGTATTCGGCGACGACCTTCTGCATTGCTTCCATGTCCGCGTGAGCGTGTTCCACGGAGAGCGGGACGGTGGAAAGCGTGTAGGTCTGGTTTTCAAAGTCGAAGAACTGCGCCGGATCCACCGCCGTGTTGTCGCCGATGCGCGTTTCGAAATGGAGATGCGAACCCGTGGACCGTCCGGTGTTGCCGCCGAGTCCGATGACGTCGCCGGCTTTGACTTCGTCGCCGACCGTGACGAGGCGTTTGGAAAGGTGCGCGTAGACTGTTTCCGTGATGCCGTTGTTCTCGTGGGTGATGGCGACGTAGTTGCCGTAACCGCGGCGTTCGTAGCGGGAGCGGGTCACTATTCCGTCGAAAGCGGCGCGGATGGTGTCGCCCACCTGCACCTTGATGTCAAGGCCTTTGTGAATGCGGTAGGTGCGCGGTCCGAAAGGCGATGTCACTTTCATATTGGAAGTGGGCATCACGGCCTTACTCATGTCGACATAAAGGATTGCGGGGAGGACGAGGCTGTCCCCGGATGTGACTGCGGAATCGCTTTCAAGGGCATCGTCCGGTTCGCTGTCGCTGACGTCGGAGGCGTCCGCCGCGGAGTTATCGGAATCCTCGTTCAGGAGGTCGTCTTCATTGTTCGTCCCGACGCCGGAGTTCTCGATGGCGTTTTTCTGCAGGTTCGCGAGTTCTTCGTTCTGCTTTTCCGGAGACATGGCGCCGCCGCCTATCGGGGTTTCGTCGTGCATTTCGGAGATGTGGAGAGTGACAGGTTCGCGGAGGTGGACTATTTGCTTTGGCCGGAGTCCGTCCTGTGCGGAGACCGCAACGGCGAAACCGAGCAAAAGAGAAGAAAAAGAAAGCAGTTTCATCGATTTCGCCTTAAGTACTCAATTTATTTAAAACGCAAAACCCCTTCCGTATGCAGGAAGGGGTGGAAAATCCGGGGATGGCCGTGCGCAATTCGCCGTCAGCGAAGATCCCGGCTGCGTAAAAAGCCGGTTTCAGGATGACAAACTGGGATGCGCTCTGCGACATGTTCATAAAATAAAGATTTAAAATTTAAAAGCAACATAAAATTAAACGCGATTTTAAAAAAGTTATAGAGGTCGCTTTTTGAGCCTGAAATCGTCAATTTTAAAATGAAAATTTTTATTAACGTTTTTTTAGGCGCTTTCATCCCCTTATTTATAGCGGCGCGCCGGCGGGACTTCCATCCTCTTTCTATATTTGCCCTCGTAATCAAAAGGATACAGCATTATGGCAAAAACCGTTCAGGACGCATTAAAAGATCTCGTTTCTCTTTGCAAGCGCAGGGGCTTCATTTTCCCGGGTTCCGAAATTTATGACGGACTCGCGAACACGTGGGACTACGGTCCGTACGGCGCCGAACTCAAGCGCAACATCAAGAACCTCTGGTGGAAAAAGTTCGTCCAGTCCCGTCCGGACGTGGTCGGCCTTGACAGCTCCATCCTACTGAATCCGCGCGTGTGGCAGGCTTCCGGTCACGTGAGCAATTTCTCCGACCCGCTCGTGGACTGCAAGGCGTGCCATGAACGTTTCCGCGCCGATCACCTCCTCGAGGAAAAGCTCGGGGAAGGCTGCGCCGCCGGCAAGAATTTCCAGGAAATCGCGCAGATGATGGTGGATAACAAAATCGCCTGCCCGAAGTGCGGCAAGACGGAATTCACCGAACCGCGTTCCTTCAATCTGATGTTCCAGACGCACATCGGCGTCCTCGAAGGCACCGGCAGCGCCGTGTACCTCCGCCCGGAAACCGCGCAGGGCATCTTCATCAACTTCAAGAACATCATGGACAATGTCCGTCCGAAGATTCCGTTCGGCGTGGGCCAGATCGGCAAGGCGTTCCGCAACGAAATCACGCCGGGCAACTTCATTTTCCGTACCCGCGAGTTCGAACAGATGGAACTCGAGTTCTTCTGCGAGCCGGGCACCGAAGTGAACTGGTACAGCTACTGGAAGGAATACTGCATGAACTGGCTCGCCGAAATTGGCGTGCACAAGGACAAGCTCCGTCTCCGCGAACATTCCAAGGAAGAACTTTCCCATTATTCCAACGGTACCTCGGACATCGAATACAACTATCCGTTCGGCTGGGGCGAAGTGTGGGGCATCGCGAGCCGCACGAACTACGACCTGACGCAGCATCAGAACGCTTCCAAGGTCAAGCTCGAATACTATGACGCGGTGAACAACAAACGCTATATTCCGTATGTGGTGGAACCCTCGCTCGGCGTGGACCGTCTGCTCCTCGTGCTCCTCTGTGACGCTTACGATGTCGAAAAACTCGAAGGCGGCGACGAACGCACCGTGCTGCATTTCCATCCGTCGATGGCTCCCGTGAAGGTCGCCATCCTGCCGCTCGTGAAGAAGGGCAAGGTCAAGGAAATCGCTGAAAAAATCTACCAGCAGCTCATCAAACGCTGGAATGTGGAATACGATGAGACGCAGTCCATCGGCAAGCGTTACCGCCGCCAGGATGAACTCGGCACGCCGTTCTGCATCACGGTGGACTTTGACACGGTGGGCGAGGGCGATGATGTGAATCCGGACCGCAAGGATTTCGTCACCATCCGCGAACGCGATTCCATGAAGCAGGATATCGTACGCATCGACGAACTGGAAAACTGGCTCGCCGCGCGCATCTGATTCTGAACAAAATAACCGGAGGTCCTCATGTGGGCTAAACTCATCGCTTTCCGTGACAAAATACGCGGGCTTGAACGCTGGCAGAAAATCGCGCTCCTGTGCATTGCGATAGCGATTCCTGCAGGGATCTTTATCACGACGCTTCTCATTTCGCGCACCGGCACGAAGAGGAAATCCCAGGATCTCTGATGCTTTCGAAGCGGCTTCCGGAAGATCTTTCCGACAGTCCTTTTTTCTGCAAGCTTTCCGCGGTCAAGAAACTACGCCCTTACGCGGACTTGACCGTCTGTTCCCCGATCCTCACGGGCATTGAACCGGACCTAGGAAGTGCCGCGCAGGCGACGCTTCCGGAATGGGGTACGTGGAAACCGAGCGCCGCCGGACGGCTTCCCGTGCGTGAAGCCGTCGCGCGTTATTACGCGCTGCGCTCCGCGGATTTCAATGCGGACGAAATCATCCTCACCGCAGGCACTTCGGAAGCGTACTCCATACTCTTCAAAACGTTCTGTGACGCGGGCGATACAATCCTCACGCCGGTTCCCGGATATCCGCTGCTGGACGCGCTCGCCGGGCTGGAATACCTGCACGCCTATCCGTACTTTCTGAAGCGCATGGGGGACCACTGGGCGCTCGACGCCGATTCCCTCGAATCCGCGCCGGAAAACTCGAAAATTCTTCTGCTCGTCTCTCCGCACAATCCGACGGGGCACTGCGTTTCCGAAAGGGAATGGAACGCCGCCGTGGATTTCTGCGCCCGCCGCGGAATGGCGTTAGTCGTGGATGAAGTCTTCGGCGATTACGTTTATGACGCGTCCCTCAGGCGCCCCGCGTCCTTTGATTCCAAAGGCGTTCCGGTGTTCTTTTTGAACGGACTTTCCAAGACGGTGGGTTCTCCGGAACTCAAGCTCGGCTGGATCGCTTACCATGGCGGAAAGAATGCGGAAAGAATCCGCGAAGCGCTGGAATATGTCGCGGACGCGTATCTGAGCGTGTCCTCCGTGGCGCAGGAAGTCGCCGTGCCGCTCCTCGGGAGCTCGTTAGATTACCAGAGGCGCGTGCAGACGCGGCTTGAGAATAATTTGAAAACTTTGTATGCGACGTTCCCGGAAGGCGTGGAAATTCCCCGGGTTCAGGGCGGCTGGTACGCGGCGCTCCATTTCGAAGGCGCGGACGATGAAGAACTCACGCTCCGGTTACTTGAAAAGGCGCAGGTGCTTGTGCAGCCGGGATTCTTCTTTGACTTTGACGAAGACGGCTGGGTGGTGATGAGCCTCCTTGCGGAGGAGTCCGTGTTCAATGCGGGCATTGTGAAAATTGCAGAGATCACCGCTCGCCGGTGACGGAATTTGTATTAAACTTAAAGCAAGGGTATTTTATGGCAGAATTTGAATCATACACCGATGACCGCGACGGAAAGACTTACCGCATGGTGAAAATCGGAAATCTGGTGTGGATGGCGCAGAACCTGAATTTCGAGTGCGAAGATTCTTTCTGCTACGATGACAAACCCGAAAACGCGGAAAAGTACGGTCGGCTCTATCAATGGAAATCCATAAAGGCGGCTTGCCCCGCGGGGCTTCACCTGCCTTCGGACGATGAATGGAACGCGATGCTGAGCTTTGTGCGCGAAAATAACGGCGGCGAGGCTGTGGGGACGAGCCTTAAGGGGACTGAGGACTGGAAACCCTGCGAGTTCATCGCGAAAGCTACGGACCGCTTCGGCTTCAGCGCCCTTCCTGCGGGGTACCGCGACGATGAAAATACTTTCTGCTACATTGGCGCTTACGCATTCTTCTGGACATCGACGGAAGAGAAGACTTTCACGCACGGCAAGAACCTTTGCAGCGGTTATGCGGGAATGTATTCGAGTCATCAGAACAAGGAAGTGAAAAAGGGTGTGGAGAATCCCTGCGCCTTTTCGCTCCGGTTGGTCCGGGACTGATAGATATAAGAGCTCTCCAATAATGCCCCTTT
>Ga0172377_10005816_pt1 | contig 12685 bp, 8 predicted proteins | sample Pumphouse3metaG_FD_119749 | JGI IMG/M metagenome (GOLD analysis project Ga0172377, IMG submission 119749) | Leachate microbial communities from a municipal landfill in Southern Ontario, Canada - Pumphouse #3 metaG | ecosystem: Engineered > Solid waste > Landfill > Unclassified | place: Canada... | reverse complement strand
TCAAATATTTGTACCTCTACTGCTCTTATGGCTGTAATGTCAAGTATGTATGCAGTATATAATGGACCAAAAGAAATAGCTTCTCGTGCTAGAAAAGTAGCCTTCTATACTAATTTTTTAGCTACTTTATTAACAAAGAAAAATATACAATTAGCCTCTACAGAGGTTTTTGATACTATACGTCTTTTAAATGTAGATGCCTCTGCTATTCGTTCTAAAGCAGAGAAAGCTGGATTTAATTTCTATTATCCTGATGCTTCTACTGTGCAATTGTCACTTGATGAACTTACCGATTGCCATGAAATGGAGAAGTTGTTCAAACTTTTTGGTGTTAATCCCGCTGATAATTCTGCAGCTTGCTTGAGCAAAAAAGGTCTCAACAAGGCTAGCATTGCCGCAGAAAATTTATTACGTACTAGTCCGATTTTAACTCAGGAGGTGTTTAATAAATATCATTCTGAGACTGAGATGATGCGTTATATTAAAAAATTAGAGAGAAAAGATATTTCTCTTACTCATTCTATGATTCCTCTTGGTTCATGTACGATGAAGTTAAATGCTGCTTCTGAAATGATGCCAATGTCTTGGCCTGAGTTAACTGATATTCATCCTTTCGTTCCTAAGGACCAAGCTCAAGGATATTTTGAAATTATTCATGAATTAGAAAAAGATTTGTCGATAATTACTGGTTTCGAGACTACTTCTCTCCAACCTAATTCTGGTGCTGCTGGTGAATTCGCTGGTCTGGCTACTATTAAGAATTATTTTAGAGTTAAAGGAGAGACAGAAAGAAAAGTTATTTTAATTCCAACGTCTGCACATGGTACTAATCCTGCAAGTGCTCACATGGCTGGTTTTGAAATAGATTTAGTAGAATGCGATGAGCATGGTAATGTTATGGTGGATGAGCTTCGTATTAAGGCTAAAGAGCATAAAGATGATTTAGCAGGACTGATGATTACTTATCCTTCTACTAATGGTATTCTGGAAGATGGTATTCGTGAGATTTGCGAAATAATCCACGAGAATGGTGGTCAAATATATATGGATGGTGCTAATATGAATGGACAAGTAGGAATAACATCTCCTGGATATATTGGAGCAGATATTTGCCACTTGAATCTTCATAAAACATTCGCTATAGCTCATGGTGGTGGTGGACCTGGAATTGGTTCAATAAGTGCTGCTAAACATTTAGTACCATATCTTCCTAGTCATCCTATAGAGTCTCCTGAGTATATGAATGCTAAGGGTGAAATGATACCTTCTGGGAAGGATTCTGGAGAAGGAAATACAGCTGTCAGTGCTGCGCCTTATGGATTTCCATTATTACTTCCTGTAACTCTTGGATATATTAAGATGTTAGGACGTGAAGGTCTGCGTAATGTTACTTTAGCTGCCATTCTTAATGCTAATTATATGGCTGAAAGATTAAAACCTGATTTTGATATTTTATATACTGGTACTCGTGGTCGCGTGGCTCATGAGTGTATAATTAATCTTCAGAGTTTTAAATCTCTATATGGAGTTGATGCTAATGATCTTTCTAAAAGATTAATGGATTATGGTTTCCATGCTCCTACTCTTTCTTTCCCTGTTCATGAGACTTTTATGGTTGAACCTACTGAGAGTGAGTCTAAAGAGGAAATAGATAAATTCGTAGATGCTATGAAATCTATAAAGAAAGAATGTGAAGATATTAAAGCTGCTGGTCTGTCTGGTAAAGCTGGAGATGCTGGTACAGTTGAAGATAACGTAATAAAAATGGCTCCTCACCCTGCTTTCGAGGTATGTTCAGACTCTTGGTCTCATCCTTATGCTCGTGAAAAAGCAGCTTATCCTCTTGAATATATAAGGGATAACAAGTTCTGGCCTGCAGTGTCTCGTGTTGATAATGGTTATGGTGATCGTCACCTGAAAGCCATGGTTGACTAATTATATATATATTGAGCGACTATTAACCGGTCGCTCAATTATTACCTAAAAACAAAATCTAAAATCTTATGACCAAAAAAGACTACAACATCTTTACGCTTTCGTGTTAAGTGTAATGTCTTTACTTTCATCGTGCCAATCTAGTGATAAATCTTTCGAAAGGGATATTAATTTTAATCACGATTGGAGATTTATTAATAGTGATATCGCTTCAGCTCTTGATCCTAGTTTTAATGATTCTTCTTGGAGAATAGTTAATCTTCCTCATGACATAGGCGTTGAAGATTTAAATATCTAGGATTCTTCTCATGTAGGTCCTTTCTGTAAAGGTCCACAGAGTAATGGAGCTGTTGGCTTTTTAAAAGGTGGCACAGCTTGGTATCGTAAACATTTCACAGTTGAAAATGAAAATGCAGATAAACAATTTATAGTAAGTTTTGGAGGTATTCAGTCTGAATCCAAAATTTATGTAAACGGACATAAAGCTGCTGAAAATCTTTATGGCTATACTCCTTTCAATGTTGATATTACTCCTTTCATTAAAGTAGGGGAAGATAATGTCATAGCAGTTAAAGCCTATAATCCTGAGAATAATTCTAAATGGTATGCAGGCTTTGGTATATATCGTGATGTAAAACTTTCTATTGTTAATAAAGTACATGTCGTAGATTGGGATGTGTTTATTACTACTCCTACTATTAGCACTACTACAGCTAAAGTAAACGTAGCACTTAAGGTCTCAAATGCTACTAAACAAGATGAGAATATTACAGTAGCCACTACGCTTATTGCCCCAGATAATGCTCAGTCAGATACTGAAGAAGAAGAAATAACTATCCCTCATAATAGGAATAAAGATATTTCTTTCGATATAAATGTTTCTAATCCTTTATTATGGGATATGGATAGTCCTCGACTTTATCTAGCTAAGATTCAAATCTTTAAAGGTAATGAGCAGATTGATGAATATACTACTAAATTCGGGATTAGATCTATTGAATTTTCTGCCGAAAAGGGTTTTCTACTTAATGGTAAGAATGTGTTATTAAAAGGTGGATGTCTGCATCATGATAATGGTTTATTGGGTGCTGCCTCTTTTAAAAGAGCTGAATATCGTAAAGTAGAACTTATGAAGAAAAATGGGTTTAATAGTATCAGAACTAGTCATAACCCTGTTTCTAAGTATTTTTTAGATGCTTGTGATGAATTAGGAGTTTTAGTTATCGAAGAGGCTTTTGATCAATGGGAGGAGGCTAAAACCGCTAATGATTATCATAGATTTTTTGATAAGAATTGGGAAAAAGATATCACAGCTATGGTAACGAGAGATAGAAATCATCCTTCTATAATAATGTGGAGTATGGGCAATGAAATACCTGAAAGAGGTAGAGCTAGTGGTGTAAAAATAGCTAAGATGATAGGTGATAAAATACGTAGTCTTGATGCTACAAGACCTAATACTCAAGCTATATTTACTTTTTGGGAAGATAGTAATAAAGCCTTACCTGGGAAAAAGATACTCCTGCTGCTTTCGCAGTAACAGATATAGCTGGATATAATTATAATTCATTTAATTATGAAAGCGACCATAAAAAATATCCGAATAGAATAATGTATAGTTCCGAGTCTTATCCTTATAATGCTTATGTAAATTGGCGATTAACTGAGAAATTACCTTATGTTATTGGTGATTTTGTATGGACTGGAATGGATTACATAGGAGAAGCAGGTATAGGTATTTCTAAATACGTCACTGAAGAAGTCAGTCTTCAACATCCTCAACCATGGCCATGGTTTAATGGTTATTGTGGTGATATCGATTTAATAGGTAATAAAAAGCCTCAAGGATATTTCAGAGATGTAGTTTGGGATGAAAGCAAAGCTGAAATTTTAGTTCACGAACCAATACCAGCTGGTAAATGGGAACAAGTACATAGATGGGGTTGGCCTAAAGAGGAAGCTAGTTGGACCTGGCCAGGAGAAGAAGGTAAAACTCTTAATGTTAATGTTTATACTAAGTACTCCAATGTAGCTTTATTTCTTAATGATAAATTAATAGGAAAACAATCTATTGATTTAGATAAAGGCATAACTGCATCTTTCAAAGTAAATTATAAAGCAGGTGAGTTAAAAGCTGTATGTTCAGATTTGAAAGGTGGAAAAACCGTTAAAGTTTTAAAAACAGCTGGACAAGTAGAAAGTTTAAAATTAGTAGCTGAAAATACTATTATAGAAAACAGCACTGATGAAATAGCTTATGTTAGAGTATCTGCTCTAGATAAAGATGGAAATATAGTACCTAACTGTTCTATGCCTTTAAAGATTGACATTTCAGGACCAGCTAATATTATCGGTGCAGGAAGTAGTTATCCTAAAATTAAAGGGAGTCTGCAAGATAATAAGTTTTTTCTATACAGAGGTCAAGGTTTGGTTATAATTCGATCTAACGGTGAAAAAGGCGACATAAATTTAACTATTTCTGACATTGATAATCAGATAGTTAAAAGCATACATATTAAAGCCAAAAAAAGATAATATTTTTTTATTCTTGTTTTAAGTGTAAAATATACAATAAATATTTTGTGTATTAATTTATTATTGTTACTTTTACACTCAAAGACAAATAACCTATTAATTATATAATTAAAAATTTATGGAAATTCTAGACTGGATCGTCATAGCTACATTCTTCGTAGCTTTGATTGGAATTATTCTTTGGGTAACAAGGTCAAAGCAAAATAATTCAGCAGATTATTTTTTAGGAGGTAAAAGTGCCACCTGGATAGCTATTGGAGCTTCAATTTTTGCTTCCAATATCGGATCCGAACATTTAATTGGACTTGCAGGAGCAGGTGCTTCAAGTGGTATGGCTATGGCTCACTGGGAAATACAAGGATGGATGATATTGATATTAGGTTGGGTTTTCGTACCTTTTTATTCTCGGAGTATGGTTTATACTATGCCTGAGTTTTTAGAGAGAAGATACAATCCTCAATCTCGAACTATCTTGTCAGTTATTTCTCTCGTTAGTTATGTATTAACTAAAGTAGCTGTAACTGTATATGCTGGGGGCTTAGTATTTCAACAGGTATTCGGTATTAAAGAGTTATGGGGCATAGATTTCTTTTGGATAGCAGCCATTGGCTTAGTTCTTTTAACTGCCATATATACTATTTTCGGAGGAATGAAGTCCGTTCTATATACTTCCATCTTACAAACTCCTATATTATTAATAGGTTCATTAATCATACTAGTACTAGGACTTAAAGCTCTCGGTGGTTGGGATGAAATGATGAAAATATGTAGCGCCGTACAAGTAAATGACTATGGTAATTCCATGACAGATTTGATTAGAAGTAATAAAGATGCGAATTTCCCATGGGCTGGTGCACTACTTGGTTCTGCCATTATAGGATTCTGGTATTGGTGTACTGATCAATTTATAGTACAACGTGTATTATCTGGTAAAGATGAGAAACAAGCTCGTAGAGGTTCCATTTTTGGAGCATATTTAAAACTACTTCCTGTTTTTTTATTTCTTATACCTGGAATGATAGCATTCGCTTTACATCAAAAATATATTGGAACAGGTGGATTCCTTCCATTGTTATCAGATGGCACACCAAATGCAGATGCAGCCTTCCCTACTTTAGTAGCTAAACTACTACCCGCAGGTATAAAAGGATTAGTAGTTTGTGGTATCCTAGCTGCTTTGATGAGTTCTTTAGCTTCTCTGTTTAATTCTTCTGCTATGTTATTTACTATTGATTTTTATAAAAGATTAAAACCGAAGACCTCAGAAAAGAAATTAGTTCATATCGGACAAATAGCTACAGTGGTCATAGTAGTACTAGGTATTCTTTGGATTCCTATAATGCGTTCTATCGGAAATGTTTTATATACATATTTACAAGATGTTCAATCTGTCTTAGCCCCAGGTATAGCAGCTGCCTTTTTATTAGGTATCACATGGAAACGAACATCTGCTAAAGGAGGTATGTGGGGGCTTATATCAGGAATGATTGTAGGCCTTACTAGATTAGGAGCTAAAGTTTATTTCACTAATGTATTAAATGCTCCAGATAGTCTGTTCAAATACCTGTTTTATGATGTTAACTGGTTATTCTTCTGTGGATGGATGTTCTTATTCTGTATTATAGTAGTCGTAATAGTCAGTTTATTCACAAAGGCACCTTCTGAGGAAAAGATACAAGGACTAGTATTCGGTACATCTACTCCAGAACAGAAATTAGCTACTCGTAAAAGTTGGAATAAATGGGATGTTATTAACTCAATAATAATATTAGGTATAACAGCAGCATTTTACTGGTATTTCTGGTAGCATATTAAAGAATAAATAATAGTAGATTACGATATAATGGTAAATAAAGTTAGCTTAAGAAGAGGTGCTTATCTATATATATTTAATAAAAAAACCTATTACGAAGATTCAAAATTTAATTTATAAAACATCATGTTAGAAGAACTTAAAGAATCCGTTTTTCGTGCTAATCTAGATTTGGTTAAGCATGGACTAGTGATATTTACCTGGGGTAATGTTTCTGGAATAGATCGTAAAAAAGGTCTAGTAGTTATTAAACCTAGTGGTGTATCTTATGATACTATGAGAGCTCGAGATATGGTAGTCGTCGATCTTGAGGGTAATATCATAGAAGGTAGCCTACGTCCTTCTTCAGATACGCCTACTCATTTAGTATTATATAAAGCATTCCAAAATATAGGTGGTATAGTTCATACACATTCTACCTATGCTACATCTTGGGCTCAGGCAGGAAAAGATGTTCCAAATATAGGTACGACTCACGCTGATTATTTTCATGATGCTATTCCTTGCACAGCCGATATGACTGAAACGCAAATAAAGGGTAATTATGAATTAGAAACTGGAAAACTTATAGTAGAACGATTTAAGAATTTAGATTTTGTTCATACACCTGGAGTATTAGTCAAAAATCATGGTCCTTTTTCATGGGGTAAGGATCCTAATGAAGCGGTTTATAATTCTGTAGTTATGGAACAAGTAGCCAAAATGGCTTATATATCATATAATATTAATCCATCATTAACTATGAATTCAGATTTAATTGAAAAACATTTTAGTCGTAAACATGGGCCGAGTGCCTATTACGGACAGAAAAAAGATAAATAATAATAATAATAATACTTAAAATAAAAATAATGAAAAAGATATTTTCAAATTTAGAAGTATGGTTTGTAACAGGAGCACAACTACTTTATGGAGGTGATGCTGTTATATCTGTAGACGCTCACTCTAATAAAATAGTTTCAGGACTAAATGCTTCTGGCGATTTACCTATAAAAGTAGTTTATAAAGGAACAGTAAATTCAGCTGATGAAGTCACATCTACTTTCAAAGCTGCCAATAATGCTCCTGAATGTGTCGGAGTTATCACATGGATGCATACATTCTCTCCTGCTAAGATGTGGATACATGGTTTACAAGAATTAAAAAAACCTTTACTTCATTTTCATACACAGTTTAATAAAACTATTCCTTGGGATACTATGGATATGGACTTCATGAACCTTAATCAAAGTGCTCATGGAGATAGAGAATTCGGACATATCCTGACTCGTATGCGTAAAAATCGCAAGATAGTAGTTGGTCATTGGGAAGATAAAAAAAGTCAAGAACAAATCGCAGAATGGATGCGAGTAGCTGCAGCTTGGGATGACGCTCAAAAGCTTCTTATTGTACGTTTTGGAGACCAGATGAATAATGTTGCTGTAACCGATGGAGATAAGGTAGAAGCTGAACTTAGACTTGGATATCATGTAGATTATTATCCTATAGCTGATTTAGTTAAGGTACAAGATGAAGTTAGCGAAAATGATATTGAAAACCTGATTAAAATTTATGAATCCGAATATGATTTCGCAGAAGATTGTAAAAAAGGTGGAGTAAATAGAAAACAGGTATATGAAGCTGCACGTATAGAGATCGCTTTACGTCGTTTCTTAGATGATAAAGGTGCAAAAGCTTTCACTACCAACTTTGATGATTTAGCTGGACTTGATCAATTACCTGGACTAGCTTGTCAAAGAATGATGGCTGATGGATATGGTTTCGGAGCAGAAGGCGATTGGAAAACAGCCGCATTATATCGTACTATGTGGTTTATGAGCCAGGGTATGCCAAAAGGTTGTTCATTCTTAGAAGATTACACATTAAATTTTGATGGAGATAAAAGTGCTATTTTACAAGCTCATATGTTAGAAGTCTGTCCTAAAATAGCAGAAAATAAACCAAAATTGGAAGTTCATCCATTAGGAATTGGAGGAAAAAACGACCCTGCTCGTCTAGTATTCACTAGCAAACAAGGTCCTGGAGTAGCAGCTACCATAGTAGATTTAGGAAATAGATTCCGTTTAATAGTAAATACTGTTGACTGCATAAAAAGTCATAAATTACCTAAACTTCCTGTTGCCTCAAATCTATGGATTCCTCAACCTAACTTTGAAATCGGAGCTGCTGCTTGGATGTTAGCAGGAGGAACTCATCATACTAGTTTTTCTTATGATTTAACTGTAGATTATCTTGAAGATTATGCTGAAATGGCTGGTATAGAAATTATAATTATAGATAAGGACACCAAAATAAGAGAATTCAAGAAAGAACTTCACATGAATGAAGTTTACTATATGCTTAACAAAGCCTTAAAATAAAATTAGCTCTATCATGAATAATAAATATGTTATAGGATTAGATTATGGTAGTGATTCTGCTAGAGCCATCATAGTTGATAGTGCTACTGGAGAGATTTTAGCTACATCAGTAAAGTATTATCCAAGATGGAAAGAAGGTAAATATTGTAATCCTGCTATTAATCAATATAGACAGCATCCTCAAGATTATATAGACGTACTAGAAGCTAGTGTTAAAGATGTTTTATCTCAATGTCCTAAAGGGACTGCTGAAAAAGTAGTAGGTATGGCATTTGACACTACTGGCAGTACTCCTGCTTTTACAGATGAAACTGGTACTCCTTTAGCTATGTACCCTGAATTTGCAGAAAATCCTAATGCAATGTTTGTTCTTTGGAAAGATCATACTGCAGTACAAGAAGCTAAAGAGATTAATGACCTTTGTAAAAAATGGGAAATTGATTACACTGCGTATGAAGGAGGAGTTTATTCTTCAGAATGGTTTTGGGCTAAGGCTCTACACATTTTAAGAGAAGAACCGTCATTGAAGGATAAGGCTTTTTCTATAGTTGAATACTGTGAATGGTTACCTGCATTAATAACAGGAGTAAATAAATCAAAAGATATAGTTAGAAGTAGATGTGCATGCGGACATAAAGCCATGTGGCATGAAAGCTGGGGAGGACTACCATCTGAGGAATTTATAACAACTCTAGATCCACTTCTTGGAGGTTTTAGAAAAAATCTTTTTAAAGAGACTAAAACTGCAGATAAAGCTGTTGGAAAACTTTCTAAAGATTGGGCTGATCGTCTTGGTTTAACCACAAATGTAATAGTTGGGGGTGGAGCATATGACTGTCATATGGGAGCAGTTGGTGCCGGCGTTACACCACATACATTAGTGAGAGTACTAGGAACGTCTACTTGTGATATAATGGTAGCTTCTTACGATGAGATAGGAAATAATCGTATTGAAGGTATATGTGGACAAGTAGATGGTTCTGTTATTCCTGGGATGATAGGTCTAGAAGCTGGTCAATCAGGTTTTGGAGATATTTACGCTTGGTTTAAACATGTTCTTGAATTTCCTATAAAAAACATACTTGCTAATAGTGATTTGATAGATGCAGAAATAAAAGAAAAATTAATTTCAGAAATGTGTGAGCAAATCATACCATCTCTAACTAAAGAAGCAGAAAAGATTCCTATAGAAGAAAGTACAATTCTCGCCACTGACTGGATGAATGGACGTCGCACACCTGATGCTAATCAACTATTAAAAGGAAGTATTACTGGTCTAACTTTAGGATCTTCCGCTCCTAGAATTTTCCGTGCTTTAGTCGAAGCTACTGCTTTTGGTACTAAGGCTATCACAGATAGATTTATCGAAGAAGGCGTTTCTATTGATAATGTTATAGGGATAGGAGGTATTGCCCTTAAATCACCTTTTGTTATGCAAACTATTAGTGATGTACTAAATATGCCTATAAAAGTGTGTAAAACTGACCAAGCTTGTGCTTTAGGCGCAGCTATGTTTGCTGCTACTGCTGCTGGTGTTTATGATAAAATTGAAAGTGCTATTGCTGTTATGAATTCAGGTTTTGAAAAAGAATATCAACCAAATGTTGAAAATTCTAAAAAATATAACGAAATTTACAGAAAATATGTTAAACTTGGAGAATTCACAGAAAAAGAACTCTATAATATATAATTATGAACAATATTCAAACAATGAACCACGCAGCTGATAATATTCGTATGTTGGCGGCGTCAATGGTAGAAAAAGCTAATTCAGGGCATCCAGGAGGTGCTATGGGTGGAGCAGACTTTATAAACGTACTTTTTTCAGAATATTTAGTCTATGATCCTGAAAATCCTAAATGGGAAGGACGCGATCGTTTCTTTTTAGATCCTGGACATATGTCTCCTATGCTTTATTCAACTTTAGCATTAACTGGAAAATATAATTTAGAGGAATTAAAACAATTTCGTCAATGGAATAGTCCTACTCCCGGGCATCCTGAACTAGATGTAGAGAGAGGTATAGAAAATACTTCTGGTCCATTGGGACAAGGACATACTTTCGCTGTAGGAGCTGCTATTGCTGCTAAATTCTTAAAGGCTCGCTTAGGGGATGTAATGAATCAGAATATATATGCATATATTTCAGATGGAGGTATTCAAGAAGAGATTTCTCAAGGTTCTGGTAGAATAGCTGGTAACTTAGGACTTGATAACCTTATCATGTTTTATGATTCAAATGATATCCAATTATCTACTGAGACTAAAGAAGTAACATGTGAAGATGTAGCTATGAAATATCAAGCATGGAATTGGAAAGTTATTTCTATTAATGGTAATGATGTTGAGCAAATACGTAAAGCTCTTTCAGAAGCACTTAATACAAAAGGTCAACCTACTCTTATTATAGGAAAAACTATAATGGGAAAAGGAGCTCGTAAAGCAGATAATTCAAGTTATGAAAATAGTTGTGCTACTCATGGATCACCACTAGGTGATGGTGCATATGTTAATACTATAATTAATCTTGGAGGTGACCCTGAAAATCCTTTCGTTATATTTGAAGATGTTAAAGAGTTATATGCAAATAGAGCTAAAGAATTAAAAGATATCGTAGCAAATCGCTATAAAGCTAAAGATAAATGGGCTAAAGAAAACCCAGATTTGGCTAAAAAATTATCTACTTGGTTCTCTGGTGATGCCCCTAAGGTAAATTGGGATAGTATCGAGCAAAAGAATAATATCGCTACAAGAGCAGCTTCTTCAACTGTTTTATCAACATTAGCTACAGAAGTAGAAAATATGATAGTAGCATCAGCAGATCTTTCTAATTCAGATAAAACTGATGGCTTTTTAAAGAAAACACATGCATTTACTAGAGACGACTTTAGTGGAGCATTCTTTCAAGCTGGAGTTTCTGAATTAAGTATGGCTTGCTGTTGTATTGGTATGGCTTTACATGGAGGAGTTATTCCTGCCTGCGCTACATTCTTCGTTTTTTCTGATTATATGAAACCAGCTATACGTCTTGCTGCACTAATGGGAACACCTGTGAAATTTATATGGTCACATGATGCTTTCCGTGTAGGTGAAGATGGTCCAACTCATGAACCAGTAGAACAAGAAGCTCAACTACGTTTAATGGAAAAATTAAAAAATCATAAAGGACAAAACTCTATGCTAGTTCTTCGTCCTGCAGATGCCAAAGAGACTACTACTGCATGGAAATTAGCCATGGAAAATACTTCCACACCTACTGGACTTATATTCTCTCGTCAAGGGATACAAGATCTTCCTGAAGGTAATGATTATTCTCAAGCAGCTAAAGGTGCTTATGTAGTAGCTGGATCAGATGCTGATGCCGATGTTATACTTTTAGCTTCTGGTTCTGAGGTATCTACTTTAATAGAAGGTGCTAAATTACTTCGTGAAGATAATATGAAAGTAAAAATAGTATCTGTTCCTTCTGAAGGTTTATTCCGTAGCCAAAGTAAAGAGTATCAAGAAAGTGTAATCCCTAAGAATGCTAAAGTCTTTGGATTAACAGCTGGCTTACCTGTAAATTTACAAGGTCTAGTTGGTGCTAATGGTAAAGTATTCGGACTTGAATCTTTTGGTTTTTCAGCTCCTTATAAAGTGTTAGATGAAAAATTAGGTTTTACAGCTCAAAATGTATTCAAACAAGTAAAAGACATGTTTAACTAAAAACAAGTTAATTTTTAAATAAAACGAGGATGACTAAAGAGTTTATATGACTTTTTAGTCATCTTTTTTTTATTCTTACTCTTATTTATTAGAGAAGATACAGAAAATCTTAGCAAACAAATATGCAAAACTGCCAATTGAGCTGATAAAATTTATATCTGAAGATTATACTTATATGAAAAACACATAAAAGTCTCGGGCCAGATAGATGTAAAAGGCCATCATTTGCCATAAACAACCAGGAAATCGATGTTTTTGAAAATCGCTATAAGTAGCTATATATCTGTTAGTTATAGAGATTTAAAAAAAAGCTGATTTCCTGGTTGATGGGTATTTT
>Ga0172377_10005815_pt1 | contig 12686 bp, 7 predicted proteins | sample Pumphouse3metaG_FD_119749 | JGI IMG/M metagenome (GOLD analysis project Ga0172377, IMG submission 119749) | Leachate microbial communities from a municipal landfill in Southern Ontario, Canada - Pumphouse #3 metaG | ecosystem: Engineered > Solid waste > Landfill > Unclassified | place: Canada... | reverse complement strand
TTCTTAGTCGGATAACCTTTATTATCTATCCAATCATATTGGGGATAATCGCCGTGCAACATAAACATATAATCATCACGATAAGTCTTGGCCAGAATAGATGCCGCAGCAATAGACATGTATTTGCCATCGCCTTTTACTATTGTCGAATAGGGAATATCGGCATACTTTTTAAACCGATTACCATCAATGAGCAGATATTGAGGAGAGATTGAAAGTTGTGCTACAGCACGATGCATCGCCAAAAACGAAGCATTCAAGATATTTATCTTATCAATCTCCTGTGAAGTAACAACACCCACGGCCCAATCGGTCGCCTCTCTCAAAATCACCTCACGCAGTGCATAACGCTTACGGGCACTGAGCTGTTTGGAATCATTCAAGAGATCATTTCTAAAATCCTTTGGCAGTATAACAGCTGCTGCATAAACCGGACCGGCAAGACAACCTCTGCCCGCTTCATCACATCCGGCTTCTATCAGATCTTTATTTAACCAAGGTAATAACATTGTTTCAAGCTGTAAATTATTAGACTACTAAGGTATGGTAAATAATCCAAATCGAACAGAATACACAAATAATTAAATGTTTTCGTCACAAGATTAATCCTTTCTCCCCGTATAATTAACAACCGTTTCAGGCTTGATTACTCCGGCCCGTGTATGGAGGCTATATAGCCCACGTACGGAAACCATATAGCCCGTGTATGGAAACCGGATAGATTGCATACACGGGCTAGAGTAATTGCTTTTATATAAATTCTAATCTAATGAGAAAAGAGACTAAATTCTTATGCAAAAAGTTATAATTCAGATAAGAAAAAACTTTATCCAAACAAACTCCAGGAAACTGTAAGCCCGGCCATAACAATAGATACCATGCTCATCAGTTTAATAAGAATATTTAAGCTGGGGCCCGAAGTATCCTTAAACGGATCACCTACGGTATCACCAACAACTGTGGCTTTATGAACTTCGCTTCCCTTACCGCCAAAATGACCTTCCTCTACATATTTCTTTGCATTATCCCAAGCACCTCCGGCATTGGCCATAAAGACAGCCAACACGAATCCGCTGCACAAACCTCCGATTAAAAGCCCCATAACTCCGGAAACGCCGAATATCAATCCGGTTGCAATCGGAGCAATAATGGCAAGCATAGAAGGGAGAATCATCTCATGCTGGGCGCTCTTTGTTGAGATTTCAACACAACGTTCATAATCAGGATCGGCCTCACCTGTCAAAATTCCTTTTATCTCACGAAACTGACGGCGAACTTCATCAACCATTTTCCCCGCAGCTCTACCAACGGCATTCATCGTAAGTCCGCAGAACAAGAAAGCCATCATCGAACCAAGAAACATTCCGGCAAGTACCCGCGGATTCATCAGATTGACACTATAGTAATTCATAAAATCAAGAAATGTAGCTTTGGCTGTCTCTACAATATGACCACCGGGAAGAGATAAATTAAGCGTACCTATTCGGGTTAATCCTATCCGAATCTCTTCGATATAAGAGGCTAATAAGGCCAAACCTGTTAATGCAGCAGAACCTATGGCAAAACCTTTTCCCGTAGCTGCAGTTGTATTGCCCAGCGAATCGAGGGCATCGGTACGTTTGCGAACCTCTTCGCCAAGACCTGCCATTTCAGCATTTCCACCTGCATTATCAGCTATAGGCCCATAAGCATCGGTGGCCAATGTGATGCCCAACGTTGAAAGCATCCCTACGGCAGCAATGCCGATGCCGTACAGACCCATACCTACATTGGAGAAATCACCAGCTGCGGCAAACAAGTAAGCAGCAATAATACTGGCAGCAATGGTCACAACCGGAATTGCCGTAGAAAGCATGCCCAAACCGATACCGGATATAATAACCGTTGCCGGTCCGGTCTTGCCACTCTCACTAAGTTTCTGAGTGGGACGATAAGACTGTGAAGTATAATATTCGGTGGAACGTCCGATAATAACACCTGCTAACAATCCTACAACCACCGAGCAAGAAATAAGTGCCCAATTTTGTAATTGCAACAACCAAAAAATAAAAAACGTAGCTGCCACGATGAGGATAGAACTTAAATTAGTGCCGAAAGATAATGCGTGCAACAAATCTTTCATCTTTGCATCATCTTTGGTACGAACAGCGAATATACCTACTATAGAAAGAATTATACCGCAAGCGGCAATCAGCATCGGCGCAATAACAGCCTTATACTGCATATTCACATCGCCTGCCATCATAAAAGCAGCTGCTCCCAATGAAGCTGACGCAAGAATTGATCCGCAATAGGATTCATACAAATCCGCACCCATACCGGCTACATCTCCTACGTTATCTCCCACATTGTCAGCAATAGTAGCAGGATTGCGCGGATCATCTTCTGGTATTCCGGCTTCAACCTTACCCACCAAATCGGCACCGACATCTGCGGCTTTCGTATAAATGCCACCGCCTACACGTGCAAACAAGGCCTGCGTAGAAGCGCCCATCCCGAAAGTTAGCATGGTTGTAGTAATGACACAAAGTTTGGCTGTGGGTGACATTGCATCTACCGGTATCGCCCAATTAAGTAACAAATACCAAAAAGAAATATCAAACAGGCCCAAACCAACAACAACCAATCCCATAACAGCTCCGCTGCGGAAGGCTATTTTCAAACCTCCATTCAATGACGTTTGAGCCGCATTGGTGGTACGGGCAGAAGCATAGGTCGCTGTTTTCATTCCCAAAAATCCGGATAGACCGGAAAAGAATCCACCGGTCAAGAAGGCCATCGGCACCCAATTGTTCTGCACATGAAAGCCGTAGGCCATAATGGCAAACAAGATAACCAACCCAAGAAATGCATACGCAACAATTTTATACTGTTGTTTCAAATAAGACATTGCTCCCTTCCGCACATCAGCGGCAATTTTCATCATTCGGGGCGTACCTTCACTCTCTTTCTTCATTTGCTTATAAAAATAATAAGCAAAAGCAAGAGCTAACAGAGAGGCAATTGGAATAAACCAAAATAGAAGATGATCCATAGACTAGAATTTTAAGTTAAAAAAAATATACCTAAAATTAGAGTATTGAATCGATATAAGCAAAAAACTATATTAAAAGTTAGTTAAAAGACTTATACTTTCTTTATGACCTGAAGCGAGTTATCTTGCTGCCTTACTGAGTGTAACCAAATACACACCGGTAAAAATAAAACAAACGGCTACAAGAACAATCCATGTAAAGGAGGCCAACCCCATGGCAACACTTAACGATGTTCCCACAACCGGCAAGATATAATTATAAGTAGAAATAACTGTGGGACGGAGTATCTTTTGTGCCTTCATCATCAAAATAAAAGTAACAACGGTACACAAAAGAGCAATACAAGCTATTCTCAACCAGATAGTTGCAGGCAAGGATAAAAGATGATCACTGGCTAAGTCGGAATAAGAAAGTGGAAAATAGCACATAAATGCATAAGAGAAAAGCCACTTACACACCGTAACGGGGTGATAGCGGGTAATTAGCTTTTTAAACGCTGTCAAATATATTGCATAAGACAATTGAGCACACAGGCACAATAAATCACCTAACATACTACTTTGCCCCTTCACACCCTGCATACTACCGAAGACCAGGATAACAGCCCCAACAGCTCCCAAAAATATACCTAACAGTTTCTTACGCGTTATGGGCTCTTTGAGATAAATAGCTGCAACACACATGGTAAGAACCGGTGCCATAGAAGTAATAATACTCGAATCTATTGGAGAAGTCTTGCTGAGACCGATAATAAATAGTCCCTGATTCAACATCGTTCCGAAAACGGCAGCAAAGAAAAGCATACCAAGGTCATGCCAACTAACCGACTCATGTTTCATAAAAAGAGACACCAACCAGAATGCAGTACATGCGCCCCCCAGCCTCAACGTATTAAGACTTAGTGGAGCTATATATACTAGTACGGACTTACCTATTGGAGAAATTAAACCAAAGAGAACCATTGCTAAAAAGATAGCAAGATGGCCTTTTAATTCAGGAGATACCTTCATATTATATTCTTTATCGGGCAAAGGTAAGGAATAAAAGCCAATACCGAACCTGAAAAAAATTTGTTTTAGCAAACAGAAAAATAATCCTTAAAACATCTTTATAACACGCTCCAAACCAGCGATAAAAGTATCGACCTCTTCTTTGGTATTATAAATGGCAAAAGAGGCACGAACAGTTCCTTCTATGCCTAATCGAATCATCAATGGCTGAGCACAATGGTGCCCCGTTCGCACAGCTATACCAAGTCGATCAAGCAAAGTGCCCATATCAAAATGGTGAATATTACCCACAAGGAAAGAGATGACACCACCTCTATTGCCGGCATCACCAAAAATACGCATATCGGGAATAGCCTTCATACGTTCCAAAGCATAAGTGGTGAGCTCTTGTTCATAAGCGGAAATATTATCCAGTCCTATCTCTGAAACATAATCGAGGGCTTTGGCCAAACTGGTAGCACCTATATAATCGGGAGTACCTGCCTCAAATTTATAGGGTAACTCATTGAACGTTGTTTCTTCAAAAGAAACATGAGAAATCATTTCACCACCACCCTGATAAGGTGGTATGCGATCAAGCCAATCTTCTTTTCCATAAAGAACACCGACACCTGTGGGCCCATAAATCTTATGACCGGAAAAGACAAAGAAATCTGCATCAAGATCTTGTACATCCACTTTAAAATGAGGAATAGACTGTGCACCATCTACCAAGAAAGGTACATCGTGGGCATGTGCCGTTGCGATCATCTCTTTGATAGGATTCACTGTTCCTAACACATTAGAAACTTGCGTAACACAGACTATTTTCGTACGGTCTGAAAAGAGCTTCTCATATTCATCAAGTAATAGTTCGCCATTGTCATTCATAGGAATCACCTTGATAGCTATACCTTTCTTTGCCGCCATTAACTGCCAAGGTACGATATTACTGTGATGCTCCATAACAGATACAATCACTTCATCACCCGTCTTCATGAATTCATCGCTGAAACTCGAGGCAAGCAGATTAATACTTTCTGTTGTACCTCTGGTAAAAACGATTTCATTTGTACTATGAGCGTTAATGAATTTACATACCGTTGCACGCGAATTTTCATACAACTCTGTAGCACTTTGTGAAAGGAAATGAACGCCACGATGCACATTGGCATTCACTGAATAATATTCGTTGGATATAGACTCTACTACTGCACGAGGCTTTTGAGTAGTAGCAGCATTATCAAAATAGATCAAGGGCTTACCATAAACGGTACGACTTAATATAGGAAAGTCGTTACGGATTTTTTGAATATCTATCATATCATCTCTTCTATTATTTGCAAAATGAACAATTATCACACTGACCTAAGTTGCCACGAAAACGTTTTTCCACCAACATATGAAGGCGGTCTTTCAAAGCATCCAGACGTATCGTATCTATCACGTCGTTGACAAAAGCAAACATTAATAGCAATCTGGCTTCCGTTTGAGAAATACCCCGCGAACGCATATAAAACAAAGCGTCGTCATCTAACTGACCAACTGTTGCTCCATGATAACACTTTACATCATCGGCATAAATTTCAAGTTGAGGCTGCGTATACATATGAGCATCACTCGTATTACAAAGATTACGGTTAGTCTGCTTTGAATTTGTATGTTGAGCATCGGGACGAACCAAAACCAACCCGGCAAAGGCGCCTACGGACTTATCGTCAAGTACGTACTTAAATAATTGATTACTTGTACATCGGGGCACAGCATGATCGACAAAGATATTGTTATCCACACGTTCTTCTTTATCGGCAATAGCCATCCCGTAAGCATTCAGTTCCGCACCTTCACCGGCAAAGGTGACTTGCGTCATATTTCTTGTCGATCCGTTATGCAACGTCATACCGTTAAGAAGAACATTACTGTCGGCCTCTTGCCTGAGATAAAGATTACTGATGCGTACGGAATTTACATCCGTTTCTTCCAATTCATATAAATCAAACACTGAATTCTTGCCCACAAAAACTTCTATGACCTGTGTAGCCAAGAACTTTACTTTATCCATCGTATGATCGCAAATCAGTAAACGGGCCTGCGATCCATCTTCCATAACAATCAATATCCGCCTATTCGCTATCAAATCAACATCCGAACGAAGTATATTTACCAATTGTATCGGCTTCTCAACAATGACATTCTTGGGCACATAGAATAAAACGCCATCTTCTGCAAATGTTGTATTAAAGGCTGTAACACCATCTTTTGAAGTATCAGCCAATTTACCGTAATATTTCTTCACGATATCGGCATGAGTCTTTGCCATCTCTTTCAAACTGCCGAATAAAACTCCTTCAGGCAATCCGGCTTTTGTTGGCGACTGAGTATAAAAAGCATCATTCACTACGAAATGCAAGGCCGTACTCATGTTGGGCACATCGCACTTAAAGACCTCATAGGGATTGACAGGAAATTGAAGTTGGTTCAAATTTAAACCGTAATTCGGCTCAAAGGCCTTGCTAACGTCCGTATATTTATATTTCTCCAACTTTTTAGTAGGGAAACCCAACGTCTTAAAATGTGAGAAAGCATCGGGGCGCAAAAGGTTCATCGCTTCCGCACTATGCTTACAGATCACAGCTTTCTGTTGATCGTAAAGATCAATATATTGTTGTTCTATGTTCATGACTATTCTCCTACTTCTTGCTTAATCCAGTCGTAACCTTTCTTTTCAAGTTCCAATGCTAGTTCCGGACCAGCAGTTTTTACAATCTTACCTTGATAGAGCACATGCACAATATCAGGTTTTATATAATCAAGCAAACGTTGATAATGCGTAATGACTATCAAACTTGTATCGGGTCTCTTTAACTTACTCACCCCTTTACCGACAATACGCAAAGCGTCAATATCAAGACCGGAATCCGTTTCATCGAGAATACTTAAACGAGGCTCAAGCATAGCCATCTGATAAATTTCATTTCTCTTCTTCTCACCACCGGAAAAGCCTGAATTCACCGAGCGATTGGCTAATTTACTATCAAGACCTACTTCTTCACGCTTTTCTCTCATCAGCCGAAGAAATTCACTGGCTGTCAACGCCGGTAGACCTTTATATTTACGATGTTCATTTACTGCGGCACGCATAAAATTAACCATACTGACACCCGGAATCTCTACCGGATATTGAAAACTAAGAAAAATACCTTCGTGACTACGATCCTCAGGACTCAGGTCCAAAAGATTCTTGCCGTAGAAAGTAACACTTCCTTTGGTTACTTCGAAAGTAGGATTTCCTATGAGTACAGAAGAGAGGGTACTTTTACCGGAACCGTTCGGTCCCATAATCGCATGAACCTCTCCTGGTTTCACTATAAGATCTATACCTTTTAATATCTCTTTGCCATTTATACTAGCGTGTAAGTCTTTTATTTCTAACATTTTCTTCTACAATTTTATGATTAACAATTATCCGATACTTCCTTCCAACGAAACAGACAGAAGCTTTTGAGCCTCAACGGCAAACTCCATAGGAAGTTTGTTCAAAACATCCTTGGCATAACCGTTAACTATAAGCCCCACCGCATCTTCAGTTTTTATCCCGCGCTGATTGCAATAAAGAATCTGCTCTTCACTGATTTTACTAGTAGTTGCCTCATGCTCTACAACCGCCGTATCGTTATGAATATCCATATATGGAAACGTGTGTGCACCGCATTTATCACCTAGCAGCAACGAATCACACTGACTATAATTTCTTGCATTCACAGCATTCTTGGACACTCGCACCAAACCGCGATAAGAATTTTCGCTCTTTCCGGCAGAAATGCCCTTACTCACAATCGTACTATGTGTATTTTTACCCAGATGAATCATCTTTGTACCAGTATCTGCCTGTTGATAATTATTAGTTAATGCTACTGAATAAAATTCGGCCGTAGAATTATCGCCGGACAAGATACATGAAGGGTATTTCCATGTAATGGCTGAACCTGTCTCTACTTGAGTCCAAGACAACTTACTGCTCTCTCCTAAGCAATGACCACGTTTCGTCACAAAATTATAAACGCCACCTTTACCTTCGGCATTACCCGGATACCAATTCTGCACGGTACTGTATTTTACCTCAGCACGATCGTGAACAATAATTTCTACAATAGCTGCATGAAGCTGATTCTCATCACGCATCGGAGCAGTACAGCCCTCTAGATAAGAGACATAAGCATCATCATCCGCAATAATAAGCGTACGTTCAAACTGTCCGGTGTTTTGAGCATTAATTCTGAAATAGGTAGACAACTCCATCGGACAACGAACTCCCTTAGGAATATAGACGAATGAACCGTCGGAAAATACAGCCGAATTAAGTGCCGCAAAAAAGTTATCACGATAACCTACTACAGAACCAAGATATTTCTTAACTAAATCGGGATGTTCGCGAACGGCTTCGCTGATTGAACAAAAGATAATTCCTTTTTCCATCAAGGATTCCTTAAAGGTCGTTTTGACTGAAACGGAATCCATTACTGCATCAACAGCTACACCACCCAACGACATTTGTTCTTCAAGAGGTATACCTAATTTATTAAATGTCTTGATTAATTCGGGATCAACCTCATCTAAACTCTTTGGCCCGTTTTTTTTCTTTAAGGGATTTGCATAATAGGAAATAGCCTGATAATCAATTTTCGGGATACGTAAATGTGCCCAAACCGGCATCTTTAAAGTAAGCCAATGCCGATAAGCCTGCAAACGGAAATCAAGCAACCAATCGGGTTCTTCCTTTTTTCTCGATATGAGACGGACAACATCCTCGCTTAAACCTCGATCTATAATATCGGAATCAACATCTGTAGTAAAACCATATTTATATTTTTCATGCGTAAACCCCTTTACGTATTGGTTATAATTTTTTTCCTGCTTCATTTTTTTATCAATTTTGTTGTTATAACTTTAGCCGCCGGGAAAAACAAACTCGAAAACGACTTCATTGGATAATATAACACTGATTCTGTCTTTTTTGTTCTAGAAATCAAATGGTTCCCGCTATCAACGAATTCTAAAATACCCACAAACAAACTAACTAATATCACATATTTTAAGGCACCTAAGGCCGAACCGAATATGCGATTTATACCATTCAAAGACATTAATTTCAACGCCTTCGTTAGTATGGTGGCAATTAATGAAAATATTAGTGGTACAATTAACCAAATCAAAAGGAATGCCAATATTTGAGCAAAAGTCATAGAACCGACTGAGGAATCTATTTTGTGTGATAGCGGAATAAATAAAGCTTTTGCAGCTAATAATCCGGCTATCAATCCAACTATTGAAGCTAACTGACAAACAAAACCTTTGCGAAATCCAATAATTGCACCGACTAAAATAATAATTAAAAAAATAGTGTCCATAATAAATAACTATTAATAAATAACGACTATAATCTATCTAAAAAAAATAGTGAAATAATAAGGATCCAAACAGATACCTTATTATTTCACTATCAATTAACCAAGCATCATGCTTTTTATACTATAACTACAATTTTTGCTTAACTTCTACTTCCTTAAATGATTCTATAATATCTCCAACTTGTATGTCATTACAATTAACAAGACTGATACCACACTCAAAATTAGTAGCTACTTCTTTTACATCGTCCTTGAATCGTTTCAAAGCACTAATTCCTCCGGTATAAATAACAATACCATTACGAATTAATCGAGCCTTATCAGAACGGAAAGCTTTTCCTTCTTTTACCATAGCACCAGCAACTATACCAACCTTAGATATGTGGAATACTTCACGTACTTCAATGGTTGCAGTAACTTCTTCTTTTACTACAGGAGCAAGCATACCTTCCATCGCTTGTTTCACTTCTTCAATGGCATCATATATAATAGAATATAAACGAACATCAACACCTTCTTGCTGGGCATATTTACGAGCAGCACTTGATGGTCTAACTTGGAAACCTATTATAATAGCCTCGGAAGCTGCGGCCAGCGTTACATCCGATTCAGAAATCTGACCAACAGCCTGATGAATAACATTCACCTGAAGCTGCGGCGTAGACAACTTAATCAATGAATCACTTAAAGCCTCAATAGAGCCATCCACATCACCTTTGACGATAATATTCAACTCCTGGAAATTACCTAAAGCAATACGTCGACCAACTTCATCCAAAGTAAGCAACTTTTGAGTTCTCAATCCTTGTTCACGTTGTAACTGTTGACGTTTATTGGCTATTTCACGAGCCTCTTGTTCAGAATCAAATACATGGAAAGTATCACCGGCCTGCGGTGCACCATCAAGTCCTAAAATCAAAGCTGGTTCAGAAGGTCCTGCTTCTTTAATTCTCTGATTACGCTCGTTGAACATCGCTTTCACTCGACCGAAATTAACGCCAGCTAATAAAACATCACCTACTTTTAAGGTCCCATTAGCTATTAATATGGTAGCTATGTATCCACGACCTTTATCCAAAGTAGATTCAATAACTGAACCGGCAGCATGTCGATTAGGATTAGCTTTCAAATCAAGCATTTCTGCTTCAAGCAAGACCTTTTCGAGCAATTCTTTAACGCCGGTACCTTTCTTAGCAGATATATCCTGAGACTGGTATTTACCACCCCATTCTTCAATAAGAAAGTTCATGTTAGCTAATTCTTCTTTTATTTTATCAGGATTTGCTCCCGGCTTATCAATCTTATTAATTGCAAAGACTATAGGAACTTCAGCAGCCATGGCATGATTAATAGCTTCTTTTGTTTGGGGCATGATATCATCATCAGCCGCAATTATTATTATAGCCACATCCGTAGCTTTAGCACCGCGGGCACGCATGGCAGTAAAAGCTTCATGACCAGGAGTATCAAGGAACGTGATTCGACGCCCATCCTCTAAAGTTACATTATATGCACCTATATGCTGAGTAATACCACCAGCTTCACCAGCTATCACATTTGCCTTACGAATATAATCAAGCAAAGAAGTCTTTCCATGGTCAACATGTCCCATTACGGTAACAATCGGTGCACGGTGAACTAAATTCTTTTCTTCATCTTTCTCTTCAACAATAGCCTGAGAAACATCAGCACTTACGTATTCTGTCTTATAGCCAAACTCCTCAGCTACCAAATTGATAGCCTCAGCATCTAACCTTTGATTGATAGAAACCATAACACCGATATTCATACAAGTAGAAATAACTTTATTGACAGGAATATCCATCATGCTCGCCAATTCACTGGCTGTGACAAATTCTGTAAGCTTCAATACCTTACTTGCAACCTTCTCCTTGTTTTCCTCTTCGATCAAACGACTAGAAACCTCGTCACGCTTATCCCTTCTATATCTAGAAGTTTTAGTTTTGCTCTTTGAGGTTAGACGAGCTAAAGTCTCTTTAACTTGTTTCGCTACATCTATCTCATTAACAGGAGCTTTCAGTACCGGCTTATTAAAACGGCCCTTCTTATAATTATTATTACTACTATTATTAGTATGTACACTAGAATTATTCGGCCTTGGAACATTTCCGCTTCTGGGATAATGATCTTTCGGTTTTGCTGAAGAAATATTTGATACCTCTTTGCTTACATCAACCTTCTCCTTATTAATACGAGTACGCTTTTTCTTTCCATTAACAGCGTCAGAAGGTTTACCTGTAGCAGTAGCTTTATTATCATCATCCTTACGAATCTCTTTTATCAAAGCTTCCTTCATCAGTTTCCGCTGATCTTGACGAAGTTTATCTTTTTCAATACGTTCGTGTCGTTTTTCTTCTTTGGTTTTTTTCTTAGGACGTGTAGATTGATTTAATGCAGCTAAATCTATCTGACCAATAATATTGATTTGGGGACTCTTTGGCATACGCAAAGTAAATATCTTATCGTCCGAAGGATTTGAAGCCGATGCAGAATCGTTCTCCTTATCTCTAGAGTCACTTTCCTTTACTGTTTGATCAGAAGAAACTACAGACAATGTATCCTTCTCAGCTATGTGTTTCTGCGATTGCGACTCATCTTCACTACTATTCCTGTTTTTTTTATCTTCAATCTCGGATTTATCTTTTATTTGTTCTACCGGCGATTTAGAATCCAAAACTCGATTATCATTCTCTTGATGGGGCAGAGATAATTTTGAATTATCCTCCAATGATACCTTTTCAGATGAAATTGACTTATTTTTAACCTTCAAGGTTTTTCCATTCTCTTTTTGTTGAGCCTCATTACCTTGATCTTCGATGTTTTTTTTAACAATTTTCACCTCTTTTTCTTCGCTATATTTAACAGCAGATGGATATTTAGGATCTTTATCTTCGGATGGTTGATTTTCGTTTTGCTCTTTTTCGGCAACTGCAACTTCTTTAAAGTTTGCAGATTCCAAATTCTTCTCTACAACCTTTTCTTCAAGTTTTCTATTATCTCTTTTACCCTCAGATTTGTCCTTTTGATGTTTTTCGTCAATAATCTTCACAGGCAGCTCATTACCTTGCTGTTTAGACCTCATTTCAGCATTAGTACTATTTTCAACTACTACTTTAATTGTTTTAGGTTCTTGAGCAATAGGTTCTTGTTGTTCTATTTGAATTTTCTTTTCGTCCTTTACACTTTGAACAATAGAAATTTCCTCTTTTTCTTTATTAATATCTTTTACTGTT
>Ga0172377_10005808_pt1 | contig 12691 bp, 12 predicted proteins | sample Pumphouse3metaG_FD_119749 | JGI IMG/M metagenome (GOLD analysis project Ga0172377, IMG submission 119749) | Leachate microbial communities from a municipal landfill in Southern Ontario, Canada - Pumphouse #3 metaG | ecosystem: Engineered > Solid waste > Landfill > Unclassified | place: Canada... | reverse complement strand
CGTCTGAAATATACGTTGGAAGGCGTATGTCCGTCAAGAGACGAGTGCTCCCTTCTGTCGTCGTACTTGTCGATAAACTCAGCGGCGCCCTTGCGGCAAGCCTTCTTTTCAGGCCACTATAGGGCGAAGCAATCCATTCCCCGGCGAGGCGGGCGGTGACGAAAAATGGCATACGGAGTGACGAGGGGGTGGGCGGAAAGGCGCCGGCGCGGACCGGCGACCGACGGGAGCCGGAGAAGACGCGCCGGTGGAGCGCCTTGCAGCCCAGGGGGGTGCTCCCCCCTCCTAAAAAACTTTGCTATTTTTGCACACGATTTTTACATCTAAAGAGGTACTTATGTCCGAAAATCTTTCCGCGCTCTCCAAGGCGCGTCAGTCCTACAAACCCAAGCTCCCCGCTTCCCTCCGGAAGGGCGCCCTGAACGTGAAGATCAGCAAGGGCAAGGCTACGGAATCCGTGAGCGACCAGGCGAAGATCAAGGCTCTGTTCCCCGACACCTACGGCGTTCCCGTCGTTTCTTTCGGCGCGGGCAAGAGCAAGGTAAAGGCGAAGGCCCTGCGCGTGGGCGTGGTGCTTTCCGGCGGTCAGGCCCCAGGCGGACATAACGTCATCGCGGGCATTTACGACGGCATCAAGAGCGTTTCCAAGAGCTCCGTCCTGTACGGTTTCCTCGGCGGTCCGTCCGGCCTCGAGAACGGCAAGTACATCACCATCGACGCGAAGAAGATGGACGCCTACCGCAATGCGGGCGGTTTCGACATGATCCAGTCCGGTCGCACGAAGCTCGAGACTGAAGAACAGTTCCAGAAGTGCATCGCGGTTTCGAACAAACTCAAACTCGACGCGGTCGTGATCATCGGTGGCGATGACTCCAACACGAACGCCGCCGTGCTCGGCGAATATTTCCAGGAGAAGGGCGTTTCCACCATCGTCTGCGGCTGCCCGAAGACGATCGACGGCGACCTGAAGAACGAATTCATCGAGACCTCCTTCGGTTTCGACACCGCCGTGAAGACCTACTCCGAACTCATCGGCAACATCATGCGCGATGCGAACTCCGCTCAGAAATACTGGCACTTCATCAAGCTGATGGGCCGTTCCGCGAGCCACATCGCCCTCGAAGCCGCTCTGCAGACGCACCCGAACGTGTGCCTCATCTCCGAAGAAGTGAAGGAAAAGAAGATGAAACTCGCCCAGGTGATCAAGCAGGTCGCCGACGTGGTCGCTCTCCGCGCCGCGCAGGGCAAGAACTTCGGCGTGTGCCTCATCCCTGAAGGACTCCTCGAGTTCATTCCGGACGTGGGCGTGCTCATTTCCGAACTTTCCGAAGCCCTCGCCCATCACGAAAGCGAAGTCGAAGGCCTCGACACCGCCGCCAAGGTCGAAAAGATCTGCGGCTGGATCAGCGCCGATTCCGCCGCCGTGCTCAAGATTCTTCCGCAGGGCATCCAGGCCCAGCTTATGCTCGGCCGCGACAGCCACGGCAACGTGCAGGTCTCCCTCATCGAGACCGAGAAGCTCGTGATCGAAATGGTGAAGAAGGACCTCAAGAGCCGCCCGGGTTACAAGGGCAAGTTCTCCGCCCTCAACCACTTCTTCGGTTACGAAGGCCGCTGCGCCGCCCCGTCGAACTTCGACGCGGACTACTGCTACGGCCTCGGCTACGCGGCTTCCGTGCTCGCGCTGAACAAGATGAACGGCTACATGAGCTCCATCCGCAACCTCACCAAGGGTGTCGACAAGTGGATCGCCGGCGGCCTTCCCATCACGATGATGATGAACATGGAACGCCGCGCCGGTGCGGACAAGCCCGTGATCAAGAAGGCTCTCGTGGAGCTGAACGGCAAGCCGTTCAAGTACTTCGCGGCACGCCGCGCCGAATGGGCGAAGACGGAAAGCTACACCTATCCGGGCCCGATCCAGTACTGGGGACCGAAGGAAGTCGCGGACATCACCACGTTCACTATCAAGCTCGAACGCGGTGCCCTCAAGGGTTAATTTGTTCTGAATACGAAAGAAGGCTCCGCGCAGGCGGGGCCTTCTTCTGTTTTTAAATAAAACAAGTGCCGTTCAGCGTTTTTCCCAGATGGCGCTCGGGAGCTTCCCGATATCGCGGAAGTCCAGTTTATCCGGCTCCGCGGCGTTCACGCTCACGAGCCGCGCGAGTGGCTTCCCCGAACGCTCGATCAGAATGTCCTCGTTTTTGAGCGACACCTGATTGAGCAGGAGTCCGAAGCTCTTGCGCGCTTCCATCGCAGAAACCGTCTTCGCCATTACTTCGCCTGAGCCGGCTGGTTGAGAGCCGTGTCCTTGATGACCAGGTCCACGCGGCGATTTTTCTGACGGCCTTCCTTCGTCGCATTGTCCGCGACAGGCATCGTCATGCCGTAACCTTTCGCGGAAAGACGCTTGCCTTCAATACCCTGCTTCACGAGGAAGTCGAGCACGTTCTGCGCGCGCTGTTCGGAAAGTTTCATGTTATGTTCCGCGGTGCCGGTGTTGTCCGTATGGCCTTCGACGGAAACGGCGAGTTCCTGATACACGGAAAGGATACCGGCGATCTTCGCGAGGCTCGTCTGCAAATCGGGTTTGAGCGTCGCCTTGTCCACGTCAAAGAGAATGTCCGACATGGAAAGGATGATGCCGCGCGCGTCCTGCGTGACCTGAATGAGCTTGGACTGGAGTTCATTGAGCTTGTTGCGCGCCTCGTTCTGGCGTGCTTCGGCTTTCGCGCGTTCCTCGGCGAGGAGTTTGTTCAAGGAATCTTCACGGGCTGCGGCGGCGCGTTTCAGGCGTGCCGCGGCGCTATCCGCTTCGGCTTTGAGGCGCGCTTCGCGGAGGGCCGCGTCATTCTGCTGATCCGTCATCGCCTTGTTCGTCTGCGCGAGACGTGTGCGCTCGGCATCAAGGTCCGCAGCGAGCGTGGACGCCTTGCCGCTGCGTTCCTCGCTGATGCGTTCCTGTGTGGTTTCAATCTCCTGCTGCGTCTGTATACGCTTCTGCCAGTTCGCGGAAACGTTGTTGCGCACCGCCTGAGTACGGGCCTCCACGCGGATGAGTTCCACATACAACGAGCACGCCTTCGCCTGAGACGCGATCTCCTCGCTCTTCGGAAGTTCCTTTTCGAGGTAGACGATACGGTTCACGCGGGCTTTCGCTTCCGCGAGGGACAGCTTCGCCTGAATCGCGTTCGCGGGGATGGAATCTTCCAGAGCCTTGAAAACTTTCTTGTAATATGCGCTGCCCTTTACGGGTGCGGCGGGTTTAGCCGGAGCGGGCGCCGTTTTCGCAGGGGCGGCGGCAACAGGAGCGATCGCCTTAGTCACGGTCCTGGTGGTATCCGCCGGTGCGGCGGCGAAAGTCATCGCGGAAAGCGCAAGCAATGCCGCGGATAAAGTGATGAGTTTCATTGTGCGTCCTCCGTGTTGCCCTTGTTCGTTTCCTGATCAAGGATACTCCGGTATGCGGCAAGACGTTCCGTGTCTTCGTTCAAATCCTTCACAAGCGAGGAATCCTCGCGCGAAACGGAATCGAACGTCACGTTCGCGAGCGCGAGCCGGTATTCAAGATTGCTCACATCGGCCGAAGCCCACGCCTTTTCGTATTCCTTCTGCTCATTGAACGCCTTGGCTTTTTTCAGATCGGCCTGCGCCGCCTTCATTTTTTCAGGAGCGACACCCTGGGCCTGCGCGATCGTCCCGATGGATTCCGCCTCATTTATCGAAGTGTCCACCATCGCCTGATGCGTGGCGCACCCCGTACAGAGAGCGACTCCGCACAAAGCAACCTTGATCATTTTCATCTGTATCTCCTTGAATGTCAAAAAAGATACATTTTACAAATATGGACGACGCCCCGAGAACTTTCCCCGTAAGCAAATATCTCACCTCCATCAAGAGGCTACTGGAATCAAAAGTGCCCGACGTATGGGTGCACGGCGTCATTTCACAAATATCCGACCGCGGCAGGGTAATTTATCTGAACATCGCCGAGTTCGAGGAAGGGAACGTGAAGCCCGTCGCGGCGCTCCCCCTCTACCTCTTCGCCTTCGAATATACCCGCCTCATTTCAAAGCTTTCCGAGCTTCCCGCTCCGTTCTCACTCAAAGAAGGGCTCAAGGTGAACCTGCTCGTGAAAGCGGACATCTACGTCCCTTACGGCAAATTGCAGGCCCACGTCCTCGACATCGACCCGGCGTTCACCATCGGGGAGCTCGCGCTCACAAGGCAGGCGATCCTCAAGCGTCTCAGGGACGAAGGGCTTCTGCGCCGGAACGCGGAAAACATCCTCGCGGACGTTCCGCTCCGCGTGGGCCTCATCACGGGCGAAAGCACCGCCGCGTACAAGGATTTCACCACGACGCTCGAAAGTTCCGGCTACGCGTTCCGCGTCACCGCGGCATTCGCGAAAATGCAGGGCAACGAAACAGAGACGACTGTGCTCGCCGCAATCGGAAAACTCAAAGCGGAGCGCGGCCTCGACGTGATCTGCATAGTCCGCGGCGGCGGCTCCAAAACGGATCTGAACTTTTTCGACAGCGAAGCACTATGCCGCGCGGTCGCATTGTGTGATATTCCGGTCCTCACGGGAATCGGACATGAAATCGACCAGAGCCTGCTCGACCTCACCGCCTACGAAGCCTGCATCACGCCGACCGACTGCGCGAAGCGCCTCATTCATCAGGTGGAACTCACCTGGAACAAGACGCAGACGCTCGCCACAGGCATCGCGAGCGGAGTCCGCCTCCGGATAGCGCGCGCCGGGGAATCCCTGGAGCGCATACGCGGCGGACTCATCAGGGGCGTTTCCTCACGCACCGTAAAGGAGCGCGGCAGGCTCGACGGCGCGCAGAAAGAGCTTTCAAAGTCCCCCTTCCGCCTTCTCAAAGAAGAACAAGGGCGCATTGACCGCGACCGCGACGGTCTCACGATCGGCGCGCAGAAAATACTCACGCTTGAAAAATCCAGGTTCGCGCTCGTGGAAGAGCGCGTCAAGACAGCCGACCCGAAGCGCATCCTCGCCAAAGGCTACAGCTTCACCACAGGCAAAAGCGGAAAGCCCCTCAGGAACGCGCACGAGGTTCACCTCGGCGACGTTCTCGTGACCCGGTTCGCGGACGGCCAGGTGGAATCCGTGGCAAAATAGAAACAGGTTCCGCAAAGGAGCCTGTTTCATATAAAGTAAATATCAGCGTTAGTGCTTCGCAGAGGGCGCGATCATCATCACCTTCGTCATCCGCACTCCATCCATCTTGAGGACACGGAACTTGTAATCCTTCACGGACACTTCCGCGCCCGTGGAAGGCACCTGCCCGAGCGTCGCCTGGATGAGTCCGGAAATCGTTTCCACATGGGAATTCTCCGGAGGCGTCAGCGCCACTCCGAGTTTGTATTCCAGGTCCGAAAGCGTCATCAGCGGGTCGAGAATGTAGCGTCCGTCCTTGAGTTTCTGGATTTCCGCTTCCTCGTCGATATCATCCTCGTCTTTGATTTCACCGACGATTTCCTCGATGATGTCCTCGATCGTCACGAGGCCGGCTATACCGCCGTATTCATCGACGACGATCGCGAGCTGGTTTCCGCTCTTGCGGAGTTCGCGGAGGAGGTCATCGATCTTTTTGTTGTAAGGCACATAGAAGGCAGGCATCACGAGACCTTCAAGGTCAAACTTCGAATCGCCGCGTTCCGTGTACCATTCCAGGAAATCGCGGGACGAAAGAATACCGATAACGTTGTCAATGGATTCGCGGTACACAGGGAGGCGCGAATGGCGTTCCGTATTGAGAATTTTGATCGTCTCTTCAAGGGACGTTCCGGCTTCGATCGCGCACATATCGACGCGCGGCGTCATGATTTCACGCACCGGAGTTTCCACGAAGTCAAAAATGTTGAGCACCATCTGGCGTTCATCTTCTTCGAGAGCGTCGTCGTCGCCGGACGCCGTCATATCGGATTGCAGCGCTTCGCGGCGTTCCTCCGAAAGGAAATTCAGCTTCGGATTATAGCCGAGTTTATTCAGCAGGCCGGTATAAACTTTGTTCGCGAACCGCGCAGGGAAAATCACAGGCACGCTCAGGTACTTATAGAGCGGAGCGAGCACGCGCACGAGCGTATCGGGTTTAAGGCTTCCGAGGATGTTCGGCACGAACACCGTCAGGACATAAATGACGACGGTCGCCACGATGCAGTAGATGACAAAACCGAACTTCGCGTTGTTGTAAGATGAAATAAATCCGCTGATCGAGCAATCATGCAGAAATACAACGACATAGCCGAGCGCGCCCGCGACCAGGTTGCAGAAAATGCGCGTAATGGAAATGGATTCATTCCAGCCGGGTTTATCCACATAAGCCGCGGCGCGCGCCTCCAGGGAATCGCCGCCGTTATCCTCCCAATTCGCGTGGATGGTCAGGAATACGACTTTAATAAGCGAGAACAATCCCGAGATGGCGAGAGCGACGATGATTATCGCATACAGAATTTCAGTCGTCATCCTTCTCGCTTCCGTAGAGGTCAAGGCCGAGGACTTCGCGTTCACGGCGGCGCATCACGATTCTATCCGCAGGTTTAATATGATCATAACCCGAAAGGTGCAGAATGCCGTGGACAATGACACGTTTGAGTTCCGCGTAGAAGCTGTTGCCGTAGACCGGAGCCTGGCGTTTCACCTGATCACGCGCGATATAGATTTCACCGAGCAGATAATCCTCGTGCCATTCGAAGGAAAGCACGTCCGTCACCTTGTCCAGTTTGCGATAATCGCGGTTCATCGTGCGCACGGTCTCATCGGAGCAGAGCACGACGTTCACGTTCCCGGGGCAGCCTTCTTCAATAAGCACACGCTCCGCGACAGGCGAGAAACGGGACGCCCACGGAAATTTTTCATTCTCCCGTTCACAGAGAAAACTGACTTTGAAAGCAGGCTTGCCGGACTTTTTCACAGCTCATACCACTTTTTAAGATTCGCGATGATCGCTTCGGCCTGCGTCTTGCCGCTCACATTGAACTTGCTGCGCTGTTTGAGCACGCCCTGCATTTTCTGATAACGACGGATGGAAACTTTCGGTTCGCCGAATTCCCCCGTCTTGGGATTCTTGTCCTGATACAGGAACATCACCGTCTGCCAGGCGCCTTTAGTCAGATATTCCTTAGCAAGCTCTTTAATGATAAGTTCGCCGTTCTCATCCGTGAATTCCACGGTTGGTTCGGTATTTTCCGTTTCCATTGCATTAACCTCTTATTTCGCTGAAAAATAACAAGAATAAAGTGATGTGGTTCGCACCGCTACCGCAAAGAGGGCCTTTCTTAAACTATATTCTTTTTTCAGGTGTATCTATGAGGTCCGGAATATGAAACAACTCAAAATCATCAGCGCCATTTTACTCGCCGCCATGCTGATTCCGCCAGCCGTTTTCGCGACGACATCGGCGTCCGCGGGCAAAGTCCGTTTCATCCTCGGTGAAGTGACGCTCCAGAAAAAAGCGCACGCCAACTGGAACCCGCTCCGCGTGGGTGCGAAGGTCCTCCCCGCCGATCTCATCCGCACGCTCATCGAATCGGAAGCGGGCATCGCGCTTTCGGACGGAAGTCTCATCACCATCGAAGAAAATTCCCTCATTCATTTTTCCGACGCCATCGCGCAGGGCGGACGCACGTCCATCATGATCGACAGCGGAAAAGTTTTTTTCACCGTGCAGAAGCAGCCCCCGCAGAAAAGCATTGACTTCAGGACTCCGACGGCGACGGCGGCTATCCGTGGAACCTCGGGATTCATCGCCCAGATGGAAGAAGGAATCATCGTTTCCCTTGAAACAGGAAGAATGATCGTAGCGAACACAAGCGGGGACTCGATGTACGTGGAAGCAGGGGAAACGCTCGTTCAACAGAAGAATGGCGGATTCAGAAAATTCAAGACGTCCAACGCAGGCACGAAGCAGCTAGCCGCCGCGATGGACTGGCAGACAAAGGAAAACGGTTTCGATTACGATAAACTCGCGAAAGCGATGCAAGCGCAGGATTCCGCGGCGAAGCCCGTCATCGATTCCCTGCGGAGCAAGAACCCCTGCGAAATCAATGCCATTCCTAATGCGACGAAAGATACATCCGTGAATATTCAGGGAACGTGCAAGGAAACGGTTTCGCTCACGATTGACGGCGCACCCGTCGAGTTCAAGAAAGGCGGAAGCTTTTCGCAGGCATTTATCTGGGATGCCGCGGCCATGGGCGTCAAGCGTTTCACGCTCCGCTGCACCGAAAACGGAATGCAGTACATCTGCGGAGAATTGCATACAAATTACATAGGGCCTACGGACTTCGCGAAAATCGTTCTTCCACAGATGCGTCTGCAGGGTGTCTGCGATCCGGAAAGCCTTACGGTATTCGGCAACTACGGCACGCTTGATTCCGCAGCCACAGTCACGCTCCGCTTCGGCGCGCTCGTTTCGCCGAACCTCGCGGCAACGCCCAACGTCGGATCATTCAGCTATACATTCCCCGTCGCGGATTCCGCGAAATCCGGCAAGAGCCTGACCGTTACCGCTGACTTGAAAACGGCGGGAAAGACATTCTCCGACACGGCGAAATATCCGCTGGATCCGGAATGCACCAACATCAGGCTCGCTTTCACAAGCAGCGATTCCCTCACCTGCGAAGCGAAGTATAGCGTCTACGGAGTCAAGGGAACAATCGCCGTGAGCGAAGGCATTGACGGCATTCCCACGGAATCCCGCAGCTTCACCAGGAATACGGACGGAACGGCATTTTCGCTCATCAGCGGCGAGCACACCTATTCGCTCATCGCAAGCGACGGAAAAGGAAACACGGCGCAGATCGCCAAAGTTCTCCACTGCAAGAATCCGATGCCGGCCCTTGCCCCTGTAAACAAGTGAGCACCTACCGTTTCCGGGAACTCAAGGTTCCACTAGAACACAAGAACGACGTGCAGGTTTGCCTCGCGCGCACGCTCGGCGTTCCCGAAAGCGCAATCACGAGGCTCGACGTGGACCGTTTTGCGCTCGACAGCCGCAAGCGCGGCGCTCCGCACTGGTCCTACAACGTGCGCTTCGATTGCGCACAAACTCCAAAGCCTTCGCCGTACCTCGACGATGCCTCGTGGGAAAAAGAATCGCTCGCCGCGGACCCCCTCGCGAGCACCATCGCGTTCCCGGAAAAAGTCACGGTCGTAGGCGCCGGCCCCGCAGGTCTCTGGACGGCGCTCCATTTTCTGCGGCGCGGTTTCAAGGTCGCGCTTCACGAGCAGGGAAAAACGGTGGAAGAACGCTTCCGCGACATCCGCAAATTTTTCGCTGACCGCACCTTCAATCCCTATTCGAACGTTCTTTTCGGAGAGGGCGGCGCGGGCGCATTTTCCGACGGCAAGCTCAATACCCGTACGCGCAACGCTTTTTCACAGGCAGTCCTCGAGGACATGGCCGGGTTCGGACTTTCCAGGGAAATACTCTCTTTTGCGAAGCCCCACGTGGGCACGGACAGGCTCGTCCTGCTGCTGCAGAAAGTCCGCGCGGAAATCATCAGCCGCGGCGGAGAACTCTTTTTCAGTTCACATCTCGAAGACATCGACGTTACTAACAAAGTAATCGTCCGTGCGAAATTCAACGGGAAATGGGAGTCTTGCGGTGCGCTCGTCGTCGCAGGCGGGCATTCGGCACGGTTCCTCTATGAGCTTTTCGCCGCACGCGGAATTCAGCTCGAAAGCAAGGCGTTCGCGATGGGCGTACGCGTCGAACACCCGCAAATACTAATCAATGAGCGCCAGCTCGGAAAAGGCGTGGACACGAGCCTCACGGGAAGTGCGGAATATTCGCTCACGGCGAAGACCCTCGGCGGGAAATCGGCGGCGTACAGTTTCTGCATGTGCCCGGGCGGAGTCCTCGTCCCCTGCGCATCCGAACCCGGAATGCTCGCGACGAACGGCATGAGCTACAGCAAGCGCAACGGAAAACTCGCGAACGGAGCGATCGTCGTTCCCGTGGCGCAGAGCACGGCGCTCTTCGGCGGACTGGAATATCAGCGCAGGCTCGAGCGCGCCGCGTTCGAAGCGGGCGGCGGAAACTACGCGGCGCCGGCGCAGACGATCGAAGCCTTTATGCGCAAGACGAAAGACAGGGAACCGTTGCCGCAAAGTTCTTACCCGTGCGGACTTGCGGCGAGCAATCTCCGCGACTGGATGGGAGCGAAACTCTGCGACAGCCTCGCGGAAGGCTTTGAAAATTTCGAGCGCAAGATTCCCGGGTTCATCCGGTACGGCCTCATCGTCGCGCCCGAGACGCGGACGAGTTCCCCGCTGCGCATCGTCCGGAACAGCGACACGCTGGAATCCGTTTCCATGAAAGGGCTGTATGTTCTCGGCGAAGGCGCGGGCTATGCGGGCGGAATCGTCACGAGCGCCGCGGACGGCGTTCGCCTCGCGAACCGCGCGAAAAGGCAAAACGGCTAGATCGCCACAGGCTTCCGCGCCATCCTCGTCATTGCGATACAGGAAGCACGCAGCTAGGTCCTTGCGGAACCGTATCATCCTCGTCATTGCGATATAGGAAGCACGCAGCTAGGTCCTTGCGGAACCGTATCATCCTCGTCATTGCGAGGCCGTAGGCCGTGGCAATCCAGAAACGTCAATAGCAGGCACCGCAACCGTGCAAATGAAAGCTAAATTTCAGTCAAAAGGTTCCTCACTATGATTACGAGAGTCATCTACCGCGATTTTGCAAACATGCGCCTCGACCGCTTTCTGCGCCAGGCATTCCCGAACGAAGGACTTTCCAAGCTGTTCTCCGTGATCCGCAAAAAGAAAATCCGTGTGAACGGAGTGATCGGCAAAGCGCCGCAGATGCTCCACGAAGGCGACACCGTCTGCATCTACGAAAATTTCAAAAGCGTCCCGGACGATTCAGCCATCGCAAACGGACAGGTCCCCGCACCCGTGAAACCCAAGTGGGGCAAGGCTCCCGAATTTTCCGACCGGAACTTCGTCAAGGAAAATCTGCACATCGTTTTCCAGACGGAAGACTTTCTCATCGTGGACAAGCCCGCAGGAATAGCGAGCCAGCCCGGCAGCGGAACGCACAAAGGCGAATCCCTCGTCGAAATGCTCTGGCAATGGGGCGATGACGAACAGCTCGGATTCAAGCCCACGATCGCGCACCGCCTGGATCAGGAAACGTCCGGCCTCCTCGTCGCGGCGCTCCACGGCGACAGTCTCCGCGACCTCACGCGGCTCCTCCGCGAACACGGGCTCGAAAAGCATTACTTAGCGCTCGTCAAAGGGAATCTCGAAAAAGACAAAGGCACCATCACCGGCGACCTCGAACGCACCGATTCCAAAAAAGGAGCGAAGATGCAAGTCGGCACGGGCGAAGGCAAAGCGTCCGTCACCCATTACGCGGTCAAGGAACGCTACGACGACTTCGACCTCGTGAAAATCCGTCTCGAAACCGGTCGCATGCACCAGATCCGCGCGCATTTCGCAAGCATCGGGCACCCTCTCGCGGGCGATTCCCGCTACGGGGACTTCGGGCTCAATCACGATCTGCGCAAGGAATACGGGCTTCACCGTCTATTTCTGCACAGCACGCGCCTCGAATTCGACTGGAAAGACAAACGCATCGTACAGGATTCCCCGCTCCCCAAAGAACTCCGCGATGTCGTAAACGGGCTTAAAGGAAAATAAAATTCATTCCCCGCGCGCAATCCAGCGGCGGGCTTCGTCAACGCTCACATCCTTGCGGCGCGCATAATCCGCAAGCTGGTCTTCGCCGACGCTTCCGATACCGAAATACCGGCTTTTCGGGTGCGCAAAGTAATACCCGCATATCGAACAGTCGGGGTCCATCATATACGTTTCCGTGAGGCGCATCCCCGTGCGCTCCGTGACGTTCAGGAGTTTCCAGAGCGTCGCCTTTTCCGAATGGTCCGGGCAGGACGGGTACCCGGGCGCCGGACGGATCCCGAAGAAAGCGGAATCCGCGGGCACATAACCCCAGTACTTTGTGCCGACTTCCCGGTGAAGTTTTTCTGCGAACGCTTCCGTGAGGCGCGCGGCCAGGCTTTGCACGAGAAGCTCTGAATAAGGGTCTCCCGCCATTCTGTACTTTATCTGCAAATTCTTCGCGCCGAACCCCGCGCTGAGCGCGAAAAGTCCCATCCAGTCCCGTTCCTTCGGGCTCAGGAAATCCGCCAGGGAGCGCAGAGGAGCGCCTGTTTCCGCAGGAATCTGCTGCCGCAGGAAATGAAACGTCGCAATGCGTTTTACCGCGGGGACGCAGCCGCAGTCGCAGGGGATGTTGAACACCTCCGCGGAATCTCCGTGGCGCTCCACGGGGAACACGCCGAACACGGCGCGCGCTTCAAGTAAATTTCCGCTCACGATTTTTTGAAGCATCGCCTTGCCGTCCGCGAAGAGTTTGCGGGCTTCTTCCGCGACGGGAGAATCTCCTTCCAGAATTTTAGGATAAATTCCCTTGAGTTTCCAGGCGAGGAAGAAATACGTCCAGTCGATGAACGGCACGAGTTCCGCAAGCGGATATGCCTTGAGCACGTGAATGCCCGGCATCTTCGGCGCAGGGGAATGCGGCCACGGCGCGTTCATCAGAACAAATTTTCCCCGCGGGTGCGCGCTTCATCAATTCCGATTTTCGCCGTTTTCCGCGACGCGTTCTTTTGCTCGTTCCGCAGG
>Ga0172377_10005807_pt1 | contig 12693 bp, 9 predicted proteins | sample Pumphouse3metaG_FD_119749 | JGI IMG/M metagenome (GOLD analysis project Ga0172377, IMG submission 119749) | Leachate microbial communities from a municipal landfill in Southern Ontario, Canada - Pumphouse #3 metaG | ecosystem: Engineered > Solid waste > Landfill > Unclassified | place: Canada... | reverse complement strand
ATTAACATTATTTGAAGAAAGATTTGATGTGGATAATGATAATTTCTATAAGAACTTTCAAACAAGCTTTTTAGCAAATAAAGTGGGTTTACAAAAATATAGGATTAGCTTAGAATCAATAGAAAATGGCAAACCCATTATTAATGATATAAAGGATATTTTTGTCGAGGTTCTTGATGGAAGGCAGAAAGTTTTACTTGTAGGCAACTCACCTCATCCTGATATCTCAGCTATTAAACAATCAATTGAAGAAAATGAAAACTACGAGGTTAAGTCTTTTCTTTTTAATGATTTACCTGCTTCTTTTTCAGAATACAATATTGCTATCTTAGATCAGATTCCATCCTCAAATCCTCAGCACCTTAAACTAATAAAAAAACTAAGAGATGAGAATATTCCTATATTATTTATTATTGGCTCACAAACCAATATCCCTTATTTTAATTCACTAGAAATTGGGCTAAATATAACGGGAAATAAATCAACATTAAATTCAACAACTGCAACGTTTAACCCCGATTTTACCTTATTTAGTATTTCAAAAGAAACAGAAAGCCTTCTTAATAGATTTCCTCCTCTACAAACTCCATTTGGTAAGTATCAAATATCACCATTAACTCAGAGTTTAGCTTTTCAAAATGCAGGAATAGTTCAAACCAATTATCCTTTAATTGCATTTACTAACGATAATTTAAATAGGAATGGAATTATATTTGGTGAAGGTATTTGGCGATGGAGACTTCAAAACTACCTTATCAACCAATCTCACGATCAAACCAATGAAATTATTCATAAATCTATACAATATCTTGCTACTAAAATTGATAAAAGCCGATTTAGAGTTGTTTGTGATAAGGTATTTGCGGAGAATCAACCTATTGTTTTGGATGCGGAATTATATAATGAAAGCTATGAGCTGGTGAATGAGCCAGAGGTTAACCTAACTATTATTAATCAGGATAAAAAGAAATATTCTTACTTGTTTTCACGCTCTTCCAATGCATATCACCTCAATATTGGAGTATTTCCTGCTGGTGAGTATAATTATATTGCAACTACGAATTATGGTGGTAAAACCTTAAAAGTGGAGGGTGTGTTTTATGTTTCCTCTCAAAACCTTGAACAAATAGATCTTGTGGCTAATCATAACCTCCTTTTCAATATATCAGAAAGAACATCAGCAGAAATGATTTATCCAAATGATATTGAAAAGCTTAAAGAATTAATAGAAAAAAGAGATGATATCAAACCTATTGCAAATCAAACTATAATAAACAAAAGACTAATTGATCAGTGGTGGTATTTGATTCTAATAATATCTCTTTTTGCATCAGAATGGTTCTTAAGGAAATTTTGGGGCAAGGTTTAAACTGAAATAATCAATTAGGTTAAATAGAAAAAACAATTAATAAATAAGATAATATGGACATAAAAGAACTTAAGGTTAAGACCAAGGATAATGAAAAAAGAAATCATCCATGGGAAATGGCAAGATTTGAGGTGGTGAACAACTTATTAAACCCATATTTTAGAGATAAAAAGGAAAAGAAAATTGTTTTAGATATTGGTTGTGGGGATGTTTATTTTATAAATGAGTTTTACAAATCTTATCCTAATTTTCTCCCTTTTGCTGTTGACACTGCTTTTACTGATGAAATAATAGCTAAACTAAAGACAGAATACAAGGCTTGTCCAATTCAATATTATAAAGATGTTAATGATGTTGACATTAAAGATAATAAGGCCAACCTTATCTTTCTTTTAGATGTTATTGAACATATTGAAAATGATATAGACTTTCTAAAACAAGTTCTTAGCTTACCATATATCGATAAGGATACTTTATTTCTTATTACCGTCCCTGCCTTTAATCAATTGTTTTGCAATCACGATACTTGGTTAGGACATTATAGGAGGTATTCAAAAAGAACGCTAAGAGAGCATATATCAGAAGCTGGACTAAAAGAAGTTAAAGCTGGATATTTCTTTTTCTCATTACTCTTACCTCGTATTATTCAAAAAATGGTTGAAAAGCCAACAGATAAAGAAAATATTGAAGGTATTGGAAATTGGGATAAGGGAAAGCTATTAACTAAAACTTATAAATCAATTCTTCTTCTTGATTATTATATAACAAAAGGGATTTCTAAAATAGGGATAAAGCTCCCTGGCCTTTCAACTTATATTATTTGTAAGAAGAACTAAGACAGCATAGTTTTTACCTTCTTTAGGGATTCAATAAAATAATCTACCTCTTCTTTTGTGTTGTAAATTCCAAATGAAACTCTTGCAGTTCCAACAATATCATAATGTTGCATTACTGTTTGAGCACAGTGATGACCTGTTCTTATTGCAATTCCTAATTGGTCGAGTAGCGTACCTAGATCAAATGGATGAATATTTTTAATATTAAAGGATATTGAACCAGCCTTATTGTTTGATGTTCCATATATTCTTAAATCTTCTATTTCCAATAATCTCGTGGTTGTATATTCCATAAGAAAATCCTCATGCTTTTGAATAAAGTCATAACCTATCTTGTGTATGTATTCAATTGCAGCTTTAAGTCCAAGCACATCAGATACTGAAGGAGTTCCGGCTTCAAACTTATAAGGTAAATCATTATATGTTGTACATTCAAAAGAAACATCCTTAATCATCTCTCCCCCTCCGTGATAGGGTGGCATTTGGTCAAGATATTCTCTCTTTCCATAAAGCACCCCAATACCCATTGGAGCATACATCTTATGACCAGAAAAAGCATAGAAATCACAATCTAAATCTTGTACATCAACTTTGAAATGAGGAACACCTTGTGCACCATCAATCAAAACAGGTATTCCTTGTTTATGAGATAAGTCTATTATTTCTTTAATTGGATTAATTGTACCCAATGCGTTTGAAACATGGGCAACACTAACAAGTTTTGTTTTCTTGTTTAGTAAAGTCTTAAAAACATCAAGATCTAACTCTCCATTATCTTTAAAAGGAAGTACATTGATTTTGAATTTGTATTTTTCTTGAGCTAATTGCCAAGGAACAATATTTGAATGATGTTCAAGCTCTGAAACAATTATCTCATCATCTTTGCCAATAAATTTCTCACAAAACGAAGATGCAACTAAATTAATACTTTCAGTAGTGCCTCTTGTAAATATGATTTCCTCATGCTCTTTAGCGGAAATAAAGTTTTGAACCTCTTTTCTGGCTAACTCAAACTCATCTGTTGCCTTTTGGCTCAGGGTGTGAACCCCACGATGAACGTTAGAGTTGAGATGAAGATAATAATTCATCATTGCTTCAATCACTTGTATAGGCTTTTGAGCCGTGGCAGCGTTATCTAAGTAAACTAATGATTTATTATTAACCTTTTCCTCAAGAATTGGGAAGTCTTTCCTTATTTCCTCTAGTGACATGATAATTATTTTATTGTGTTTTCCACATTATATACATTATAAGAAAGAAAGTGAATATTAGAAGCAAAAGCACATAAAAAATAAGACTTCCTTTACTAGACAAATAAACCAAATTTTTATCCTTTGGCTTATCTTCATCATAATCCTTGAGTTTCTTTCTTAAAGATTTAATTGCATAAAAAAGAAAGACAACAAATAGTAAAAGAACTACTACTAATATTAATATTTTAAGAGTCATTATTTATTATTTTATTTAACAAAAACCAAATCAGGAATTTCAATCATACTTTTAACATAATGGAATGTTATTCCGTTTAAGTATTTTTCAGATATATCCTCTATGTCTTTCCTGTTTTGCTCCGATATTACAATATCAGTTATATTAGATCGCTTTGCAGCAAGTATTTTCTCTTTTATTCCTCCAACGGGCAAAACCTTTCCTCTAAGTGTTATTTCTCCAGTCATAGCAACATTAGCTTTAACTTTTTTATTAGCAAAAATACTAACCATTGCTGTGAACATTGTAACTCCTGCTGATGGACCATCCTTAGGTGTTGCTCCCTCAGGAACGTGTATATGGAGATTAACATCTTCAAATATCTTAGGATCTATATTTAGTTGTTGTGAATGTGCTTTCAGGTATTCGTATGCCAAAGTTGCTGACTCTTTCATTACATCTCCAAGATTTCCTGTTAGGGTTAATATTCCTTTTCCCTTACTTATACTTGCTTCAATAAATAATATCTCCCCTCCTACTTGTGTCCAAGCTAATCCTGTTACAACACCAACAGTATCTTCTTCAAGATGCATGTCGTGTTCTGAGGTAGGAAGCCCTAGTATACTTTTTAGTTGTTCAATTTTAATCTGTTTTGAATATGTTTCTAATTTGGCTAATTGAACAGCACGATAACGAACAATTTTTGCTATACGTTTTTCTAATTGTCTAACCCCTGACTCTCGAGTATAATCATTTATAACTTTTAAGATAACTGAATCAGGAATACTTATTTGCAACTTAGTCACCCCATGCTCTTTCAATTGCTTAGGGAAAAGATGCTTTTTTGCTATTTGTAATTTCTCTTCAACTATATAGCCTGGTATATTAATTACCTCCATTCTATCAATAAGGGCTGGTTGAATAGTGTTTAACGAGTTTGCTGTTGCCACAAACATAACCCTTGATAGGTCATAATCAATATCGAGGTAATTATCGTGAAAAGCAGTGTTTTGTTCTGGGTCTAAAACCTCTAACATTGCAGCCGAAGGGTCGCCATTAACAGTCATTCCCGAAACCTTATCAATTTCATCAAGTACAAAAACAGGGTTTGAAGATTTAGATTTATTAATTGATTTTATGATTCTACCTGGCATAGCTCCAATATAGGTTCTTCTATGTCCTCTAATTTCGCTTTCATCATTCAAGCCACCTAAAGCCATACGAATATAATTTCTTCCAATAGCTTTAGCAACTGATTTGCCTAATGAGGTTTTTCCAACCCCAGGAGGTCCAACCAAACATAGTATTGGAGATTTCATATCCCCTTTAAGTTTAATTACTGCAAGGTATTCAATTATTCTTTCCTTAATTTTCTCTAATCCGTAATGATCAGAGTCTAATATCTTCATTGCCTTATTCAAGTCGAAATTATCCTTGGTATAATCTTGCCAAGGCAATTCTACCATGAAATTTAAGTAATTCAAATGATTAGAATAGTCAGGTGAACTACTGTGCATTCTCTCTAGCTTGGTAAGTTCTTTGTAGAAAACAGTTTCTGTTTCCTTATTCCAACGCTTTGACCTCGCTTTTTCTGTCAACTCGTTAATAGCTTGATCGGTTGGGTTAGAACCAAGTTCTTCTTGAATAGTTTTTAGTTGTTGATTTAAGAAATAATCCCTTTGTTGTTTATCAAGATCTGTGGATACTTTCCTTTGTATTTGCAACTTAACTTCTTGCATCTGAACATTCTTACTCAAAATTGAAAGAACTTCAGTTGCCCTACTAGAAAAATCGTTAATCTCTAATAGTTTTTGTTTTTCTATCAAAGTAACATCAATATGAGCTGAAATATAATTTAATAAGAAATAAGGATTATCAATATTTTGAATGGCAAAAGTAAGATCAGTTGGCAGATTGGGAGTTAGTTTGATTAATTTCAAATACACATCCTTCAATGCCGAAACCAAAGCATTAGCATTCTCAGGAATGTTTTTTGCTTCATCATGATGAAGACTTGCACTTCCACTCCAATAAGGTTCTGATTGCGAAAGTCCATCCAAACGAAATCTATCCAAACCTTGGAGAATAACCATTGTTGTACCGTCAGGCATATTTAATGTTCTAACTATTCTTGCAACAGTTCCAATTTTATATAAGTCATCATATTCTGGATCATCAACATCATTCTTCTGAGCAACAACACCAACTATTTGTTTCTTCTTATATGCTTCTTTAATAAGTTTTATTGATTTATCCCTTCCAGCTGTAATTGGCATCACAACACTAGGAAAAAACACATTCCCTCTTAATGGTAATATCAGAAGTTCTGAAGGGAGTTCTTTTACTCCAAAATCTAATGCGTCATCTTCATTTAATAATGGAATGAATTCAGGCTCCCCTGCAATCAATTTAGAGAATTCAATCATTGTTTCGTCGTACATAATTTATCTAAGCTTCTTGTTTTTTAAAGTTTGATTAAATATGTGGCGTAATATTTTTTTATCTTCTTCAGTCATTACCATATTTCTTCTTTCCATCATTTTTTCACTAACCTCAATTGCCTTGTCTAGTTCAAATAGTTTTAGTCCTACATTTGTACCTCCCCAAGCAAAAGAAGGAACGAAATTACGTTGGTAACCTGCTCCGTATATATTAGAACTTACTCCAACAACGGTTCCTGTATTAAACATCACGTTAATCCCACATTTAGAATAGTCTCCAAATATTGTACCAAAGAAAGTTTGTCCAGTACTAACAAATGTATTCTGCTCTATATCCCAGATTCTCACCTCTTCATAGGTGTTTTTAAGATTAGACGCATTGGTATCAGCACCTATATTACACCATTCTCCTATGACAGAATTTCCGATAAATCCATCATGTGCTTTATTTGAGTATCCAAATATGACAACATTGTCTAATTCTCCTCCTACTTTCACATAAGGTCCCATCGTAGTGGATCCATATATTTTAGCATTAAGTCTCAAAACAGCATTCTCGCACATTGCAAAAGGACCTCTAATAACACATCCTTCCATAATTTCGGCATCTTTACCAATATAAATAGGTCCATTCTTTGTATTCAAAATAGCACATTCAACATTAGCACCTTCTTCAATAAATATACTTCCTTCACCAATAACAGTATTGGTTGGACTTAATTTTTGAGAAACACGTCCCTTTGTAATTAATTCAAAATCTTCATTAATTGCCCTTCCATTCATTAGGAAAATATCCCAAAGATTATTTAATTTAATAAAATCTGGATCAAACTCAACCTTGTTGGTATCTTCACTCTCTGAAAGAAAATCCTCTCTTGTCTTAGTCATAGCAATAATATTGTCATTACAAACTAAAACTTGATTGAAAGATAGGTTTTTAATAGCTTCAACTAATTTTGGCGTAGGACATATAGAACCATTAATTAAAGTCATTGAATCCGCAAATTCAATTGGGAATTTTGAAGAAAGATATTCCTCTGTTAGAGTAGAAGTTTTCTCTCCCAAATATCTTTCCCATTTCTCTCTAATAGTGAGTATTCCAATACGAATATCACAAATTGGTCTGATATAAGTTAAAGGCTTTAATGATTTCCTTGAAACGTCGTCAAATAGTATGTAACTCATGATGAAAATGTGTTTTGATTATTTATATATTACAACGCAAATATATGCAATTTGTTTCATATAAACATAAGACATAGTTAAATAAAAATATTTATTAAAACAAAAGAGTTCTACCAATAATGATAGAACTCTTTTAAAATACATATAGTTAGTATGTTATTTTACTTCCTTACGGTTTTTGTACTTGTTCATAAACTTATCAACACGACCTGCAGTATCCACAAGTTTAACCTTTCCTGTGAAGAAAGGGTGAGATGTATTTGAAATTTCCATTTTAATTAATGGATAAGTTACACCATCAATCTCAAGTTGATCTTTTGTGTCTGAACAAGAATTTGTAATAAAAACTTCGTCATTTGACATGTCCTTAAATGCACAAAGACGGTAATTTTTTGGATGAATATCTTTTTTCATATTTTTTATTTTGCCGTTTATCCATTGATTTAAACGGGATTAGTAATTATTTATATTAATTTTCAGTTAGCAAAGATATAAATATTTATTTAATTTGCAATAGAGTTGGCTAAATTATTTTATTTCAGTCGCACTTGGACTATCAATCATCTTTAATTTAGCTTCATTTAAAGCAATTTCTTTCCTTGCATTTTCCATTTTCTTTTCAAACTCATTTTTCAAAATATCAGCTTGCTTAGAATTAGCTAAAAATCCAAGGTTATTTTCCCATAAATTAACATCTTCTTTGAGCTTTTGAATCTTGTCTTGTAAGAATCTCTTCTCTTTAGAAAATGACCTATCATCACCACCACCTTGGAAAACTCTTTCCTTATAGGTGCTTAATTGGAATTGGCGAACATCAATTTCAAGCTTTTCAAAATGAGCATTAATTGCACCTCTAAATTCTTTTTGAAGACGTTCCTTTTCAGCCAATGGAACATACTGTATTTCTGACCATTGACGTTGAAAATCTTTTATAGCATTAAGGTTTTCTTCTTTATTATCTCCAAATTGGAATTCAATAACTTGTTTAATCAAATCTTCCTTCTTTGCAAGATTTTCAGTTTCCTTAGCACGATTATCTACATAGAAAGCAGATTTGTTTTCAAAAAACTTATCACAAGCACTACGGAAACGACCCCATAACTTATCAGATAATTTTTTAGGGACATAACCAATTTCTTTCCATTCCTTTTGTAAGCCTAGAAGCTCCTGAGTTGCAGATCTCCAATCAGTTCTTTCAGAAATAGCTTCTGCCTTAACACATATCTCAACCTTCTTATTATAATTAATATCTTGCTCTTCTTTCAATTTATTAAATATCTCTTTTTTACCTGCAAAGAAATTATCTAAACATGATTTGAAACGAGTCCAAATTACTTCATTATCTTTTTGAGGAACAGAACCAATACTCTTCCAAAGTTTAAGCATATCATTCATCTCATTGGTTGAATCGTTCCAATCCTTTGGAGTTTCGTTATTTTTTTGAATTATCTCTTCAGCTTTCTCACAAAGAGCAATCTTGGCAAGTAGATTACTTTCAAGCTCAACCTTCATTGTCTCGTAATAATCTTGACGAAGTTTATTTATCTTATCTGATGCAATTTTAAATCTTTCCCATATCTCTTCATTCTTATCCATAGGAACAGATCCAATACTCTTCCATTGTTGATGAATTTCTTGAAGAGCTTTAAATGATTTATTAATAGATGGCTCCAAAATCAACCCCTCAACTCTCTCACATAATTCAATTTTAGCATCCAAATTTTTCTTAAGATCTAAGTCTCTTAGCTCACGATTAATCTTAACCTTATCATAAAATTTTTCAATTAAGAAATGGTAATTTTGCCAAAGTCCATTAACTTCCGTTCTTGGAACCTGACCAACAATCTTCCATTTCTCCTGAATAAGATTAAACTTATCGTATGTCTCTTTTAATCCTTCTTCTGAACTAAGCAAAGCCCTCAACTCATCTAAAATTGCATTCTTTTTAGCAACATTTTCAAGCTTAGTTCTTTCTTGTAATTCTAAATATTGTTGTCTCTTCTCTCTATAAAGTGAATAATACTTATTGAACTCAACAGCAATTTCATCATCTTCAAACTTAAAATCTTCTTCAACACCACCATCAGCCAAAAACTTTTCCTTAGACAAATTAATAGCTTCAGTAGTTAGTAACTTAAAAGAATTACGAATTAAGCTAGCTCGCAATTTCATTTGTTGAATATTTTCAGAATTGGCCAAAGATTTAATTTCATCCATCAACTCTTGACGATTCATTTTTGAATAATGAACAGTAAGCTCATCAATAGACTCATGAATTTCCTCTTCTTCCGACTCCTCGTCATGTTCATGTTCAACTGAAAGAATTTCTTCAGAATAATTTTTGCGAGATGCTTCTTCGGAAGCTTCATTTGTAACTGCTACCTCTGCTACCTCAACTGTAGCTTCTGGAGTAATTTCTGATGTAATCTCTGTTGCATTTTCAACAACATGATTTGTTTCTTGTTCTGTAGAATTAACTACATTTTCTTCAACTGAATTAACAGTGTTTTGATCTTGGTTGTCCATATTATTACTTTGTTAGAATATCTTCTATTCAAATTACAAGAATAGAAATTTAAATGGTTATAGTAAACATTCTTAAATTCGTTTTATTGAATATTAAGAATGCAAAAATACTAAAATTTTCTTTCAAACAAATTATTTATAGTATATTTGCAGATATAACTTAAAATAAAAATTAAAAGAAGATATGAAAAGGATTTTTACAGCAATACTATTTATATTAATTTCATTGTCAGCAAGCAATACCTATGCTCAAAAGAATCTATTGAAAGTTGAAATAGAGAACATAAGCCTCAAAATGCCCGACAATTGGCTTATAAGTAAGACTGAAAAGAAAATGCTCGACTTCAAACTTCTTTTCTACAATCAAACCAATTCAAATAAGATAAGTATTCATTGCATAAAGAAAGCAGTTGATGAAGAATCAGCAATTATAAACGCTTCATCAGAAAAAAGTCTAAAACCTGGCTTTGAATATATGATAATTGAAAAAGTTAAGACCCAAAAACTCAATAAACTTAAAGGGAAATTTGTAGAATACACCAATAGTCCATTAAGAGATTATTACAGAGGAGGATTCTATGGAATCGTAGATAATGGCTATACATATATTATAGAGTATTATTCTGCCGACACCCCAGAAGACAGACTTGAGATAGAAAAGGTACTAAAAAGCATAAATATCCTTAAACCAGAATCACGACCAAATTTCTTTGAAGTAGAAAAAATCTATCTAACTGAAAATGTTGCAACCGAAAATCCAGAAGAAGCTTCACTAAAACAAGAAGAAAACAATCCAGATCAAATGGATATTGATCAAGGAGATATTACATCAGAGAAAACATCACAAGAAAAGAAATCATTTTGGGCAAAGATGAGCTCAGTATTTAGAAAGAAAAACTAATATTAAAAAAACCTCCCAAAATTTATCTTTATTTCACAAAAATAAAACGGCGTTTCACGAAAATGAATCGCCGTTTCAGTAAAATGAAACGGCGATTCAGTAAATTAAAACGAAGAGTTAGTTTTGTTAATCTAAATGTTTAAGTATTTTAAATATAATTTATCTTTCAAAAAAGAAAACTCCTTCAAATACCTTTTCTGCAAATCCTTCTAAGAAGATATTGGTATATCTATTATCAGGGGTTTTAGTGTAATAAACCTTTAATTCTCCTCCTTTGGCATTGATTATTATTGGGTTTTCTTGAATATTATATCTATCAACATAGGCTATTGCCGAAGCGGTTATTCCTGTTCCACAGGCTAGGGTTTCTCCCTCTACTCCCCTTTCGAAAGTTCTTATATTTAGTTTCCCAGGAGCAATTATTTCAACAAAATTGGCATTTGTACCCATAATATCAGAGAAACGTTTATCGTGCCTAATTTTACTACCTAAGGTATTTATATCTAACTCAGAGAGATTATTTACAAAGCTAACAAAATGAGCAGTTCCTGAGTTGATAAACTGCCCATCTGTGTATTCAACAATATTATCTACATCAAGAAGACTTAGTTTGATATTTAATTTATTCCTTCTTAGTTTTTCAAAAACCTCAGCAGTATGAATGCCGTCTGGTGCTTCAAACTTATATTTAATCTTCACAATCCCTATATGTCTGGCAAATGCTACTATGCACCTGCCACCATTTCCACACATCATATCTTTGGTAGCATCAGGATTATAGAATATCATTTTAAAATCTACACCAAAAGATCTTTCTAAAAGGATTAAACCATCAGATCCTACTCCAAAATGCCTATCACAAATTAATTGAATCTCCTTATCAGATAATTGGAAATCTTTTCGCCTATTATCTATTAGGATAAAATCGTTTCCTATACCGTGATATTTTATAAAAGCTTGTTTTTTCATCTAATAATTAAATAAATAACACAAAGCAAATGCTGTTCTAAATCCTTCAACTCTTTGCTTTGCAACCTTATCGTTGAATTTTACACTTGCATATTCAAGGGTCAAAGTTAGTGAAAAATTACTTAGGAAGAAATATTCTATTCTTGGTGCTACCCTAAAATAATTATTTATATCCATTCCTATACCGTAAGCACTTGCAAAATTACTTTCATTTACATCGTAGTTCTTTGAATATCCCATAAGTAAGGCTGGTTTAAGTTTTCCAAAACTATGTGAGTAATCTATCCAAGCTGATAAAACAGATGTTGGCATGTAGGTAAAGTTATGATTGATGGTGTCGAAAGAAGATTCGTAATAACCTCCCAAAAGACTTAGATCATTCATACTTTCGCCATAGAGAGCTTGTATCTTAAAATCATCGTTTCCTTTTTTATAATTAAGAAATGCAGTTGTGGTATAATTAAACATTGTGGTACTTAGACTGTAAGTATTAGTGCCAAAAGTATATTCCTCTCTTGGTTGTAGATTAGTTAGTTTAGCACCAACGCCAAAAAACAAGTTCTTTGAGCGATATTGGACAAAGAGATTTAATTCAGGCATAAGAGTATTGGACTGCTGTTTATAGTCTCTTGATGAATTTACTCCAAAATTGGCAAAATCTCTTTGAAAACCTAATGCACCAACAAGGTTAATATTCTCAATTGGCTGAAAATCTATTCTTATCTGACTTTGACGAGCAAAGGGATGAAAGGGTGCTCCATTATGCAAATCACGATTTGAAGGCATCATTTCTGGTATAACCATTGGACTCCAATGCTGACCAATAAGAACTTGGGTGTTGTCCCATTTCAAATTTATATTAGCCATTCTTAGTCGGAAATAATGAGCCAAGCCACCTGCTTGTCCTGTAAAATCTGCTTCTATTACCCCTGTTATTTTAGCTCCTAATGCTTCTCCAAGACCTAACCTCACCCCTATTCTTGAAGCTGCTGCAGAAAAATTCCATGCTTGTTTTGCATTTAGATCTTTTTGGTTTAT
>Ga0172377_10005806_pt1 | contig 12696 bp, 8 predicted proteins | sample Pumphouse3metaG_FD_119749 | JGI IMG/M metagenome (GOLD analysis project Ga0172377, IMG submission 119749) | Leachate microbial communities from a municipal landfill in Southern Ontario, Canada - Pumphouse #3 metaG | ecosystem: Engineered > Solid waste > Landfill > Unclassified | place: Canada... | reverse complement strand
TATTGCCAAAAACTCTATATATTCCCTGATTTTATAATTAAACACACAATTTATCGGGTGAGCCGATAATTGGCAAATAGCGTACACAGCGTTGTTTTGCCCACACCACCTTTTTGATTGGCAAAAGTAATAATGATGTTGTCTTGCATATACGTTTACTCGTTGTAAAGTTTAAACAAACTCCTTTTTGGTAGGCCAATTATGAGAGGAGTTGGGCCCCAGAACAAGTAAACGTTGATGATGTACCAGTCATCTTACACCTAATAGGTGCATCAATTATTGGTACAAAGGTACAAAGATTTAATGATATAATGATATGATAACTTAACTATTTATGTTGAATTTATCATTAATACATAGTAAAATGCCATAAAAGTGAATAAATTCGCAAATTATTTGATATTATTTTGATGATTTATAAGGTCGTATGGGGATTTATTGTTATCTTTGTATCCATAAAAGGAAATAAAGATTCTGATGGAAGCAATAGAGGACATCAATAGATTAAAAATTGTGCTAGCTGAGAACAAACGCACAAATAAATGGTTGGCAGAACAACTTGGAAAAGATCCTGCAACTGTTTCAAAATGGTGTACAAATACTTCGCAACCAAGTTTGGAGATGTTGATTAAGATAGCAAAATGCCTGAAAGTTGATGCTCGCGAACTTATAATTAAAACATAGAAATTGCAATGTACAAGATAACATGGGATAAAGAAACTGGCGGTATTCTTCTACACTCTAGAATCGTAGAGGGTACGTTAGGCGTAACTCCTCGTCCTGTTTTTTGGGAGGAATTAGACTTGTTGAAGTTAGACAAATTGGGTTATCAATATCCTCATTGTCAAGAGCCCTTGATGTGGGCTATAAATAAACAATATTACTATAAGGGAGAATTTTGCTTTGAGGCAAAAGGAGCCAATATATACGACCCTGCAACAATTATTATCCAGACTGGCAAAGAGGGAATGAGTCTACAGCCTGTAAATATTAAGATAATGCTTATGCGTTGCCAGGAATATATGTTCCTTTTGGAAAGTGAGGCAATAGAGTTTATTCGTGAGACGTATATACAGTATGCAAGAGTGCGTAAAAATATCGCAGATATATCGTCAAATCGTCTTGACTATGAATCTCTTGCCAAAAGGATTGAATTAAAGAGTAAAAAGAAAATGGTCATAGTAAAAGAGGATTGTGATTCATTTGATATTATGCCATTTGACACAGCAAAAGATAAAGGGGAAAAAATATATCAAACTACAAAAATAGACCGTTTCCTTGCTAGTTTTAGCGGTGGCAAAGATTCACAAGTAGTGTTAGACCTTTGCACAAGGGCTATACCAAGTACTGAATTTGAAGTTATTTACTCTGATACAGGCTATGAATTACCTCCTTCTCTTTTCCTTTATGAGGAAACAAAAAAAAAGTATAAGAAGAGATTTCCCGATTTGAAGTTCTCAATAGCCCGTAATCATGAGAATGTACTTCATTATTGGGACAAAATAGGAACACCAAGCGATACACATCGTTGGTGCTGTTCCGTGATGAAGACAGCCCCGCTTTACAAAAGGCTAAAAACAAATAATAATAAGCAAGCTAGGGTCTTAACATTCGATGGGGTCAGAGCAGAAGAAAGTACACGGCGATCAACATATAACCGCATTGGAAAAGGTGTGAAACATGACACTGTAATCAATGCGAGCCCAATTCTTAACTGGTCTTCGATAGAAATATTTTTGTATCTATGGAAATATAGATTAACTATAAACAATGCGTATCGTAATGGAATGACACGGGTTGGATGTGTTATTTGCCCTTTTTCTTCAGAGTGGAATGATATGGTATCAAGTCATATATATAAAGTAAATCTTCAACCATTCGTTACTAGAATTGAGAACATTACTAAGCGTTCTGGTGTCAGAGATGTTGATGAATACATTAAGGCTGGAAATTGGAAGAGAAGGGCAGGCGGACGTGGTATGAGCTTTTCTTCATCCATGTTAATAGAAAGCATTAGACCCCATTTGCAAATGAAAATCAAAAATCCGCAAGAGCAAATTTTAACATGGCTGCGTGCTGTTGGTAAATACAATGTTATAACTTCTGATAATGGCAGCCAAGAAGGGGAACTTATGTATCAAAAGAGGCTTTACAAATTTACTATTATAAATAAAGATGATTTTCTTCTAGTAACATTTGAGGATACAAGCAAGGAACCCTTACTTCAAGCATTACTGAAAAGAGTTTTTTATAAAGGTACATACTGTATTCATTGTGAGGCATGTGAGGTTGAATGTCCAACAGGAGCATTACATATCGAAGCTGAAAAATCTTATATTGATTCAAATCTTTGTATTAATTGTAATAAATGCCTGAATTTCCATGATTACGGCTGCATCACAGCCGCATCACTGGCTGTTACAGGCTCAAATACTATACATAAAATGAAACTGATTAGTTATAATAATTTTGGAATGAATGAAGGCTGGATAAATGTCTTCTTTTCAGACCCTGCAAGCTTCTTTAGTGAAAACATTGCAGGGTTGAATATCAATGAACAAATGCCAAGCTTTGCTAAATGGCTTAATCAAGCAGGTATTATTAAAGACACAAAATCTCGTGAAATAACTGAGCTGGGAAGATTTCTTGCTGAAAAATATATGGATAATCCAGATCTCGTATGGCAGATAATATGGATTAATATTTCCTATAATTCGCCAATTGCGGTTTGGTACAACCATGGTGTAGATTGGGGCTCATTTACGAGCCAATCAGAAATGGAAGAATTAGTACATAATGATTATCCCGACAATAGCAGAACAACGGTTCATAATGTCGTTTATGCTTTTATCCGTACTCTTAAAGAAAGTCCACTTGGAGGATTCGGCTTATACTCTCCTGTTAATAAAACTCAATTCTGTAAAAAAGGTTTTGAAACCATAGAACGTGAAACTTTAGCTTATTCGCTTTATAAATATGGGGAGACAAAAGGTACACGAAGTCTAAAAGTGTCAGATCTTTATTCAAAGGATAATCTAATTGGAACATATAGAGAATTTGGAATACCTAAAGGATTCATTGAAAATTTATTGCGTTCATTAAATAGTGATGCCAATAGAATTCTTATTGCTGAATTAAACATGGGCCTCGATAGCATATCATTACGCGATGACATGGATGCATTTAATTGTCTTAAAACACTCGTAGGATGATGGGACTAAAAATGACTTATTATAAAAATTCACTTCTCGAAACTCATTGTGGAAACTATCGAGGATTTTCATCTAATGCAAAACCGTTTTTTCTCCTTTCTCTTTTTGAGTTAATAGGGAGAGGAAATATACTTGGTAATATGTTCAAATTGCCTTTTCCTGAATTAGAGGCTATGTATAAACATATCTATAATAAATATGAGCCAGGCAGGAATATTACCCCAATATATAAACCATATTTTCATCTTAATAGTGAAAACTATTATATCATAAAATGGAAAGCAGGAACGGATATTCCTACTCAATCTATAACTCCGTCATTTTCATTTTTACAAAACAATATTGAGTTTGCAGCTTTGGATGGTGAACTTTGGGACATGTTGCAAGATTCAGAAACAAGAGACGAATTTCGTCTTGTCATAGTCAATCATTTTTTAAAATAGAAAATTAAAAACGAAGAATATGCCATATAGTAAGATTGTGACGCTAAGGCAGATGCGTCCAGCATACAATATTAAAGAAGAGAGTTGCGGTGAATGGAAAACATTCATTGCGAATGATCAGTTTAATGATATTCTGATGAAGGCTATCCGTGCTGTACGCAATAACGATGCAGATACGCACAAATCCATCTGGATTGCAGGTACTTATGGAACAGGTAAAAGCCATGCCGGTGCAGTTATTCAGCATTTATTGTGTGATCCTGCAGATGAAATAAAAGATTATATACAAGATGAATATGGCCAGCCGAAATATGATTTACTCCGTAGTTCTTTAATGCAGTTACGTAGCACAAAAAGACTCTTTCCTGTAAACTTATATGGTCAACAGAATATATCACACGAAGAAGACTTTTCTTTACAGATGCAAAGAGAAATTAAAAGAGCTTTGATTGCTGCAGATATAGATATCACAGTTCAAACAGACTTTGATATGTATGTTCAGCATATCGAAGCACAGCCAATTTTTTGGGAACAGTTGATTGCTCAAAATGCCCAGTTGGCAAGCGTGACACCAGATATACTTAAATTGAAACAACGCCTTAAGGCAGGTGATGTTGATGTGTTAGAATGTGTACGTGAAGCACTACGTAAAGGTGGTTATGATATTCGTTTGCAAAGTAACAATCTTCAGCAGTGGATATTTGATATTCAACAAGTTCTGAGAGACAAAACTGATTATAAAGGTTTGCTCATTGTCTGGGATGAGTTTACAGAGATACTGACAGGTAGCTTAGGAACGCGCCTTATGGTTCAAATTCAACAGATTACAGAAGCGATGATGAACCCAGAGAATGATTCTTATTTTCTATTCATTTCTCACCCCTCTGCGCTGAATTCACTTAAAGAAGATGAGCGTGAAAAGACAAAAGGACGCTATCATTATGTTGCATACAATATGGAACCTGTCAGCGCTTTTAAAATCATGTCCAAAAAATTCAAGATTATGAACTATTCTCTTTATATGATGCGCCAAGATAGATTTTTTAATCTTCATCCCAAATTACTGGAATTGTTCACTTCTTCAAGTGCTGATGCCAATGAAACTAAAGAAAATATCAAGAATCTTTTTCCATTACATCCTTCTACAGCCAATTTGGCTACATATTACGCACGCGAAGCAGGATCAAGCAGCAGAAGTGTATTTGAGTTTTTAGCTAGTGACGAAGTCCGCAATTTCCTTGATGATGAAAAGATGTATAACGAAGAGCGCACCATCACAGCTGATTACTTATGGAATTATATACAGGAATTTTTTGAAAGTGACTCTACTAGATTTGGTGCGGTTACAGAACGTTATAATAGTCATCACTTGGAAGTGGAAAGCCAAGGTGAAAGGTATCTTAAAGTTTTTAAGGGTATTTTACTCTTGAATGCTCTGAATAATATAGCAAACAATGATAGTGTTACTCCCAGTACTGAAAACATTGAAAATCTTTTTGCAGGAACAGTGGTCGAAAGTAATTTGCCAGAAATTCTTGACTTTTTCAACGATAAAAGCATTATTCAACGCCAACCTAATGGCAACTTTAGTATATTGTTTACAGCTTTACCAGGTGATGAAATTCAGAAAATAAAGGAACAGCTAAAGGCAACATCATTCTTATACACTGATCAGGTTATAAAGTTTGGTGACACAGCAAATTCTATTTTTAAAAAGAATCTATCACAAGTGGTCCGTCCTTACCAGTTTCAGTTCTTCAGTATGCAAGGCAATGAATACACTTTAATGAACCGTATAGAGAACGCAAAGAAGGATGCTCAGTCATACGAGACATTCCTTGCAATTCTTGTAGCAAAAACGAGTCAGGAGCTTTTGCAATTAAAGGATATTGCCGAACGTAATAGTGGGGATGAACGCTACGCATCAATAGCCTTTCTAGTTATAGAAACTGTAATGGGAGTAAAAATGTATGAACGTTTTATTGAATATCAAGCTAATGCACAATGCGCCCAGAGTCATGGTCTTCCTCAACAACATCAAACTTACGTCAAACAATCGGCAGAATTATTGCAGGAGTGGATTGGAAAAATGAGAGGTTCAAATGTTACCTTTTATCTTAATGGAGACAGTCTGACAATTGTAGGTAGTAAAATGACCAGTACCATCAATAATTCAATAGCTCCAAGTATATTCACTTCTGGTCCTGAGTCGTTGGAACTGATAAGGACTAAGAGTAGTACTACTTATTGGAAAAAAGCTTCTGTAAAGGCCACGGTGGATGCTGTATTGAGTTACAATACCAAGCAAGACATTATAGACAAATGTGGAGGACCTGCCCGACACGTAGACTTTTTGTTTCAGGATAGCGTGGATGACAACTTGAACTGGAAGGAAGGTATGGATGAAAATCATCCGTTAAAGATGGTATGTAACTATGTGGATGAATGGCTTAGCGGTCGACACACAAATAAAAATCAAAGTTTTAATTTAGGTGACAAGTTAATTGGCCTTACAGAACCACCTTACGGCCTTTTTCAAAGTTACGCTCCGATGGCTATGGTTGCATTTGCTATGAGAAAATACACCAATATTATTTTTGATACAAATGGCAAACAACGTTCTGCGCAGCATCTTGTAGAAGATGTTGTTGAATTGTTCCGATCTTGGGAAAGCGGGAAGACTAGTAATAAACTTAACTTCATTTTTGAAAGTAAAGAAGCTGGCCGAGTCTGCAAAGTTTTGATAAAAATGTTCAAATTGAATATGCTGCAAGGTTACTCTGATATTAGCAGTTTAAAAGATGCACGTTGGGCCGTATTACATGAGTATTCAAAATTGAAAGGATATCCAGTATGGTCGTTAAAATACACGGATGACTCTGATATGAATAAAAATCTTCGTCTATTTATAGATAATATGATGAAAATTGTCCTTGATCCTGAAAGTATGAAAAATCCCAGCTTGCTTGAAAGCATGATAAATGGCTATGATAGTAACAAAATAGAGATTGGTAATATATTGATGGATAGCAGAGACAATTTTCGCAAAGGATTTGAAGCATTTATGAAATCAATAGAAATCGTTGATCTTAAGGATGACGAGATTGAAAATGCCAAAAACTATCTTAACGGACATTTGCAGAGTGAGATTGGTATGTGGACAGAAGATGAAGTAAACAGTTGTTTAAAAGATTGGCGTATATCTCAACGGCAACACTCAGTTCCATTTACGCTAGGCACTATTCCTACTCCGATATCAATTCCAGGAACATTACCCAACCCTGATCTTCTGAAACAGAAGCGGAACAGTGCTTTGAATCAAATCAAAAATAGTAACGATTTGTATCAAGCTATCGAGGATTTTATTAACAATGAGGATGAGTACATTATAGATATCTTATTGAAATATGTTTGAAAACAAGGATAATATTTTCCATCAGATAGCAGACCTAAAAGCCCGCGTTGAAGAAGACAAACAAGCAAAAGGATTGGGAGCCGCAACAAAAGACCGTTACCCAATACGCTTTGTTCTTTTTGATAACTTTTGTGATTGTTATGAGTTTGTGGATTACCTGCAAACCGAAAGATCTGTTCAGATTGAAAGTGTGGACCATTGGATAGATTCTAATTATCCTGATTTAATGATTACACATTTTGAGCTATCAGAGAAAATACAAGAATATATCAAAAAAATAGACTCTAGGGATTGCGTTATTGCACCTTTTTCGGAATTAGCTCGTTTCTATAATAATAAAGACATAAAAGCCTTTGATGCTTTATTAAAAACCATCAAAGGTATTGAAGCCTCTCCAAAAGCAATTGAAAGGCATCAAAGAGTATATATCCCAATTGTAGGGTTAAAAGGGAAAATGGATATATTTGTTGATGACAGTCAAACAACAATCTGGCAATTGGTATCAGACGAAAAAGATTTAACTTATCGCTTAATACTAACAGACGGCAATGATTTTGGTGTAAAGGGCCTTGAAGGTAAATATACCGTCGTGAATAATGTTAGAGAATGGCTTAACTTATGGAAGGACACCAAATCTCAGGTCACGCCCGATATTATATGCAAATCACGCTCTATCTTTGCAAATGCAGAATATGCCCAACCAGATAATGCTTTTAGTTATGTAACTTGTAATACGGCATTTCAATTTCTTTCTGATGGTCTTCGTTTGTCATTTGGTGGATTACAACCACTTTTCAGTGATGGAAAGAATTGGGGGCATCTCGCAGAAGGAATTGATTTGACTGATGGCTTTAATTTTATCAAATTTGTTAAAAATCACTTTGGCGTTTATGAGATTGAAAATTACAAAGACTTCATACAGTTATGGTTCAATAATCCAAGAGTATTTGATCGATGGTTATTAGCACGTTACTATATGAATTATCAGCATGAACAAGGTTATATATGTCGTGTATTAAAGGCTACATCGTACTATGGGAATAATGAATTCATTGAAAAGATGGCAATGGATTTTGGTTTAGATTACGAAGAGCTGAAGATAAGAGGTTATTGTTTGAAATATGCAGTTAATCAAAATATTCAATTATCAGCAGCTGTCGAATCTGAAGTAGCAAAACGACTTAACGACATCCAAAAACAGATGGGTTATTCAACAGCCATTAGTTACTTTACGGGCATATTAAAAAAAGAAAAAGAATTAGCTATTTACTGGTTAGGACAAAGAAAAATCGGAATCGATGATGTAAAAATATTTTATCCAGACTTGTACTATTATTCCAATATCGGATTGGGACTTCCATTAGTCCCAAATTGGATGGAAGAGTATTTCAAAGAATATAAAAATGCAAAAATAGCTAATAAATATACTTCGGAAATTAAGTCAAAAATATCCATTATTAATGAGTCAGAGTCAGCTTTCGATAGATGGTATAATCAGTTTAGTACAACTTTCTCACAACTCATATCAAGAAATGATATTGAAGTATATTATTGGATCGATGGACTTGGTATAGATTGGATTTCTCTTATCAAAGAGATTATTGCAGAGAGAAAAGGGCAACACATTTTTTTAAATGAAGTTAAGGTCGCTCGAGCTTTATTACCTACTAAGACTGACATAAACAAACAAGATTTATTGCGTCTTTTGCCAGAAAAAACACAATTAGAAAAGGCTGGAGATCTTGATGCTCTTGCTCATAAGAGCAATAATATATACCCATTTACATTAATCAATGAAATTGAATTAGTACGTAAAACTATAGAAGAGATTCTCGATAAATATAGTGGTAAAAAAATCGCAATTATTTCAGACCATGGATTGAGTTATCTACCTCAATTTCTTTCAGGGAAGAACATGGGCGGTGTAGAAAGTGATCATCATGGTCGCGTGGCTATTCGTAAGAAACCTGATACAATATCAGATGAAAGTTATTTTCGCCTTGAAGACAATAAAACGCTTTGCGCACTGAAACATGAATCACTTTGTGGCAAGGTCCCAACGAGCCAAGGCATACATGGAGGCTGCACTCCAGAAGAGGTTTTAGTACCCATATTTATTATTAGCAGCACTTCAGTAGTAACAGACTGGACAGCCGAAATTCTAGATTTTGAGATAAGTGGCGCTAGTCCTTATATAAGATTCTCTATTAAAAACCTATCATCACTTGATTGTCCTTGTATTATTTATAATGATGTAAAATATGATTTACATTTAGTAGATACCGATATTTATAAAAGTGATGCTATACAGATTGAGAATGAAGTTAATATAGTAATACTACATATTGGTTGTATAGAGCGTGTTTTTAATATAAATTCTAATGCAGGCATCGAAATGGATGATCCATTTGCCTTTTAAATAGTAAGAATATGAAACAAGAAATCTGCGATAAAATCAGACAGTACTTTTCTGCCATGTCTATATATAAAGACCCTGCATCAACAGCAAATTTATTTGCAGGACGTAACCTACCCGCATTTGTTAAGGACTTCCTTATAAAACGGTTTTTAAATATTCAGTCTGGTGAAGTTGATAAGATAGCATTGACTGATTTTCTTAATAAAATTATTCCTTCTGCTCAGGGGGCAGTCAAAGATAGATTGCAGAATAATGAGGAAGTTGTGCTACTTGCACGTTTCATTGTTTATATAGATATTGTAAACAATGAGCGTCAATTCTCTATCCCAGATTATGGAATTAAACAAAAAGAAGGTATTATTCCTGAGTACGTATATAATAAACATGCTGGGGATTTTGTAGAAGGAGAAAGATGGGGTATAGTGAAACTATGCCTATTACCTGATGTCGACGGGAAGAAAAATCATATTCAGATGATAGATTATAAACCTTTTAAGCCCTATAGCTCCGTTGATATAAATTATTTAGTAGAAGCCCGTCGTAATTTTTCTACAGAAGAATGGATAGACGTATTATTAAGTGCCATGGAGTACGATCCTGACGGCTTTGATTCTTTAACTCAGAAAGTAGAATTCTTAACCCGTTTACTTATCTTTTTAGAGCCTCGTCTTAATGTTATTGAATTGGCTCCTAAAGGTACAGGTAAAAGTTTTGTCTATGGGAATCTTTCAAAATATGGATGGCTTGTTAGCGGAGGAAAAGTCACACGCGCAAAATTATTCTTTGATAAAACAAAACAACAAAATGGAATAATAAAAAATCATGATTTTACGGTATTTGATGAAATACAAACAATTGTATTTCAAGAGCCTGCAGAAATTCAAGCTGCATTAAAATCATATCTAGAAAGTGGAAAAACGACTATCGATAATAATGAATTTAGTAGCGAATGCGGTTTAATGATAATGGGCAATATTCCATTAACAGAGAAACGTATCCCTGTTTCAGATTTTTATTTTGAAAATCTTCCAATGAGTTTCCGAGAATCTGCATTGCTAGATAGATTTCATTGTTTTATAGAAGGGTGGCTTCTTCCTAGAGTAACTAAGGGGATGATATTCAAGGGATGGACTATCAATGTTGAATATTTTTCTGAAATTTTACATACCATGCGTACTCAAAGTGTATATAGCCTACTTTTTGATAAAATGGTACAGTTTGATTCTAGAGCGGATGTACGTGATAGTACTGCTATTAAACGAATAGCAACAGGATACATGAAGTTGTTATTTCCTCATTGGCAACGATTAGAAGATATTAACATCGAAGAATTTGAAAATTATTGTATGGCTCCTGCTGTATACCGACGAAGTATTATTAAAGAACAATGTCATCGTATAGATCCTGAATTTAAGACTGTGATGCCAAAGTTCTGGATCAGCAATATAGAGGAAAACACCCAAACGCCTGTAAAGGATAAAGGGGTAGAAGAAAATGAATTGTTCTAACAAAAAAGATATCTAATCTGATTAACTCAGTGACTTTGTGATAAATTGTTTTAATAGTGACAGTCAAGATTTAATCATTTGCTTGACTAGTATATTTGATAGCATATATATTGATGAAGCACAATACCTTGCTTCTTGGGATTTAGAGATTGTTTAAATATTGGCTAAGACTCAAAAAATCAATATAATTTTATGCGCAGATCCTCGTTAAAATACATATTCTACGAACTATAGTATTTTGAATAAGAAATACAATGGTTTGACCGTTATGCAAAAGAACAGATTAATACAAAACGAAAAGAGTATATCCATATTGATAATGAAACACTAAATAGAAGCCATCGGTGTATTGATGAAATATGCAATTTTGCAGACAGGCTGATGTCCTATTATGCCGAATCTCATGCCTGTAATTGCGAGAGCATATATTAAAAACAGGAATGAATATTTTTCCCAAAGGTATTTATTTTATCAGTATAAAGAAAAACAATACATAGACACATATTTCCCAATCAGTCTAATATGGAACGTGCGCTCAAAAGAAAAGTAAAAACAAAAACTTGTTATAATTATGCTGAGTCAAAAGGATTAGAAGCAGATGCTGTAATTTTATATCCAACAAAACCTATTATAAATTATCTTAAGAACGGAACAAAATTACGTGATATGTCTGCACGTAATTTGTATGTGGCTGTTATCCGAGCTAGATATGTATGTGCTATTGTAGTTCCAGATAATTTTGATGACAGATATTGTTATCTACCTCTTTGGAATATTGAGAAGAAAGTTGACTTTAAATAAGCTATCTTATTAGTTTTCTTTCATCATCAACATCATAATAGCGATTATTATGTCCAACTTCCCATTCTCTGTTGGCATCTTGCGAAGCGACTTTGTGTCTGAGCAGGTTGGCAATTGAATTGATGATATCTTGGCTTATATGAATGTTTGTTTGTCGTTCAGAGGGTAGCTTCGTATGAGAATTAACTACAAACTTCAGCTGTCTCGTGTCAAATTCATAGTCTTCCATACAGATTATGGAGTGATTGTGAAAGTCAATGCAATATGTCTTATTGCCTGAATGGAAGATTGACATCTCGCTTTCAAATAATGATGAGCGCAAGTCTGTAATCTCTGTATTCTCAAAGAGACTTTGAAGCTGATTAACTGTTGTTTCCGGATGTTTTTGTGAGGCATCTACAATGGAGATTTGTTCAGCGTCTTCTATTTTCCCAAATTTGCAGAGTAAATCACGCTCAACTTCATTTATAGGTGAGAAGGATTGTAGCCATCGGAGTTTATCATTGTAACGCAAAGTATTTCGGATGTTTTCATTCAATAAGATACGCTCGTTACGAAATGCTATGCGTCCCTTCGTGACGTAGCTTCCGAACTGGCGCCAAAGTAGGGTGTTCAAATCATAAGTGGATAGTCTTTTGTTATCTTCAAGCATGGCATCAATAAACATATCAATTTTTTCCAGTCTTTCTTCGCGGCTCTGGAAACTGAGTAACTGTTTCATAGATAGTACTTCACTTCCCTTATATACTATTTTGTTTTTGTGGTCTATAATCATATAACCATACGGTTTATCCTTTGAGCCAAAGAATATGAGGTCTACACCGAAACGTTTTTTCATTATTTGCTTCAGTTCTTCCTTGGAAGCTGCCATTTGGCGATACTTGCGAAGAATAGCACG
>Ga0172377_10005802_pt1 | contig 12698 bp, 10 predicted proteins | sample Pumphouse3metaG_FD_119749 | JGI IMG/M metagenome (GOLD analysis project Ga0172377, IMG submission 119749) | Leachate microbial communities from a municipal landfill in Southern Ontario, Canada - Pumphouse #3 metaG | ecosystem: Engineered > Solid waste > Landfill > Unclassified | place: Canada... | reverse complement strand
GCCGCCATTCACGCCTTGTCCCACCCACTTGATTCCGTCAGAAGAGCCTCCGCCCGACCCGCCGGCCCCGCAGCCGCCGATGGATTCCCACGGAGTTAGAGGCGTTTCTGGGACAATCATTGCAATCGAAAAGCCCAGAAGAGCCACAAATGCACAAGTGATTTTTCTATTCATTTGTATGTTCCTCAAGGCAGGTTCAGCAAATAACCATTATTAGTACCTGTGGCGAGGAAATGCCCGTCCGGAGAACGTCCACCAATAAAAGGAATCGGTGCGAGTTCTCGTACATCGCTAACCCATTCAACCGCAACATCCTTTGGAGCCCCTGCCGTAAGTTCCACTTCGCGCATCGCCGTGCGGCCCACGGAATAATCCCAAGTACTGCTATTGGTTAAATCGCTCTTGTTCAGATAAGATAAACCAGACGCAAATTCCGCCCAAACAACGAATAAGCGGTTTCCAAACTCCCACCAATGAGGGAATACAGGATTCGAAATCATATCGGAAGTCTTTGAAATTTCTACCGGTTCCGCAGTCGTAGACAGTTCCTGGATGTAAGACTTCCAAGAATAGGAACCGTCAAGCACATCATAGACAACCCAATTGCCGTCTGGAGATATCAGCGGACTATCGAGCAAATTTCCTTTTGTAGAATCTGGGAGCACTAAAGTATTCGCCTTTGCAGAAGTAGCATAGTCAATAAACGCGATCTTCCCCGCAGCCGTTACATACACGAGCTTCACCTGATCCGTGCCAAAGAAAAGCTGAAGGGAGTCCGTAGAATCCACAGAAGCTTGGAGACCACCCACCCACAGATGCGGATTGGCAATTTCTTCCATCCCCGAATCAATGAGAAAGAACGAAGCTTTGTCCGACGGGCGGATAGCGACAATTCCATAATCCTTGTCATCATCGCAAGAAGGGGAACCTTTAGCCTTAAAACCGCCAAGGGCCACAATATAATCCGCGCTCGTACTCCATTCAGGATCCTGGAATTCACACTCCACACCCGGAACTGAATCCTTCATCACATACCAAAGGACTTTTCCCGCTGTGTCGGAAACAGTCAAGCGATCATGTTCACCAGCACCACTCGTAGAGTAGCCCTTGGGAGCAGAAGTCACGTTCAGCGTTCCCGAAAAATTAAGCCAGAGCATCGACGCCGGAAAATTTACCGTATCCAAAGAAACAGAAGGATTGCAAATTTGCTTTCCGCCGTTCACTTCATATATAACCCCAAAATCCGATGACGCAGTGTTATTCTTTGACGCCGCCGAAGATTCGTATTGCGAAGGTTCGTAACACGAGGTTAAAATAAGCAGAAGGATCAGGACAAAAATATTTTTCATTTGTCAGTTTCCTTGGCTAAAGAATCCTGGGTAGCGATGGCATCTTTGATAGACATAAGCTTTTCCGCTTTGATTTCGACAATCTTCGGAGCCTTGCCGCGGTCTTTCCAAGGAATAGCGGAAACCATTCGCTTAATATCCAACGGCAAAGTATCTACACCCCACAAATCCCACTTGGAATTGGCGAGAGCCGCCCATTCGCGGAGCCAGTTCTTGCGGGATTCCCGCTCAAATATCCAATTGTCCGCATTGTAGCGCCAATCATGCATATCTGCAGTAATAAAAACGGGATGGCCGCCAGAAAGTTTATTAAACAGAAAAGAAGCGCGCCGCGTCGCTGCTGCCGTCGTCAAAAGAAGTACCGTATCGTTTGGTACATGCAGTTTAAGCCACGGGATGATGGATACAGCTTCTTCCAGAGTCGAAGGGTCATCATGCCTAAAAATAAAGACGCGTCCCGCATCGATATCGCCGGAACGGACAAAATCTTCTGCATAAAAATCCGCATTGCTCCTATCGCGGAACACGCGGCGGCCCAAGATGAGAACGGAATCAGCCTTGCCTTTCGTCACAAGGTCCGCGGCAAAATCGGAGCGCTCTAAATCCGCGCTCTGTCCATCAAGGATAACGACCCACTTTACGTGGTCAAAAGTATCATCTTTGACGAGCCAATGTCCGCTATACGAAACCAATACATAAAAAATGGCGAGCAACAATATCACCAGACAAAAGAGCCGCACCCTAGTCACAATAAAGACTTTATGCTTCTCGGCGCGTATTTCAGAAATCGGTTTTAAAATTCGGCTCATAAATCAAATCTAATTTTTTAAGCACCCGTTCCAAGGGAGAGCGACATCAACAAGGCGTCTTCTTTGTCATCATAATACTTTTTTCGCACTCCAATTTGCAAAAAACCTAGCTTTTGATATAAAGAAATCGCAGGAGTATTACCCCTACGGACTTCGAGGAATACCTTTTTTGCCCCGACCCTCAAAAGAACCGTGATTCCAAAATCAAAAAGTTTCTGTGCCATTCCCCGATGCTGCCACGTTCTAACAACAGCAATCGCTAAAAGCTCCACCTCATCAGCCGCTAGAGAAAATACGGCATACCCCGCAATTTTTTTTTCTCCGTTTTCAACAACTTCAAGAGAAAAAGCAAAAATGTAGGGCCGCAAAAGTTCCTCTTCAAATTCCGAAAGGGGCCAATGTTCGAACCCCAAGGATTCTTGAATTTGAAACACAGACTCTACATCCGCAAGGATCATCCGGCGGATAGTTACATCTGAATTCACTTTTTAATCCGTTCGTAATAAGAGGGTTGGATGTAATTCGCTTTTTGGATGATATTCGGAGTTAGCTCGTCAAAAAATTTGCAGAACAAATGGATGTTTTCGCCCGAAGCCAAGGCAACAGAGCCTTTTACTTTATCAACAAAAGTCTTGAAGTTAGCCTCTTCCGCAATCGAAGGATCCACAACAAATGATCTGACATTTTCCGCATCAAACTTAGCGAGAGCATCTTCAATCAGAAGGAAATGCTCTCCCGACGGAAGTCCCACATACCAGAATCCCGTACGCGCAGGCAAAACAACCGCAGAAGAGGCATCCGACGAAAGCGATGTCAGGGCCTTGAGCGTCGAAATTCCATACAAGTGCCGCCTACCCGAAAAGCAGAGCCCTTCGCAAAAAGCGATACCCGTCCGGAGCCCCGTAAAAGAACCGGGTCCGAGCGTTACCAACACGCGGGTAATATCATCTAGAGTCACTTTGGCCTTTTCCAAAGCCACATCTAAAGCGTGCCCCAGATTTTCGCCCCGAGTCTTCGGTTCATAGAATTCATACAGAGGAACCCCTGCGGAATAAATTCCAAGGGAAATTCCCATTCGAGACGTATCGAGGACGAGATCTAGATTTTTAGGCATAATATCAACGCTTGATTTTGAGACTCGTTTCAATGATCACATCGATAAGCTGGGTATAACTCACGCCGATACACGCAGCTTCTGCAGGGAGAATGGAACTCGGTGTCATACCCGGGAGAGTATTTGTTTCAAGAGCCCAGAGTTTTCCATCCTTGTCAATGCGGACATCCGTGCGGCTATAGCCTGCACCGCCAATTGCCAAATGAGCAGCCTTGGCAAGCTCCTGGATTCTCTTCATCAGTTCCGGTTTGAATTCCGCAGGGGTCACTTCGCGGCATTCTCCGTTATACTTCGCTTCATAATCAAAATATTCGCGGGTCGTCATGCGCATTTCCGTAGGAGGAAGCGCAGGAAGGCCTTCAATGTAGCCGCAGCTCGCTTCTTCGCCCTTGATAAATTTTTCGCACAAAAGGCGCGAGCTATTCTTAAACAGCTCTTCTACAATTTTTGCCGCTTCATCCAAATCCTTGGCAATGCCCATTCCTATGCTCGAGCCTCCCACAGGATCCTTGATAACAAGCGGAAATCCGAGTAAATCCGCAGTCTTTACGAGCAGGTCGCCGGAAAAGGTCTCTCGGTAAATAACCTTATGCGGAGGCGTCGGGATGCCATTTGCCACGTAGGCAGCCTTGGCATAAATTTTATCCATCGCAAGTGCGCTCGCCAAAAGACCACAGCCCGTGTAAGGGATATTCCAGTTTTCAAGAAGGGCTTGGACATGCCCATCTTCGCCCCACTTTCCATGAAGAGCAAGAAAAGCAATATCCGCATCCGGGAGATCCGAAAGCGCCGGATTCTTTTCCTTGCGGGCGCTCCCCCCTTCGAGGGAATAAAAATAATTTTCCGCAAAGTTATTCTTCTGGTACGGGCTAAGCTCGCGGGAAGACCAGATCCAAGTTCCATCTTTTTGAATAAGAACCGGATGAATATTGTATTTAGTAGCATCCATCGCACGGACAACACCCGTACCACTTACAACAGAAACATCGTGCTCAGTAGAATAACCGCCCATCAACACCAAAACGCGCAAACGAGACATATTAAGCCTTTAGGTTATAGATGAAAATTTTTTGCGCGAAGAATATAGCATTTCATTCATTTTTGCGCATTGGCAAATCTTTGTCATACGTAAAAAACAGTGCAAGAATTACACCTATAACAAACACAAACATAACGGCAAACGCAATTAGGTAATTTCCCTTCATCATAGAAGACAACGCCGGATCATAGATTAACAAGATAATAGAGAAAAGAATCACGGGAATGAGCAGCAAGGCAATGAACAAAGGTTGCTTTCTACCGATGAAAACGCGGAAACCGCAAATTGCAAAATAACACACGAGAAATATTAAAGACAAAAGGCATACTACTACATGAACAACTCGGAATAACCACCTATTCGTACAAACAAATCCCTGAACAAATCCCTGCCGCGCGTGAGAAGTTCCTGCGACTTCAAAGCCCTGCAAAATGCACGCCGCAAGGCTGCCATTTTCCGCACAGACCTGTTTTGCATTACTAGAAACATCATAAGGGGCTATTCCAATATTGTAATAAGCATCCGCATAATAATCGATATCATCCTTCAACTCTTGCCATTGCGAATTGTCAAACCAAATGACAGGCGTCAGACTCTGCATTAGAATTTTGTGATCATCTCCACGGAGCCTCTCATCTAATTCACTATAAATCTCTCTCTTGGTCCTCATAAGAGGCTCGTCCATTATGACCAATAAATAACTGCGAAGTTCTTGTTTAATTTCTTCTTGAGATAATTCTCCAGAACTTTCATTAAAAGAATTCAGCAACGCCCGGAAATTTTTATAGCTATAGATACCCGAATCCCGCACCAGATCGGGGTGGCTCATTAAAAGGTTGACAAAGAAATAATCCCCGTATGTTTTGAGCTTTCCCCGGAGTGAAAAAAAGAATTCATTGAACAAAACTGTTGAAATAGAATCCGATGGATAATGTTCAAAATACAAAGTCACCCCGTCTCCCCGGGACTTCATTTCACTGCCGGAATAGGTGAACATGCTTGTAAAATTGCGGAACGACGATGGAAGTTCCGGTGTAATCAAGTTGACAATTTCTCTACAGAGCGTATCAAAAAAGGCCCTCCGTTTTTCCATAGACAGAGAATCCCAGTTTGCTGGCCACTCATTTTTTTCAATCGTCCAATCAACACGGACATCGTGCTTATGCGCATTCATCACAAATTGGAGGTTCTTAGATTCCGCAAAAAAATTGATGGGAACTTCGCTACTTGCCGGAAACCGGAGTTTTCCCATATTGTCCGCATTTATGCCATAATAAGCAATTCTACTAATAGCGCTAAAATCCAAAGTCTTGTCTTTTCTAAGCGAAAACCAATACGGATAAAAAGCATATACCGTGCCATTCAATTCCTGCTTCTGGACACAACCACATCCGTCGCCATTCCATATAGGAGCGATTGAATCAAACGCATAATATTTCTGCAAAATAGGCACAATGACTGGTCGCAAAGTCATTGAATAGACAGAATCCACCTTCAATTGGATATTATTCCGCACTTTATCAGAACACGCTTTTTTTTGAGACCGTTTCTTTCTAAAGAAATCGAGAAAATGCTTATCTATTTTTTTTGCTTTCCACTCCTCCATCACTGACGAGAATTCATCGTCCGTCCACAAGACATCTTCAAATATAGAATAGATAGAATTTACTTCACTTGTACATAATCCCATTGAAGCAACAATAAGACTTATCGCATAGCGATGAAATAAGACAGAATCTGGAAAAGAAACGCCGGCCAAATCATTAAAAAATTTAAGAATTGCCGGAGATAACTTTTGAAAATGACCGCTCTCAATCAAGCGCGCTTCTAAAAGAGCGGCACTGTTGCTGTCAAGATGGATCATGGAAACCGGGCAATCTACGCCTTGTTCCTCAAAGCATAAAGAATCCTGTAATTTTGAAGGCATCCGCAACGTATCGCGGATTACAGATTTTATATAGGGCATGCTCTCCGGATAGTCGCTTAGTGCCGATTCCATTCCGGCAATCAAACTGCTAGTATCTGGATAAACTAAGCCAACTTGCGCGTCCAAGATTTTGAAGATATCTTCCGTTGACTTAAATATTTTCGTATCATTTGCAGAAACCGTATAGACATAAGTTCCTATATATGAATTTGCGGCAAAGGAACTGCGGCTTAGTATTACAAATACAAGAGACAAAAGCAAAAAAAGTTTTTTCATGCCATTTTTCCTTCTTTGCGAAATTCCTTTGTAACAGCCATTTCTATATCGCTCCGGTTCACCACACATCGCCCTTCGCGCACAGCCCGGATAACGGCAAAGCGGGCCACATTGATAAGAGCTCCTCCGGCAAGTTCATATTTATCGGCAAGCTCCAAAAAATTGACATCCGATGCAAGCATTTCTTTTTTCTGGAAGATGTTCGTCCACAGGCGAAAGCGCTCCGAAGGCTCCGGCATCGGAAAATAGATCGAGCTTTGAAAACGGCGGGAAAAGGCATCATCTATATTTGACTTCAAATTACTTGCAAGAATAACCACACCTGGGAAATCTTCTATTCGCTGCAGCAGATAAGCAATTTCCTGGTTTGCGGCACGATCATTCGCATTGCTAGCCTGCGTACGGGTACCGAACAAAGAATCGGCCTCATCAAAGAATAAAATCCATTTGTGCCGTTCCGCCTGATCAAAAATACCGGAGAGATTCTTTTCCGTTTCGCCGATGTATTTGGAAATAACTTGAGCGAGATCAATTCTGTAGACATCCATTCCCGTATGTGCGCCAATTAAAGTCGCAGTCAGCGTTTTTCCCGTCCCCGGAGGGCCGTAAAACAAAACCCGATAGCCGGGCTTGACATTTTTCCTAAGCCCCCAATCATCAAGAATTTTCTCCGAATGTTCAATCCAAGCCGTCACTTGGCTCACATCGTCCATGACATCGCCGCTTAAAACCAAGTCATCCCATTTGAGTTCCGTGGTGATGTGCTTTGCCGGAAAATGCATGCTGTAATCCGGCATATTCCGCAGTCCTGTCGAAAGATATTCCAAAGTCTCAGAGGGAATCCGGAGCGCTGCAGAATTCACGGGTTCTCCCGCTTCACCGTATTCAAGCGCAACAAGGTGCTCTTTCAAAAGCGTGCTATCCATGTCGAACAACCGCATTACTTCTAGCCGCCGTCCAAGATTTTCACCTGCAAGAAGAAAGAGCGCCGTTTCACAAGTCGGCAAAAAACCGGAATGGCTCTTCCCCTTCCACCCGCCGAATTCCGTATAGGGTCTCCCTAAATTTCCATTATTCAAAAAAAACACATCCAAAGCTTGCGGGCGTAAATGCGGAAGCAAGGCCAAAGTAAGCAACAAGCGTTCATCAAAACCGAGTGCGTATTTTTTTACAATCGTTGAATAAGGAGAATTTTCACTAGAAATTTCCGGCATCGTAATATTTTCAATGCTTATTTGCTTTTTGGGATCATCTTCTGCCGAAAAATATTGTTCAAAACGTGCATTGATGATTTCAGCACACCAATTCATTTCACAATCTAAAAAATGGGATAAATCTGTATTCATATCACCGCCACTTTGTGAAAATCAATCCTTTCCGCCAAGGCATCCCCAACGTAGAATACCCCCACGGAAGCCTATCCAGCAAAACATCAAACGCTTCCACTGGAACTTGCAGGTAGTAGTCATTTTCCTTGCTCATCAATATTCCTTTGCGATGCAAAAATGCAGAGCGGAAACCTTCCACGGACGTATGACCCAAAGCAGCCCAATTGGATATCGCACTTGCCAATAACTTATCGGCAACCGATTTTTCCTCTTCACTTAGCAAAGATTGGCTAGGAAGAACTTCATCCAGCGGAATATCGCAAAAAAGTTTTGCCAAACACGGAAGGGTGCCATCTTCTGTAAAGTCTGCGCTCACAAGGAATCTCAAAAGGACTGCACTGCGCACACGTTTTTCTTCATTGATAAAATGATCGTTTTCCGTATAATGCAATAATTCAAATAGTTTTGCTAAGTACGGGCAAAGCAATACTAGCCCCGCATCAAAAACGGGAATTCTTTCAGTGGCTACGTCCATTTTCTTTTCCATCTTTTTTTGTAATGAAATTAATTTATTATAAGTAATGCAGGCTATTTGTTGCGAATCCAGAAGCGGAAAATCCTTCTGCATATCCAAAATAATTTTTTCTGCAATTTTTAGAAATTTCTCCGGGCTAGCTTTCTGCCCCACAAGCAAATCTTCCGCGCATTTCTGGAACCGGGATTCTAGATCCGATGCATTGAACTTCGGCAAGAAGGAATGGTATATATTGGACAGAGCTTTTATCGTCGGAGTCACTCTTTGCAGATCAAGCTCTCGTTCCAAAGCGAGTTTCAAGCCCGATTTCAATTTTTTAAGAATTTCTTCAAACGAACCGGTAAAAGCCACATCTCCTAAATCCAAATTCAAATGATCTATCTCAATATTATCGTTTTTACAAGAGCAACTGAATTCGGAAAGGACCTCATCCAACAAGAGAGACAAAGGTCCCTTTGCAAAACGGTTCACATCACTTTCAAGCGATGCGGACATATCGCCATCTGCAAAAGAAACATTCAAAACAAGTTTATCCACAAAAACAAATTCTGCCATTAGAGCCAAAAGCCTCCCGACAAAAAATTTGCATGACTCCGAAACCACGCAAGAAGTTCTCCAGAAGCATTTTTGTGTTCTCTAAGAGAGGAATTCCAGCGGAAATAGCTCATCCGGAAAGAACGCATCGCATCATCTCCCACCCAATAAATGTAAGGAACGAGATGCGCAGGCAATTCATCCCGGATGAATTCTTCCATCGCAACACGGTTCGATTCCAAATCCATAAATGGAGCTTTCTTCGGCCAAACGATAAATATGCAACCGGACGAACCGTCGAGATAGACACCATCTACCAAAAGAGGGGCCACGTCCGGTGCTTGAGATTCTAAATCGACGCCAATCATCATTTCAATGCGATGCAGCCATCGATCTCCGCTGCGCTGTTTTGAAAGTACCGGAAGATTTCTCAGATACGATTGCTTTGCGTGAATCAATTCTAACGATACAGAATCCGCAGGCAATCCCCGCAATGTCAAAAAAAGAGCATCTGGAAAACAGAATCCATAAAGGGCAAGCATCTGATTCAATACAAAGTTGCATCGCTTCAAATCCGAAGGATCACTCTGTACAGAATAGAGACCGCAAAATCCGTCTATCTTCTGAAGAAAGCTTTTGAATATATATTCTATAGGAGAGAGATAATTTTGTAACTGCAAAGAGCAGGCACCGGAACCATATAAAGACGGAAACTGGTCCGCAATAGAAGAAAAGCCCAATATATCCGGGCGATTTCCCGTCGGCAATTCCGGCAATAACTCCCGCAAAGCCTTCAAAGGAACAGGCATCCGTTCCAATTGCGGGCGTTTTGAAATGCGCGCCCGGATTTTTTTCAACAGAGCGAAATTTTGCGGGAACACATTCCGTCCCCCAAAGAAAAGTTTAATGTGCGGACTATCATTTTCCACATCCAGTTGCAAATGGGAACGCCCTATATCCTTCAATTTGCATCCTGTGAAATCGGTCAGAGATAAATCGCGGACTCTTGAAATGCCCGATATCTTTTGAATAATGTTTTCCAATTCAGAAAAGAGAACCGGCATATCTACACTGTCAAACTTTTCAGCACCCAAGAATCCCACAGTAGAAAGAGGCCCATCAAAGATTTGTTCCAAGCTGAGATCTTTCAAGAGTTGCCCATTATATCGTCCAACTTTAACTTTAGAGCCAAAATAATCAGAACATAGAACGTAGATATCAAAAAGAATATCAGCCGCAGGGCGCATTCCCGTTATTTCAACAATTCCTTCCAAATAACACTTTTTTTTCCAATCAAATTCAATAACATCAATTACTTCGCCAAAATTTCGCCACTCCGCCCAAAGAGCTTCCACGCGATTCCGCAGCCGTTTTTCAACCAAATTCTTTTCTTTTGCATCATTCTCGACATCTACAGGAACAATGCGCACAGAATATCCTTTCTCAGCATTGTACTCCACAGAAATATTTTCTATTTCCGGGATATTCGCAAAAAGAAATTTCGCATAATCTGCAGAAGTTACCGGAGACCCTGGAAATACAGATTCGGGCGGGAACAAAGCCTCCGCATTATATGAAATTCGTCCACCATCTTCGGCCAAATAATCTTTTATATCAAAAGTAGTTTTATACCCTAATTCGCTCAGCGCAAAAACAATCTGTTCTAGTATTGTAACACCCGGATCATGAGGATTGAAGTCAGTCCAGTCTTTTCCGCACAATTCTTGGACAAATTGAATACCCTGTTTACGCAGAGTTTCATATTCGAACTCCGAATTCTGTTTCTTTTTGGATATGGATATAGGTTTCTGCAAAGTCATTCCCGGACAGGATTTTTCAAGGAATCTTCCATCAACGAATCAAACCACAATTTTGTCAAGCGATAACGGATCCATACGCCTTCACCGTATGAACATCTGACGCGGAGCTGCAACTTAAAATTGAACTTGCTATCCGCCTTAACCCACCGGACATCGATGCGGTTTCCACGCCAACCGGAATGCGACTGCTCTTTTTGAATTTTTGGTTTGCATCCAAAGACGTTCAACGCAAAGGCATGCGTCAACGCAAATTTACCATCCTTATCGCGGCCACCTACACCAGCGACAATTTCAAAAGCCTGACATCCAGTCAGTACATCTGTAATATCATGCCATCTTCCATCTGCAGGAGCACTTTTATTTCCTTCCTTTCCAATGCGACCCGATGAAGCAACAGTTCCATTCACATCTAATTCGCATTCCGGATTCCTACATCGGATACCAACGCCAATAGGCGATACATCCTCTCCTTCATCGGCATCCACATCCGGGCAAGGACCTTTTAATGAAATCACACTCTCAGCAGACTTGACTCTAGGCGTCGATATATGTAAAAAGCTCACCTTTCCCTGTTGCATCAAGCGGAGTTCCGAAAACCACAGAGGAGCTTCTTCCGAAACATTCTCATAGAAACTCATCAGATGTCCGGAATCCATCAGCTGAGAAAGTTTCAATCCATCTTCCGCTGTTTTATCAAAGCCCTCTTCTTCAGAATTAACCATAGAATCAATCAAATCCGCAAAGTCCATCTCCGAAGGCATTTGACCAACGCTAAAGCGGCGCTTCAATTCATCTCTTTTAAGCTTTGTCATTTACTTCGCCTGTATTATAAAAGTGGAACCAATTTCTAAATCGCCATAACCCGGCGCAACGGATTTACGCCCACCGGATTCCGAAGCAATATTGATATAATGAGTGCGAATGGGCACGGCAATACTCCACGGGCAAAGTCCATAAAAAACGCCATCCCCAGATTTTTCATCCATGTTGTCCATTTGAAAGGTAAAACGATCCTGCGGAGCTACCCGCAATACTGAAAAGGCATCAACCGTTTGCACAAAATCCATATTTTGTACAAATGCTCTAAGATTGGCTTCTTTTAAGCACCAGCCGAAATGTTCTGTAGGACCGGGATTATACCACGGAGAGATATAGTGATTTAATGCCGTATTCAATTCTTTCAGTTTTTCGCCTTCTTGAAAACCGCTCCGGATAGTAACAACACAGCGCACTTGGATTTTTTCAAAATAGGGATTCGCTACTGAAATTTTTACAGAACGAGAAGCCCGCGATTCGGCAAATTTTTGGATGTCGTGCAATACCTTACCGCTCAAACGCGGATTCCACTGAAAGCGCCCATCTTTAAAAAGCGGAGAAACAGGAACAATCAACAAATGCCCCGGACTCGGGCTCGCCGGATTTTTCGGATCCATTCCGGGAAAGCATTTTACCTTGAGAATCTCTGGAAATTCTTCAAGAATAAGGCGTTCATAATCCCTTGCCGTCAAAGCGCGGTTGTGATGATACAACCGTTCCGCTACGCGCGTCCGCATCTCCAACTCCGATTCCTCCGGCTCACCGCCAAAAGAATCCGCGAGCTGGCATACAGAAGAAAGCCCTGCCGGGGCATTCAATATTTCCTTAATAGAACCGGCCTTGCAACAAGAAAAAGACGAATGGCATCCAAAACCCGAAACGCGGACAGCGCCGACTCCTTGGGCATAAACAGAAAAAAGGCGGCAGCACTGCTTCCACTCCTTTCCGGGAGTCAAACGCAACCAATAAAAACCCGAAGGCATCAGGTTTTGTTCTTTTGCAATTTTCGGAGGAAGCGCAATCGTTACCACCCCAGAAGCAGTAAAACCGGCAGTCGTATCATCCAGAACGTTCTGTGAAGACAAAGCCACCCATCCATTTGCCCCTAGATAAGACCAGGCGAATTCTCCTGTATTGCTATTGAACATCGG
>Ga0172377_10005800_pt1 | contig 12701 bp, 10 predicted proteins | sample Pumphouse3metaG_FD_119749 | JGI IMG/M metagenome (GOLD analysis project Ga0172377, IMG submission 119749) | Leachate microbial communities from a municipal landfill in Southern Ontario, Canada - Pumphouse #3 metaG | ecosystem: Engineered > Solid waste > Landfill > Unclassified | place: Canada... | reverse complement strand
GATACTCTTGAAGGAGAAAGTCCTATATATTCGCAAATATCACCTGCCGTACGTGTCATACCGTCAGCCAAGTAGCATAGTAACATTGCTTCATTTATTGTCAAATTGTATTTTGTCTGAAAGTCTTTCTCAAATTTGTATAGTGATTTATATATATCTTTTAGTTCGCAAATTGATTCCATACGATTTTATTATTATATTATTTTGCAAAGATATAAATTATTGTTTAGTAGACAATAATTTACTGTGGAAAATATATATTATTTATTGTAAATGATGTTAATAGAATAATTATGTTTATTCATTTACAATAAATCATGTTCATTTTTTTATGTTAAGATAATCTTTCAGAGCTTCAACGTAATTTTCAAAAGCATTTCTACCTTTGTCAGTCATACGACATAAAGTACGTGTCTTTTTCCCATCTATAATTCTTTTAGTTGAAATGTATTCGGCAGCAGACAATTTTTCCAGTTGTACACTTAGATTGCCTGCTGTTGAATCTGTTTTCTTGCGTATATATACAAAGTCAGCTTCGTCGACCGACATAAGTATTGATACTATTGCAAGTCTTAATTGTGAGTGGAGTAGTGGATCAAGTTCTTTTAGCATTCCTTATTCTCCTTTTTATTAAGGACATGTCCTGGAATTATCATTATAAGAACAAAAGATAATCCGAACAGTAAGTTGGCCGGGATTGGGAAACTTAAGTCTAGATATAGGGCTGCTAATATATATAATCCTATTCCTATTCCCAATAAAGGTAGATAAGACGTAACTTTATTTTGAATTATTATACCTGTGGTAGAAACTCCTATGCCAACGTATAATGAAGACAAAGGCATCATCAAATCTAGTGATCTGTAATTGTCGTATGTTACACCTAATATAGCTATTACAGCAAATGTTACAAGAAACATAATACCTATTGCATACCATACATGATTAATAACTTTATTTGTATAAGTCATTACTGGATTACATTTGCGTTTCCCTATTATTGACATAAATATCCAAAATACGAACATGAGCATCCATAACCATCCACACTGTCTCCATCCAGTAAGTTCATAAATAGACTGTATAACTACAGCTAGTATTACCGTAAAATATCCCCAGTATAGAAAATGGTTACCATTACCTATCCCGATATACTCCTTGGTAGATTGAATCATCTGTAATATGAGTTCAATACTCTCTTTCTCGTCGATTTTTTTTTCTTCCATGTCTATTCTTATTTGTTTGCAAAATTAAAAAAACTTCTGTAAATCACTTTCATAAATATAGTATTTTATATTTTATTCCATAAAAACTTATAATTATTCCTCTTGCGACATTCTTTTGCGGTCTTCCTCAGAACTGTTTTCAACCCTTCTTTGTCTTATTTTATTTCCTGTTTTAAAATTATATGTAATAGATATAATTACTTTTCTTCCTGTAGTACCCATAATTGTGCTATTTTTAATTAAGTATTCATTTAGAAGGCATTGGTATCTGTTAGAAGCATTTAATATATTATCTATTCCGGCAGTAAGTAATATATTATCATTATAGAATGTCTTTTTTGCTTTAATGTTAAATATATTTCTTGGCTCAATAGAACTATTGCCAGAGTATAGCTGATTATGCATATTATATTCTAATTCAATAGAACTCTTTTGGGGTAAATTTATACCTGCTATACAATTTATAAAGATAAGATTATGATTCATGTATTTATCACTTGCATCTGTTTGTATACATTGTCTTACAGCGGTAATGTTATTTTGTATGTTTATTATACTTCCTAATTTTATAGGTGCATTAATGTTTATGAACCAATGATTCTCATGATTATGGTTTTCATAGGTTATGTAAGATACATTTTTATCTGCAGGGTCTTGCTTTGCAAATTCTCTTATAAGATCTCTGTGTAAGTTACATCCAATAGTTAGAGTATAAGAATAGTCATGAATTAATGTGGCACTTATCTTATTGATGTAAGTAGGACGTAAGTCTGGGTTGCCAACTTGATAAGAGTATTGTGATATCTGAATGCGATTGGGATTAAGTGCATCAAAAGCAGGACGTTCAATTTGTCGCGCATACCTAAGCGAAATCATCCATCTTTTCATTTCATCAAAAGAGTAACCTAATGTGATGTGTGGATAAAGATTAAAGTAGTTGTGATTCAACTTATATCCGTGATTCGTAGTCTTCGTGTTTTCTGCTCTTAGACCAGCACCAATTTGCCAATTTTTTATTGTTGAATTTATTTCAGCATATCCTGCCCAAATGTATTCATTGTATTTCGATGCGTAGTCAAAGACTGGAAGACTAATCCATGTGTTATTATATAGTGATTGATAACTATTATTGTTACACATTTGTGTTGTTGTAAATTTCAATCCGGTTTGTATATATGTTGATGCTGAATATACATTCTTGTATGACAAGTCTGCAGATGCAATGCTATAATTAGATGTCAGATGACTTTTGTATGTCGTATCACTATTATTCCATAAAGAAAGAATACTATATAAATCATTATTAGATGATTCTTTTTTTGCATAATCAGCCATTATTTTTAATACAGATCCTTTATTATCAAACTTTCTATTGTAATTTATGGATCCTGAGAACATATTAAAATCCATCTTTTGCGAATACTTTGCACTACTGTTGTATGTGTTTGTCTCGTTTACCAAGGTTGAATAACTATCTGTTTTCATATCGTTATAGTTACGGAAGTATCCGACTTCAGCACCAATACTACTTACAGAATCTATATTATAAAAAGCCCCGGCACAGACATTCACGTTGTTTGATGGTTGATTTATATCTCCATGGCTTTCAAATTTGTTTTCTTCGTTTTGATATATACGTGTAGACTTTAAGACACCTTTATCTTTTGTTGTCCATGTATTAGAGCCAAATGCGTAAAAATCCCACTTCCCATTGTGCATGTTAAATGAAGCAGAAGGTTGTACAGAATAACTCTTATTTGATACCATGTTTTTTATGGCAATATTACCTTGATTATCATTCTTTTGTTTATGCCTTAGCATTATTCTTATAATTCCACCTTTCGCATCAGCATCATCACTGGCACCTGCCATTGGCTGAACCTCAATCCTTTCGATGTCTTTAGAATTTAAACTTCGTATATAATTTATCAGATTATCTCCTTGAAGTCTTATTTCTCTTCCGTTGACGACGACTTTTGTACCTCCTTCACCGTTTATAGTTATATCATTGCCATTAAATACTACACTTGGAGCCTGTCTTAGAAGCTCTTCACCATCTTTATTTTCATTTACAGGAACATGCATAATATATTTATCGGCATTACTGATAATTCTATGCGATTCTACTACAACCTCGTTTAACTTTATAGGTTCTTTATTGATGATTCCTGTGCTAGTCGTGTCGGTCTGGGCATTACAGTAAGCGACACACATATATAGTATTATAGATAATGCAATTCTCATTATTCTGCAGTTTTTGGATAGAAAAGTTTTGTGCCAATCTTAGTGTCCTTTTTTGAAGCCAAATCAGTTTTATTTATTTTTATAGTTTTTAATATAAAGCCCTCTGTTGGAATTCCCTTTTCATCTTTATCTATTTCATAGTTGCCGTTTTCATCATGAAAAGCAGATATCTTGTATGTACCTTCTTGGATGTTATTTAATACAAAGTTACATGACTTCCCAGTTATTTCAGATATATACTTATTTGGCGTTTTTAAGTTGCCTGACTCAATCATAAGTAGAATTTTTCCTTTGCTATTGCGAATTCCACTTATCGTAATCTCAAGATTTTGTGCAAATGTAGCACATGAAAACAACATTAATAATGTTGCCGATAACATAATTTTTTTCATATTCAGAAATGTTTTAAATTAATTTATATAATAAAATATTATTGCTAGTATAAAGCCTTGTACATATTGTTAATTATGATTACGTCTGCAAATATAGATCGGTTTATAAAATAAACCAAATAAAAATGCAAAGTTTAATATTGTTTAACGGTAGGCGTAAAGCCATTTATTGGTTCATTATCAATATGATAATGATGTATAACGTGAGTAATATGAATATAAAATAAAAACAAAAACTTTGTTATTTTATTTTGTATTCCGCTTGATTTGCACTAACTTTGCACCTATTAAAATAATAGAATGGATCGATTATTCCATCAGCGTTTTACCTTGGCGTCCAAGTGTGGCATCACGATTCTAACTTTACTAGCAGGATATCTTTTATGGATGCGTTCTGCGGCAAACGCTTTGTTAGGATTCGTTGTTGTTATAATACTTGTCGTTATTATTGAACGTGTAATTCATACTGTTTACATATTTACATCCGCAGGCAACCTGGTTATTGACCATGGGAGATTCGCTCGAAAAATAACAATCCCTGTAAATGAAATTATTAAATCAACGGTAGTGAATACTCCGATGGGACTTTCTCACTATATTCTTTTGGAATATGGAGCGGAACATTTCGTATCGGTCCAGCCTGAAAATTATGAGGCTTTTGTTGAAGAACTCAGAAGGCGTCAGGCAAAAATTGATAATAGTTTATGATTGTTCGTGTATTTAAATTATTTTTGTTGGTAATGTTAGTCGCTGTAACACCGGTTATGGCGCAGACAGATGATACTGTTGTGGATAATGATGAGAGCAACACTCCTGATTCGGTATCAGTAGACACTACTCATGTTATGTCTTCTTTACCTTGGCCGCAGAATATCAAAGTGAAGCTGGATAAGCTTATGACAAGTAAAATGTTCGAAACATCACAGTTGGGTATGGAAATATATGACCTTACAGACGACTCCGTGATTTATAAGATAAATGAGAATATGTTACTTAGACCGGCTTCTACAATGAAACTTATAACAGCCATAACTGCTATAGATAAACTTGGTGGATCATATCAGTTTCGAACATCGCTCTATTACACCGGTAAAATATCAAATAAGACATTGAATGGCGATTTGTATTGTGTAGGTGGCTTTGATCCACGATTTAATAGTGATGATATGAATGCTTTTGTTGAGAGCTTACATCGTATGGGCGTTGATACCATAAGGGGCCGCCTTTGTGGGGATTTATCAATGAAAGATACAGCCAAGTTGGGTGAAGGCTGGTGTTGGGATGATGAAAATCCTACGCTTACGCCTCTCCTTATAAGCAGGAAAGATTTGTTTATGGATCGTTTTCGCCAGGCTTTACTTAATGATAGTGTACATGTTGATTCAATTACCAGTACAGGTGCTTTGCCCAATGGTGCATTCTCTATATGCACACGTTTTCATACTATAGACCAGATCCTTATGAATATGATGAAGGAGAGTGATAATCTATATGCTGAATCAATGTTTTATCAGATTGCGGCTTCCACAGGTAACAGACCGGCAACAGCACGTAGCGCAAGGGCTATTATAAGGCAGTTGATAAAAAAAGTAGGGTTGGATCCGAGGGGATATAGGATCGCTGATGGAAGCGGACTTTCGCTATACAATTATATATCTCCGGAATTAGAAATAAGATTTCTGAAGTATGCATACGACAATAGTAATATTTATCTTCATCTTTATCCGTCGCTTCCTATAGCAGGTCAGGATGGAACTCTTAAAAACAGGATGAGAGGCAGTTTTACTGATGGTAATGTGCATGCTAAGACCGGTACAGTGACAGGCATTAGCAGTCTGTCTGGTTATTGTACGGCATCAAATGGACATAAACTGTGCTTTTGCATAATAAATCAGGGACTGCTACATGGCAAGAATGGTCGTGCTTTTCAAGATAGAGTATGCTCTATACTTTGCCAGCCATGATGAGATAATTAGAACCCTAATGACAATTTTAATAGAATAATTATGGAACAGATACGTATTTTTGTAGAAAGAATTATTCAGTTGTGTGGAGTACATGGTCAGATGGTACCTGTAACGAGACATCTATTGTTAGCTGTGGTGGCTATATTATTAGCTTGGCTTTCTGATTTCCTCTGTCGTAAGATTTTTGTTCCTATTATTGTTAAATTAACAAAGAAGTCTGATGCAAAATGGGATGATGTTCTTCTTAACAAGAAAGTCCTGTTCTCGGCTTGTCATATCATACCTGCCATAGTAATTTGGAAATTGTTGCCTATGGTATTTTATCAGTTCCCTGTTGTTGAGGAACAGCTTAAGCGTTTTACATCAATATATATAACTATAATGTCGGCCAGGCTGGCTATAGTCTTTATTACTTCATTCAAAGGGCTTGAGTCAGAACGACGGTCTTCCGTACAGCAATATTTTGTTACCTTTTGTGGTGTACTTAAACTCTTGATTGTATTTATTACTGTAATTATAGTTATAGCAACATTGATAAATAAGAGTCCGTTTGCTCTCTTTGCCGGTTTGGGAGCCACTTCGGCTATATTGATGTTTGTGTTTAAAGATACAATATCGGGATTGGTTGCTGGCGTTCGACTTACTAGCAACAATATGTTGCATAAGGGCGACTGGATTACGGTACAAGGCACAGAGGCAAATGGAGTGGTAGAAGAAATATCACTTACAACCGTGAAAATACGAAATTTTGATAATACCATTATAACAGTTTCACCACAGAGATTGGTTGAAGGCTCGTTTCAAAACTGGATAGGGATGCAGCACAGCGACGGTAGGAGAGTTAAACGTAGGGTATATTATGATTTTCGTAGTGTTAAAATTATAGATGATGATATACGAGAAAATCTGATTAATAAAGGGTATTATAAACCAGAAGATATAAAAGGAAATGAGGTTAACATGTCTCTTTACCGTAAGTATATGGAGAAATATCTAACTAATAGAGATGATGTAAATTCAAATATGCCTGTAATTGTGTGTCAACTTGAAGCTACTAATACAGGATTGCCACTTGAATTCTATTTTTTCTTAAAAGACAAAACGCCTAATGAATATGAACATAATCTTGCTGACATTATGGAGTATGTTTATGCCATTACGGCAGACTTTGGACTTACCATATATCAGCAATATCCTGAACAGTAATATCAATAAGCGTTATGATTACATGCCACGGGCTTTGAATATACGCTCTTTAGCCTCGTTTATTTCCTGAAATTTTTTCTCTGCCGCCTTGCGTATATCATCCCCAAGAGTCGCTACACGATCAGGGTGGTTTTTCAAAGCCAACTTGCGATATGCTTTACGAACTTCATCGTCAGTAGAGTCTGGAGATACTCCTAATACTTTATAAGCATCATCTATGCTTGCACCTCGTAGATTGAGCATAGTGTCTACATCTTCTTTATCAATTTGCATATATAGTGCAACTTCCTTGATAGCATTAACCTCTTCTGTACATACATTTCCATCAGCTTGCGCTATCATCACGAGGAAATTCAGTAATTGGAGTCGTTGGCTATATTCCATATTTGCAGCTATTTGTGCACTACATTGACGTATTGTTTCTCTAAAGGCATAAGGATTATTACTATTTTGGCTGCGCTGTTGTTCTAATAATTTTTTCAATATTTGTTCGCCTTGACTTACTGATGATTCACCGAAGTTTGTGCGAAGAAAGTTTCGTACTAACTCCATCTCGCTGTGCATAACTTTACCATCAGCATTTATAATATATGAGGTTAGGACCAATAATGAGAAAAGGAAACTATTACGTTGTCCTTCATATATTTGTTGAGTGCTGTATCTATCTTGAAAATCATTTTGATATTTATTGCTTGAATATCTATTTTCACTGACTGTCTGATCATTAACGGCATTAAGCCCGAAATCAAAAATAGAACCTAATACAAATCCTGCCAAAGCACCAAGCGGTCCGCCTGTTATGAAACCAAGGAATCCGCCTAACCATTTACCTGCTGCCATATATATATATTATTTGTTTAATGTAATATTGTATTCGCAAAAAGCGTGCCATTGATCTTTTTCGAATCCGCTTTTTATGATGCAAAGGTATATAATTATATTGATTATCGTCAAAAACAGTAATCTATATACATGGATAATTGTGAAAAATTCATAACTTTGCACCTAAATAATATTTAGATAATGGAAAAACTTTGGAATAGTAATTACATTAAGGTTATGACGGCGAATTTTATGCTTTACTTTGCCTTTTATATACTGACTCCTTTGTTGCCTCTATATCTTAGTGAAAAATTCGGGACATCAAAAGATATGATAGGAATAGTTCTTTCCGGATATACTGTTGCAGCACTTATCTTTCGCCCTTTCAGTGGATATGTGGTAGATAGTTTTTCCAGGAAAAAAGTTCTGTTGTTTTGTTTCTCCGTCTTTCTGGTATTTTTTCTCGGATATATTGCTGCCGGCACATTACTTATGTTCGCTATAGTTAGAACTCTTCATGGTGCTCCATTTGGAGCTGTCACTGTTGCCAACAGTACTGTAGCTATTGACGTGCTGCCTGCAGATCGTCGTAACGAAGGCATTGGATATTACGGACTTAGTAATAATCTGGCAATGGCAATAGCACCATCAATAGGCATCTATATATATAAGTATACAGACAATTTTACATTACTTTTCTGGATAGCACTCGCCGTTGCTGCATTGGGTCTTCTGGCAGATAGTACTATCAAGTTGCCGGCAAAGAGCATCATAAAAAATAATACCAAGATTTCTCTTGATAGATTTTTCCTTACTCGTGCATGGATGCTGGCTATTAACATATCTTTTGCAGGATTGTGTTTTGGCGTACTTAGCAATTATCTGGCGATATATAGTAAAGAAAACCTTGGAATAACTGGAAGCACCGGCACTTACTTTATGTTGCTTGCTGTAGGACTGTTCTTGTCACGTCTGCAAGGTGCAAAAGCATTAAGATCTGGTAAACTTACTCATAATGCCGCCGAAGGTATGATAATCTCATTGGTGGGATATATTCTTTTTGTTGCTTGTCCAAACATATTTGGTTATTATTTGTCTGCAATACTTATTGGATTAGGTAATGGTCATGTTTATCCTGCCTTTCTTAATATGTTTATCAATATGGCTAAGCATAACGAAAGGGGAACAGCCAATTCTTCTATTCTCACATCATGGGATGCCGGTTTTGGTATCGGAGTCTTAATTGGTGGTGTGATAGCTGAATATTTCGGTTATGTAGGTGCTTTTTGGACTGTTGTTGCTTTTAATTTTATTGGGGTACTTATGTTTTTTACCTTAACAAGAAATTTCTACGAAAAAAACAAAGTAATAGAATAGATGCTGTCACTTTATGAGCAATAAAAATAAAAAATAATACCACAATACCACTATTGCATTTAAATAACTGAATATAAATATATTATAAACTTTTGTAATTGATAAAAACGTCACAAAACGTCACTGAAATACCACTCCTAATATCATGCCTATAGTCGGATGGCTAACCACCGCAGTGTTTGGATGTAAAATAGTATTTATAAACATTATTCATGTGTAAACCTAACTGGTATCATTCCTGTAGATGTGCATACCATAATGGTAATACTTTCTCTAAAGTGTTTACCGAATCGGAATCATAAATTATATATGTGTAAACCTCTAACGGATAAAGTCAAGTCCCATCCTTTATATTATTCAAAACAGCCTGTACCTACGCAGTTAAAGCATAACTTTTACACTGTCAATGCATTGTTCCCGAAGTATAAAGACATAGCTTTAGCGATGTAAACTCATAGCTTTGGCATAGTTGGAGCATAGCTTTTGAAAATAAAGAGTAAATTCGTCAATTTTTTATCATTCAGAGAGAGTTTTTCTCTAAAATCCTTCACGTTTTCACTTAATGCGTTGATATTAAGTAATTTGAGCGTGAAGGAATCCTTTTTTTCTTCACTATTCCTTCACGGAATACAATATCTTGTCTGTGCTTATTATTAATAATTAACAGATCGCTTGTGTATGAAGTGTGAAGGAAAAGATGTTTCCTACACACTTATCATGCTGTATATAAGTATATTACAGATAATGTGAAGGATTTTAAGGAAAAACTTCTTGTTAGTAAATTGCAGTTGTCTAAATTTACGGGAGTATTATACTTCTTTATTAGGAATGAAGACAGATAATAAGATACTTACGGATAAAACTAAAACGATAAACACTAGCGACCATAGACTATCTATATCTATCCAGTCATGTATAAGCAATTTTATACCAACAAATATTAGGAGTACGCAAACACCGGGTTTGAGAAATCTGAATTTGTCTGCAATACCTGATAATAAGAAGAACATAGCTCTTAATCCTAGAATGGCAAATATGTTTGAAAAGAAAACTACATAAGGATCAAGTGAAACAGAGAAGACAGCCGGAATACTATCGAATGCAAAAACAAGATCGCAGAACTCAATAACCATTACTGTTACAAATAATGGAGTCATAAAACTTTTTCCACCATTTTTACGATCGGCAAGTTCATAATCTTTGCCTACTCGTTTGGCATGTACAAAGAATTTATCACCTGCAAATCTTGGATATACATGGAAGTATTTTGATAGGAATCTTACCATGGCATGTTTTTCTACATCAATAGACTCATGCTTGTTTCGTTCAATAAACATTTTGACAGCACTATATACTAGAAATAAACCGAATATAAAAAGAATCCAGGCAAATTTACTTATGATGGCTGCTCCAATAAAAATGAAGATGAAACGAAGAAATATAGCACCAAGTATGCCCCAGTTTAATACTCTTTGATATTCCATTTTGCTGACGCTAAATGAAGTAAATATCATCATCATAACAAACAGATTATCAACAGATAGAGTTTTCTCTATCAAATAACCTGTAATATATGTTAGAGTCATATTATGGCGATATAGTTCCAGACCTCCTTCATAATCATTAGGGTTAAGTTTGATATGCGATGCATAACGATTGGTTACTTCCTGAAGGTCTTGAAAGTTATGGATTCCGTGTACTAAATCCCCATGAAACCAAAGGAAGACAGAAAAGGCCAGGGCTAAAGTTATCCATACTCCAGTCCAAATACCGGCTTCTTTCATAGATACAACGTGGGCTTTGCGGTCAATGACTAGCATATCGAGAAGCAATATCCCAACAATGAACACTAAGAAACAAACGAAAAATATAATTTCGGAGTAATGCATATTATTTATTTTAAGCGACAAAGATAATTTAAATCTTTGGTATTACCAAGTGAATTAAAGCTATTTTTAATCTGTCTTCCGAATGTGCATTTATCATTTATGAATAAAGTAGATAAATGTATACATCTCGTGATGCCTATATATATTAAAAAAGAGTAGGTGAAAACTTAAATAGTTTTCACCTACTCAATTATTCTTAAAATTTTTTGTATTTTATTCTGCTGTTTCAGCCTCTTCCTGTTGAGCACGATAGAACTCTAGGTCTTCTACCTTTATATTCTTTACAAACTCATAATGGCCTTCAATCTCAGACTCAGCATTACGTACATATACGTTAGCACTCTTAGCAAATAGCTCAGGAGCCTTTGATGCGTCATCAAGAATGAGCAATGACATAATGATGTCTGCTGTCATTTCGTATAGACGGCGACCTGTGAAGTCATGAAGACACTGGTTTTCTGCGACTTTGATAGTCTCAATGGCCTCCTCAAGTTTTGTAACCATTGTTGCAACACGAGTCTGTAGAGATTTTAGTTCAGGAGCGACCTCACCATTTAGCATCTCTTTGATGATGTTCAGATAAGTTCCGTTTGTAATATAACGGATTGCAGCTACAACCTGCAACTGTGTTGTTCCCTCGTATATAGAGAATATACGAGCATCGCGGAATAAGCGCTGACTCTTGTACTCCATAATGAAACCTGAACCACCATGTATTGAGATTGCATCGTAAGCGTTCTGGTTAGCATATTCTGAATTCATACCTTTGGCTAGTGGTGTAAATGCATCTGCCAGCTTCTGGAATTTCTTCATTTCCTGACGTTCCTCTGGAGTAAGCTTGCGCTCACGAGAGATATCCTCAAGAGCTTTGTATATATCTACATAACGTGCTGTCTGATAAAGAAGTGAACGACCTGCATCCAATTTAGCCTTCATGCGAGAAAGCATATTGTAAACAGCAGGGAATGTTATGATCTTCTTGCCAAACTGTGCACGTTCTTTAGCATATGCAAGTCCTTCATTATAAGCTTCCTGCTCAACACCAACACTCTGTGCAGCGATACCAAGACGAGCACCGTTCATAAGAGCCATGACATACTTGATAAGTCCTAATTTTCTGTCACCACAAAGTTCTGCCTTAGCATTCTTATAAGTCAACTCACAAGTAGGTGAACCATGAATTCCAAGTTTATGCTCTATGTGACGAACATCTACGCCACCCTGATTTTTGTCGTATATGAACATTGATAGTCCACGGCCATCAGATGTACCTTCTTCCGAACGGGCAAGTACCAAGTGAATATCAGAATCACCATTAGTGATGAAACGTTTAACGCCATTCAGATACCAGCATCCGTCTTTCTCACAGTATGTGGCTTTCAGCATAACGCGCTGAAGGTCAGAACCGGCATCTGGTTCTGTGAGGTCCATAGACATTGTTTCACCGGCACAGATACGAGGAATATATTTCTGACGCTGCTCTTCGCTACCGAACTCGTACAGAGTGTCTATACAAGACTGCAGAGACCATACGTTCTGGAAACCTGCATCTGCTGCAGAGATAACCTCAGACAACAT
>Ga0172377_10005799_pt1 | contig 12705 bp, 6 predicted proteins | sample Pumphouse3metaG_FD_119749 | JGI IMG/M metagenome (GOLD analysis project Ga0172377, IMG submission 119749) | Leachate microbial communities from a municipal landfill in Southern Ontario, Canada - Pumphouse #3 metaG | ecosystem: Engineered > Solid waste > Landfill > Unclassified | place: Canada... | reverse complement strand
GCTGGGGCTGGCTTCGACTGCCTGCACTCCGCCCGGAGGCAGGGTGATCTCGGTAAGCACGAAGTTTTGGGTGGTGGTCTGCAGCCCAACGATGTTCACGCCGGTCTGCGTTGCCGATTGGTAACCTGTCTTCACGCAGGTGACGGTGTAGGTGCCCTGGTAAACGCCGAAGGAATAATTTCCGGTGGCGTCGGAGGTGCCGCTGTAGTCGCCCGCGGTGATGGTGGCTCCCGCGATCGGGACGTTGGTGCCGAATTCGGTCACTGTACCGGTCAGGGTGCCCATCATGCCTTTGTGGATCTCGTTGGAGAAGGCGGGCGCGGACATAACGTTGTTGGTGTAAACAGCCTTGATGGCATATTTGTAAACGCCGGAGGGCAGCGGAGCCCAGGCGTTGTCGGTATAGTTGGTGGGGGTGATGTTGGTGGGGGTGAGCTGGACCCAGAGGTCTTCATCATCCTGGTTCGCGGCCAGCAGACGCCAGACACGGTATCCGTTCAGGACGCGGTCGGTGCCGTTGGCTTCGCCGAAGGCGCCGCTCTTCACAGCCAGCGGGGTGAGCTCGGGAGCCCGGGTGGGGGCGGAGAAGCCCACGTAGCCGCGGATGTTCCAGTTGTAGTTGAGGGTCGGAGCCAGGTCGTAGAGGGTGGACCAGGCGCCGGCGTTGTAGATCATGTTGCCGAAGCCGTTGAGGGCGGGGCCGCCGTCACAGCCGGCGGGATACATGCCCGCGGTGTGGGTGACGTTGTAGCCGAACCAGAGTTCCTCGGTGCCGGAAACAACCACGGGGTTGTCCAGCAGCACGGTCTGGAACACATCGGCGGTGGGCACGGTGAAGGGCTGGTCAACAACCTGGGTTCCAGCAGCGGTGGGGGTTCCACCGGTCCAGACGCGCAGGGAGTAGGTGGCCAGATCGCCGGGCCAGAGGGAGATGGCGTAGAGGCTCATGCCGGCATAGTCGGTGAGAGCGGAGGCCGGGAAGCGGATGGCGGCGCTGAATTCACCGCCGGCGGTGAGGCCGATGCTGTCTTCGTTCAGGCCGGTGTCGTAGTAGATCCATTCGCCCACTGCGTTGGGATCCGGGGCCATCCAGGTGAGGGCCACGTTCGAATAGTCGGTGGCTTCAGTGGCAACCACCTGATAGGGCGGGAAGGCCAGTTCGTTCACGATGATGTCGTCCATGTTCACGTTGGTGGTGCCGACCACGACCTGGCCGGTCGCGTTCTGGTAACCCGTGGCGTGGGCTGTGTATTCGTAAGTTTGGCTGGCATAGACGCCGGTGATGGTGAATTGGCCGCTGGCATTGGTGGTGGCCTGGTAGGGCTCATAACCGGTGAGGTTGATGGTGGCGTCGGCCAGGCCCACGGTGGGCTGGTCGCTGCCTACGATGCGTCCGGTAACGGTGACCTGGGGCAGCTGGGTGAGCACGAAGTCCTGGGTCACGGTTTGGTCTTCGATGATGGTGACGGCGTGGGTAACTTCGTTGTAGCCGTGTTTTGTGGCCACAACGGTTTGGGCACCCATCATCACGTAGGGGAAGTTGTAAACGCCGTTGGCGTCGGTGGTGGTGGTGAGAGGGGTTCCGGTGATGGAGACCGTCGCTCCGGGCAGAGGGGTTGCGCCGTCAAAGACCGTTCCGGTAAGGGCTCCCATGTCGTCCACGATCAGGAAGAAAGTGGTCTTGGGGAACATACCGGTGGGGGCGGTGCCGGCGGGGGGCGCGGCCGGATCGAAGGCGGTGCCGTCTGAATAGACAGCCAGGGTGCGGGAAGTGCCGATGGTCTGGGTGCGGAAGTTGACTCCGCTGAACCAGCCGGTGTCCATGGGACGCTGCGCCATCACCACGAGGTTGCCGCCGCCATAAACGTACGGGGTCTGCAGGGTGATGTTGATGTCGTTTTGTCCCGTGGGGTAGTCCACCAGGCCGTCAAAGACGGAGGTGAGGCTGGTGGAGGGCACCCATCCTGCTGTGAGGTCGGCATCGGCGATCTCGCCCATCCAGATCTTGGTGGGTTTGTCCGTCAGGCCGCCGGCCAGAGTGAAGTCGTTGTAGTACTGGATGCCTGTGATCAGGCCGCCGATGTTCATTTCGTTGGCGGGATAGACCGTCTCGGACAGGCTGTTGTTCCAGAAGAAGTTCAGCGGGAGGAGGCCGGTTTGGCTGCCATCGCCGATGGTGACCGCCACAACGCCCGCGGCCTGCACGCTGATGTTCATGTGCGGGGTCTGGTTGTTGGAGGCGATGCCGTCGTTGGCCAGCACCACTTCGCCCCAGATCTCCATCGCGCCGGTGGCGGAGGGGGTCCAGGTGATGGCAAAGTCGATGGTCTGCTGGGGTGCGATGGAGGTGCCGGGAATGGAGGCAAGCTCCACGTTTCCGGTGCCCATCAGCTTGACGGTGTAGGTGTTTTCGGTGTTGGCGCCGTTGTTTTTCACCGCCACCGTGTAAGTGGTGGGATCACCCACGGAGGGGGTGGTGTTGCCGGCAATGCTCTGCGCGCCGAGGTCGTGTTCGAGGTTCACCGCGCTGACCGCCGCCGCCCAGCCGTTACGCTGGACCGAGCCGTCGGAGGTGAAGACGAAGGTAACGGCGTTGGAGCCGATCAGTTCATCCGGCAGGGCGGTGCCGGAGTAGCCTTCAGCGGGGCCTACCTGCGGGGCGGAGGTGTCCGGCCCGTTGTAGATCTTCAGGTAATCCCAGCCGGATTCCAGATCGAAGTAGGTGAAGATCACGTGGATGATCGAGGTGGGATTGGCGGCCGAGAAGGTGAAGGTGTAGTTCTCGGAGTTTTGATACTGGCCGTCGGGTCCGCCTGAATCGTAGAAGGCATAGGTCATGCCATCGGTTACGGACTGGGTGCCGTTGGTCATGGTAACCACCGGGCCGCCTGTGGTGAAGCTCCAGACCGGGCAGTTGACCGCGTCGCCTTCGGCATTGAAAGGAATTATCTTCCAATAGTAGGTGGTGTTGATTGCCAGGGTGGGGGCATAGGTAGTTTCGGTGGTGTTCTGGATGAAGGGCGGATCGACAGCAGTGCCGAAATGCACCTTGTAGCCTGTGGGGGCGCCGCCGCCGGAAGCCCAGTTGAGGGTGGCGGAGGTCATCACGTTCACCGCGCCGTCAGCCGGGGAGACGATCTGCGCCGGGTTGGGCGGATCGTCAACAACCAGGGCTTCCATGTTGAACCTGATGTTGGAGCGGTTCAGGCTGGTGACGCCGGTGGTGGCAGTGCTGGCTTCAGTGGTGTCGCTTTGGAAGCGCAGCGAGCTGTTAAACGCGGTGGTCGAATAGTAAGTCGACGCGTTCTGGGTATAATCACCCGGGATCAGCGAGGTGTAGACATCGACCAGGATGTTCGAAGTGCCGTCCCAGACAAAGGGAGCCGTGAAGGTGTGTGTGTTCCAGCCAACCACGGGCAGGAAGTTGTCCTGCACGAAAACGGTTTGGTAGGTCCCGTCTTCGAAAGTGGTGGTGAGAGCTGTCTGGGTGGTGTGTTTCAGCCGGATCGTGTAGTTCGGCATCGGGGAACAGGTATTCAGGGCGGCCACGTTGAAGGCCACCGAATTGATGTTCCCGGGTCCGCCGCCCTGGTCTTCGATCTCCGAAGCAAGCAACAGGTATTGCTCGCGGAAATTTTTGTACCAGGTGCCATAGGGGGCCGGACCGCCGGTGGTGGTGTTGGTGGTGGTTTCGTTGCCTATGGTAACGTTGATCTGGGCATAGACGTTGCTGAACATGCCGATTGCAAAAATCAGCAGCAGCGCGAAAAGAAGGGTTCTTTTCATAGGATATCTCCTTTTCCCATTATATTGTTTGGGTGTTCTTCAGAAGTTTGGCGGACAGTCAGAGCCCTTAACCTAGGATACTCCGTCCGATTTTGGTTTCGACATTGATTGCCTTCAGGGGTTGCCGTCAGGCATGATACAACTAAAGTTTTTTGGTCAAACACACTATGCGCTCCCGCAAAAAAAGCGGCTTATTTGTTCCACTACTTCCATTATGCTTTTCTGTCAAGCAATAAATTAGCCATATCCGGGCAATTGCTGGCATCGGGAACCGCAAAGCCCGGAATATCTTCAGATATCGTCAAACTTTTCCATCAGAATGCGCCCGCAGCTTTCGCAATAGTTTATCTTGCGGCGCAGCTGCAGCTCGATGCGGATCTGGGGGCGGATCACGTAGCCGCAGCCGCCGCAGGCACCGTCGCGGGCATAGACCACGGCGCAGTTGTCCTTGTTTTTGATCATGTTGGCATACTGGCGCACGATGTTCTGGGGCAGGGTCTGGGCCAAAACGGTGCGGTCGGCGCGGAGTTTTTCGATATCGGCATCGAGGGATTCGATCTTCTTGCGCAGGTCGCCTTCGCGTTCGCGCTTGGTCTTTTCCGCCGCCTCGAGGTCTTTTTTGTCCTCTTCGACCTTGGCCCTGGCCTCCGCCTCGGTTTCCATCAATTCGAGCTCCTGGCTTTCCAACTCGGAGATCTTGTCCTTGAGGTAAGCGATCTCGCTGTTCAGCGCCTTGTATTCCTTGTTGGTCTTGATCTCGGAGAGCTGGGCGGCGTATTTCTTGGAGGTTTCCTGGTTTTGCTTGATGTCGCTTTCCAGGGCACGCTGTTTCTTGGCGATCTCGGCGCGCTCGGTTTCGCTGTTCAGCAGATTCGCGGTGGCGGCGTCCACCCGCTCTATGATGTCGTCAAGTTCTTGGGGCAGTTCCTGCTGCAACAGGCGCAGGGCACCGATCTGGTCGTCCAGTTTTTGCATTTTGGCCAGGGTGCGAAGTTGTTCTTCCATCGTCACTCCTTAAATAAAAGACTGATGTCCAGCGACTGGTAGGAATGGGTCAGGGCGCCGCTGGAAATGTAGTGCACGCCCGTCTGCGCGAGCTTGCGGATATTGGCCAGGGTAACGCCTCCCGAGATTTCGAGCTCCACTTTTTTGCCGAAGCGCCGCACGCAGGCCTTGATCTGGGTCAGGTTCATGTTGTCCAGCATCACCCGGTCCACTCCGGCGCGGACGGCCTCTTCCAGTTCATGGATGTTGGTGACCTCGACTTCGATCTTGTGGGCGGTGTTGTGTTTTTTCACCCGGGCCACGGCTTCGCCGATGCTGCCGCAGGCGCGGATGTGGTTTTCCTTGAGCATCACCATGTCGTAGAGGCCGAAACGGTGATTGAAGCCTCCACCGACCCGCACGGCGTATTTTTCCAGGGAGCGCAGCAGCGGTGTGGTCTTGCGGGTGTCAAGGAGGCGTACAGCCGTGCCTTCCAATTCGCTGCTCATGGCTTGGGTGAGGGTGGCAATGCCGCTGAGGCGCTGCAAAAAGTTCAGGGCTGTGCGTTCGCCCTGCAGGATGGACGCGGGATTTCCCTCCACGCGCATGATCTCGGCGCCAGGCTCCACCCTGTCTCCATCCCGGTTGTAGAGGATTATCTTGAGGCTTTTGTCCACGGTCAGGAAAACCTCTTTGGCGATCTCCAGGCCGGCCAGGACCCCCTCTGCCTTGGCGATCATGAAAGCTTGCCCGGCAACCGGCTCCAGCTCGAGATAGGAGGTGCTGATGTCGCCGCTGCCGATGTCTTCGGCCAAGGCCAAGCGGATGATCTCACTGGTGTTCATCGTTCCTCCGGGATAAAAAAAAAGCATCTGCGCGTGCAAATGCTTTGTCTCTATAACTGCTGACGTTCAGGTAGCTTAACTGTTTGTTTCGTGAACACATATAATCTTGATCCTCTATATTTTATCAGCAAATCCTGATACCCCTATCTTGTCAAGCAGTATCTTGCCGGAATGGCCTTGGAGCCGCTTCCGGTGCCGGTTCCCGTAAATAGGTTGACGGAAAGTTCAAGCTGCGTAAAATGGGATTCATGCAGAAAAGAACATATCACCGTTTGGGCTTGCTGCTGCTGGCTTTTCTGGCTTCAGCCTGCGCCGGCACGCGGGGCAACGTGTATCCGCTGAGCAAGGGCTATCTGCCCGCGGATCAGTTGTTTGGCAAGCTGCAGCAGATCATGCAGGGCAACCCCGCGTTGGTGCGGCTGAACATCATTGGCTTCAGCGCTACGGAAAACCTGCCTGTCTATTGCCTGGACATCGGCCGGCCCCAGGCAGCACGCAATGTGTTGCTGGTCGGCCAACACCACGGCGATGAGGTTTTAGGCCTGGAGGTCGTGCTGGACTGGGCGGCCCAATTGGCCAGGGACAGCCGCGCGGACAAAAAGACCGACGCCATCCTGGATAACTTCCGCTTCTGGATCGTCCCCACCCTCAATCCCGAAGGCCACAGAGTGGTTGCCGCGGGCTTGTGTTCCCATAAACGCAAAAACAACCGCGACACCAATTCCAACGGCATCCTGGACCTCCCCGGCGACGGGGTGGACCTCAACCGCAATTATCCGGTTTTCTGGGACGAATTTGCCGAGCTGCCGCCCGCACATCAGAACTACAAAGGTTCCGAGCCCGCCTCGGAACGGGAGATCCAGGCCATAACTATGCTGGCCCAAAAACAGCATTTCGATTACGCGATCTTCTTTCACAGCTCACCCTCCGGCGCCCTCAGTGAAAAGATCTTTCTTCCCGCCCTGGACGGGAGCAGCGATAAACAACTGCAGGCCTACGCGGAACTGGAAAAATTCGCCCAGGCCTACGCCAAACAATTGCCCAAAGATTATCTGCGGGGCAATTACGAGGTTAGCCCCATCCCCGGAAGCAGGATGGGAAGTGCTCGCAACTACTTCTTCCACATCCACGGAACCGCTGCTTTCCTGGTTGAGATCGGCGGGGTGAATTCCGCCGGGGTCAGCGTGGTCCATCCCGGCACCAAAATGCGGGACAGGATCGTGGAGAAACACCGCAAAGCCCTGCGCTCGGTTTTCCACGGCATGATCTAAAGAACAGGGCCCAACCCTGGTTTAATGATCGGTTCAGGCTTGCCCCGGGTCGGGTCCGGCTTGGGTGGCTTCAGATTTTGCGCTCAGAGCGGATTGCCAGGCTCACGGTCTTCAGGGGGAACGATGTTCAGCGGTGCTATCGCCCTGTCAAAATATCCGTGCACCTTGGCGATGGTGAGGCCGTAATTGGTGATCGGCACTCCGCGCCTTTGGGCTTCCACGATGCGGCGGCTCATCTCCATCTGGTTGAGCATGCAGGCGCCGCAATGCACGCAGAGCGCGTATTCCTCAAGGTTGGGCGGGAAATCGTGGCCGGCATAGGTCTCGAAGACGAGGTCCTTTCCAGTGTATTCCCGCAGCCAGCGGGGCAGCTTCACCCGGCCGATGTCGTCCTTCTGAACATGATGGGAACAGGCTTCCGCGATCAAGATTTTGTCGCCGTCCCGGAGATTGTCGATCTGCCGGATCCCGGCTGCCAAAATGTCCAGATCGCCCTTGTAGCGGGCGAAAAGGATGGAAAAGGTGGTGAGCTTCACCTGTGGTGGCAGGTCAAGCACCACCACTTCGATGGCCTGGGAATCCGTGATCACAAGGTCCGGATCCTCTTTCAGCGAGGCCAGAGCCTGCTTCAGCTCGAATTCCCGCACCACCAGGGCCACCGTGCCGCTGTCCAGCAGATCGCGCAGCACCTGCACCTGTGGCAGGATCAGCCTGCCCTTGGGGGCCGCGGAATCGATCGGCGTCACCAGGATCACGCGATCGCCGGCCCGCACAAGGTCGCTTACCAGGGGGCGTTCCGTCTTCAGATGAGCGGGTGCCAGCTCGATCAGCTTCTCTTTGGCTGCCTGGATGTTCTCTTTCTGGCTGGCGGAAACGGAAACCCAATTCAGGCCATGCTTTTGGCAATACTCCAGATTGGCCGGGGCTACAGGACGGAGGTCGCGCTTGTTGAAAGCCACCAGCAGCGGTATCTTCATTTCCCGGATACGCTCCAGGAATTCCAACTCGCTGGCGGAGAAAGTGTTGCCGTCATTGACGAAGATGGCCATGTCCGTGCGGAAAAGCACGCGGTAAGTGGCCTGGACGCGTTTGGCGCCCAGTTCGCCAATGTCGTCGAGGCCAGCTGTATCGTAGAAAGTGACCGGTCCCAGGGGCAGAAGTTCGTAACGCTTGTCCACCGGATCCGTGGTGGTGCCCGGAGTTTCCGAGACGATGGCAATTTCCTGGTTGGTAAGGGCGTTGATCAGGCTGGATTTGCCGCTGTTGCGGTTTCCCAGCAGGGTTATGATCAGGCGTTCGCCGCGGGGTGTGCTGCTCATTATTCCTCATTTGGGTAGCAAAGATTTCTTTTATCTACAGAATAACGCGGTTGGCGGATTTTGCCAAACCGCCATGAGGGAAAGCCCCACCGAAAGTCTTGACAGCCTGGCAAACCCTGGAAAGATTGAACTGTTTAGGAAAAATTTCCAGAGGAGCCCAACATGGACGATATCAAGGGAATCCGCACCATAAACCTGCGCGAAAATGATCCCGGCAAGCTCAGGGATCAGCTGCGCCACTATTTTCACCAGACCTTCAGCATCGAAGAAAAACTCTATGAAAGCCTGGCCGACGACGCCACTTTCTACCTGCGCGCCGATCCGCTGCGCCACCCGCTGGTCTTCTATCTGGGCCACACCGCCGCTTTCTATATCAACAAACTGATCATCGGCAGGGTGATCGGGGAACGGCTGGATCCGGCCTTGGAATCGATGTTCGCCATCGGAGTGGACGAAATGAGCTGGGACGACCTCAACGATGCTCATTACGACTGGCCGACGATCCCGGAAGTGAGGGCCTACCGCGATAAGGTGCGGGCCAGGGTGGACGCGCTGATCACCGAACTGCCTCTGGACGAGCGCGGCATCGGCTGGGAAAGTCCCTGGTGGGGCGTGATCATGGGCATCGAGCACCAGCGCATCCATCTGGAGACTTCTTCCGTGCTGATCCGCCAGTTACCTCTGGATAAAGTGCGGCAGCTCGATTTTTGGAAGGTCTGCCCCGAAAGCGGAGTGGCACCGATAAATGAGCTGTTGCCGGTTGAGGGAGGAACCGTTAAACTGGGCAAGGATGACAGCGATCCCTGGTACGGCTGGGACAATGAATACGGCAGCGCGACCTTTAAGCTCAAGCCTTTCAGGGCTTCCAAATATCTGGTCTCGAACGCGGAATTCCTTGAGTTCATCGAGGCCGGCGGCTATCAGAAGGAAGAATACTGGACCGAGGAAGGCTGGTCCTGGCTGGTCTGGCAGCAAGCCAGCCTGCCGCGTTTTTGGCGCAAGGCCGGCAGCGGCTACAAACTACGCCTGATGGCCAGCGAGATCCCCCTGCCAAAGAACTGGCCGGTGGAATGCAATTACCTGGAGGCCAAGGCTTTCTGCAACTGGAAAGCCAGCCGGACCGGCCGCCCGGTAAGGTTGCCCAGCGAAGAGGAGTGGATGCTGTTGAGGGACAGCCTGGTGCCAAGCGACCAACCCCTCTGGGACAAGGCTCCGGGCAACATCAACCTGGAATGGTGGGCTTCCTCCTGTCCGGTTGACCGCTTCGCCTTTGGCGATTTATTTGATGTCATCGGCAACGTCTGGCAGTGGACCGAAACCCCGATCTACGCTTTTCCCGGCTTCAAGATCCATCCCATCTACGACGATTTTTCCGTGCCTACCTTCGATGGCCGGCACAACCTGATCAAAGGCGGCTCCTGGATCTCCACCGGCAACGAAGCGCTGCGCAATTCCCGCTACGCTTTCCGCCGCCATTTTTACCAGCATGCCGGCTTCCGCTATATCGAGAGCGACGCGCCCCTCGCCGAACATAGCGAGCCGCATGAATCCGACCCCGCCATCATTCCCTGGTGCGATGCCAATTGGGGCGACAACCCCCTGGGCGGAAAGAACTTCGAACTCCAGCTGGTGGAGGCCCTCCATCCCTGGATCGCCGGCCTGGAAGGGAAAAAGGCTTTGCATCTGGGCTGCAAGACCGGCCGCGCGAGCTTTGAACTGGCCCGGATCTTCGCCTCCGTGACCGGCCTCGATTTCACCACCCGGCTGATCCGTCTGGCCACCCAGATGAAGGAAAAAGGCTACATCCGCTATGTGCGGGTGGACGAAGGCGAGATCCAAAGCTATGTGGAAGTATCGCTTGCGGAGCTTGGGCTGGAAGAAACCGCTGCCCGGGTGGAATTCTGGCAGGCGGATGTTTCCAACCTCATGGCCAAGTTTGGCGCCTACGATTTCATCCTGGCAGAAAACGCGGTCGAAGGCGCCATCAACCCCGGCCGCTTCCTGCGGGATATCCATAACCGTTTGAATTCCAAGGGCATCCTGGCCATCGCGGATAGCTATGGCTGGGATCCCCAGATCACCCGGGCCGAGGACAGGATCGGCGGATTCCGCAAGGACGGCGAACCCTACTCCGCTTTTGAGGGGATCAGAGACATCCTGGACCGGGAATTTGAACCGCTGGCGGAACCCGTTGACCTATGGCAGACCCTGCGGATCGAAGAGCGCCGCCACATCCTCCGGAAGCTGCAGTTAACACTCTGGAAAAAAAGAATTTGATGCGCCGAAGAGGCTTTGTTCTGGCGTGCTTGGGGATCGCTTTCGGCTTGAACGCGGAGATGATCCAGATCGGCGACGGTGCCTTGTTCAACCAGGGCTTGCCGATCGAGGCTTTCCGCTCCTACAGCTATTCGCAGCAGCTATACCGGGCCGCGGAGATCAACACCGCCGGCCTCATCAGCAACCTCTCTTTTCAATACAGCATTGCCAGCCCGGAATTTCTTGTCCACAGCGCCGCCTGGAAGGTCTATCTGGGCCATACCAGCCGGAACCACTTGGATACCTGGGTCCCAGCCGACAGCCTTGACTTGGTTTTCGACGGAACCCTCACCCCGGCTGATTTCTACGGGGCACTGCCCGGACAGGGCTGGCTGCAGATCGACCTGTCCAACCCCTTCTTTTACAACGGGGTGGACAATCTGCTGCTGGCCGTGGATGAGAATTCGGATCTGGGAGGCAGCACCGCGGATGAGTTTTTCTGCACTCCGGATGCCGCTCTGCGGGGGATTGTCTTCACCAGCAATGATGTGGATCCCGATCCGGCCGATCCTCCTCCTCCGCCGGTGCCGGGTTTTTTCTACGCCCGCGCCGCCTTTCCCAATCTCCGGCTGGAGATCGTTCCTTACAGCCTAACGCCCTGGCAGCCCCAGCCGGAAGACCAGGCCTCCGGGGTTGCGGTGGAAACGCTTCTGAGCTGGCAAAGCAACGCCTCTTCCTTTGATCTTTGGCTGGGTCCTGATCCGGACTCGCTGCAGCTTGTGGCGCAGGGAATTACACAAACCCATTTTGCCCCTCCCCAGGCTCTGCAGCTGCTTACAACTTATCATTGGCAGGTGCTGGCATACGCGGAGGGCGAGACCTATCCCGGACCCGTCTGGAGTTTCAGCACCGCCGGGGAAGGGATCGGGCCGCCCCAAAACCTCAGTGCATACCATATCACAGACCACGTGCAGCTGGCCTGGGAACAGCCGCTGGAGGGCGAACCCGTGCTCTACCGGGTGATCCGCAACGGCGTGTTCCTGGCCGCCACCCAGGACCTTTGCTATCAGGATTTTGAGGTTGCCCCCGGGCAGGTGTTCTACTATTACGTGTTGGCGCAAAACCACCTCGGAGAGCTATCCGGCCCTTCAAACACCGCCAGCGTCCACATCCCCGGCCTGATCCCCAACCTCATTGTCCAGCAGGGTTTTGAGGGCTTCCAACCTTTCACCCAAACTGTCCCCGGCTGGCAAAACCTGGATCAGGACGGCTGCGATTCCTGGCTCTGGAACGGCGTCAGCTTCCCCGGTTTGGGAGAGCCGCTGGCCTGGCTGGTCTTTGCCCCGCAGCAGACGCAGCCTCCACTGGCCGGGTTCGGCGCTCACGGCGGAGCGCAAATGCTGGCCTCGCTGGCATCTTTTCCCCCGCCCAACAACGATTGGCTGATCTCGCCCCGATTGCAGCTCGGCAACGCTCCTTGCTTGAACTTCTGGGTCCGTTCGCACACATCGGATTACGGTCTGGAGCGGCTGCGGGTCTTGATCTCAAATGCCGGGACAGCCACTGAGGATTTTGTTTCGCTCAGCCCCGGAAACTGGCTTCTGGTGCCGGCTGAGTGGACGGAATACACCTATGACCTGGCTGCCTGGCAGGGCCAAAGCGTCCATCTGGCCTTCAACTGCGTTTCTTGGGACGCCCAGGCGCTGTATCTGGACGACATCGTGGTCACTGGCGAGGGTGGCTATGTTCCTGTTTATGAAGAACTTGCCCAATCGCTTGATTTCCGGGTATATCCCAATCCCTGCCGAGGGAATTTTCGCGTCGAGGATACTTCCAAATTGCCCTTTGATCTTGCGGTTTACGACCTGCGCGGCCGCAAGCTCTATTCCGCCCCGGCTTTAAACGGCTTCAGCAGCTCCGAACACTCTCTGCGCCTGGCCGCGGGGATCTATTTCCTGCGTTTGGAGCGCGGCCCCCACAGCCAGATCCGGCGCCTGGCCATCATCCCATGAAAAACTATATCCAGCCGGATGTGGAGGACTTTCTTGAGGGCTTGCTGCGGGACGGCAAATTCAGTGAAAACATCGTCGCCCGCCAGTCGCTGCAACCGGTGAAGGCCGTCTGGGCGGATTTTCCACCCCAGACCAGGCCGGAACTGCTTTCACTGCTGCGTTCCCAAGGCATTGACCGGCTGTATGCCCATCAGCGGGAGGCCATAGACGCCGCTCTGAACGGCGCCAACCT
>Ga0172377_10005797_pt1 | contig 12707 bp, 11 predicted proteins | sample Pumphouse3metaG_FD_119749 | JGI IMG/M metagenome (GOLD analysis project Ga0172377, IMG submission 119749) | Leachate microbial communities from a municipal landfill in Southern Ontario, Canada - Pumphouse #3 metaG | ecosystem: Engineered > Solid waste > Landfill > Unclassified | place: Canada... | reverse complement strand
CGTGTTGACTTTAAACTTCTTCCATAACCAATGAAAAGCATCTATTTAGCTGCAATTTTTGCGGCTATCGTGCCACTAAAATTACTAAGTTCTGAGCCCTCTGCTTTTGGTGCTGGTAACTTAGATAGTTCTCAACCTTATGGCTTGACTCAAAGCGAAAAGGTAATCCTCCAAACAAAAGATAAACTGAATAAAGTAGTTGTAAAGAGTAATAATCAAGCTAATGAAGTTGAATCTCTGAGAGAAAGAATAGATGGTCTCCAAACTATTATTGAAGGACTTACTAGAAAATCTCAAGAAAATAAGCTAGGTTTGCAAGAGTTAGAAGAAAAAAACAATCAAGGGTTAAAAAACTCTAATGAGTATGAAAAGAGACTTAGTGAAATATCTCAAGCAAATACAGTAGAGATTAAAGAACTAAATCAAACTTTAGTTAAAACTAAAGTTTTACTTGAAGCCATTGAGTCTTCATATGTTACAAAAGAAGAATATAACACTTTGGTAGGTGATTTTAACAAATTTAAAGAATTAGTTTCAAAAGAGTTAAATAAAAATGTAGCAAAAAAAAGTTCTCAGTTTGATAAAATCTCAAACGCAGAGGTTGAAAAGCTAGCAAAAGAAAATTATGACAAAAAACACTATACGAAAAGTATAGAGCAGTATGCTCACCTTATAGAGAATAACTATAGACCTGCAAGAGCTCACTATATGATAGGCGAAATGAATTACTATAGAAAAAATTATGCAGAGGCTATTGCATATTTTAAAAAGAGTGCATCACTTTATTCTAAAGCTGATTATATGCCTACACTAATGCTTCATACTGCTATATCTATGGATGAAACATCTGATTTTAAAAATGCAAAATCTTTTTACAATGGTGTAATCGCGAAGTATCCAGATTCTAAAGCGGCCAGCATAGCAAAAAATAAGCTTATTAAGATAAAGTAGTTTAAAAGCAAATTTGGTAATATTGTTTAACTTATGTTAAAATCCAAAAAAATTTAAAAAGGCTCATTTATGGCAATAGAAACAAATCAGATAGTATCATTAGAATATGAAGTTCGTGATGGTGACACAATAGTAGACTCAAATATGGGTGGTGCTCCATTAGTTTTCATGTTTGGCAAAGGTCAGATTATTCCAGGACTAGAGAGTGGAATTCAAAATATGGCTATAGGTGAAAAAGGTGACGTTTTAGTAAAAGCTGAAGATGCTTATGGAACTCACAATCCTGATGCTAAACAAGAAGTTCCTAAAGAGCAATTTGCTGGAATAGATTTACAAGTAGGAATGACCTTATATGGTCAAGGTGAAGATGGTGGAACTGTTCAAGTTGTAGTTCAAGAAATTGGAACAGATAGTGTTATAATAGACTTTAATCATCCTTTAGCAGGTAAAGATTTAATGTTTAGCGTAACTATTAACAATGTAAGAGATGCATCTGCTGAAGAAGTAATGTCTGGTATCCCTGCTGAGAACAAAGAAGAAGAAGGTTGTTGTGGTTCTGGTGGTGCTAGTAGCTGTGGATGTGACTAGTTTTATAAAAACACTTCGATAATATTTAAACTAATCTTGTAATAATAAAAACACTTAGCCTTAACTCTCTAATCTTTAGAGGGGCTAGTGTTAACAAAAAAACCTCATTCCATTATTTATTTCCATATTTTTTTTGAAGATATAAACAACTTAGCTATAATTCCATATTAATTTGAAGGTGGTTTTATGAATAAAATAGCAATGATATTTGCAGGACAAGGTAGCCAAGCATTCGGTATGGGTAGAGACTTTTATGAAAACTCAAGCTTAGCTAAAGAGATGTTTGAAAAAGCTTCACAAAGAATAGGTGTAGATTTTAAAGAGCTTATATTTGAGAAGAATGAAAAGCTCAATCAAACAGCTTACACACAACCTGCAATTCTTTTAGTGCAGATGATAGCTTACAAACTTTTTAAAGATGCTTGTCCAGATGTTAAAGCTACTATGTTTTTGGGACACTCTCTAGGAGAATTCTCAGCACTATGTGCAAGTGGAGCAATAGACTATCTAGATGCAGTAGAGCTTGTACATAATCGTGGTGCATATATGCAAAAAGCATGTGAAGATATAGAAGCTGGGATGATGGCAATAGTTGGACTTGACGATGCAAGTGTTGAGTCAATCTGTGAAGATGCACAAGAAAAGGGCAAAAAAGTATGGCCTGCAAACTACAATCAAGATGGACAGCTTGTTGTTGCTGGAATGAAAGAAGACTTAGTTTCACTAGAGCAGTCTTTTAAAGATGCTGGTGCAAAGCGAGCACTCTTACTAAATATGTCTGTTGCATCTCATTGTAAGATCTTAGCATCAGCACAAGAACCACTAAAGACAATGATGAACAGTATGATAAGAGATAGCTTTGAAGCTCCTGTAATTTCTAATGTTACAACAAAGGCATATAGTACAAAATCTGATGCCGTCTCTTTACTAAGTGATCAACTTGTAAAACCTGTAAAGTATAAGCAATCAATCTTAGCAATATCTAACGATGTTGATTTGGCTATAGAGTTTGGAAATGGCTCAACTCTAAAAGGCTTAAACAGAAGAATAGCAAAAGAGCTAACAACTCTAAATATATCTGATATGGCAAGTTTAAAAAGTGTCGTAGAAGAAATTTGTAAATAAAAATATATTATTATAAGAAGTTGTTATTACACTGTTTTGTATCTATTATTTTAAGCATCAGTTTAGAACGAATGCTCTAGAATTAGAACGGGTATTTTTAAAATAGTGTAATATATTTCGATTTAAAGTTATATAGTTGAAATATTAATCAAGCTTTTCAATTAAATAGTTGTGTAAGCATATTTATTTAGCTATTGTAGCTGTAATAAATAATAGCTTTGGAAATCTCTGCTGCTACTTTAAAATCACAAAAATAGTTCATAATAAATTTATAATATGCTCATTTTTTAACTTGGGAATTGTAATTAAAAATCAAAGGAGAATGTTATGAGAAGCACAATACAACGATATATAATTATTTTATTATTTGCTCTTAATGCTTTTGCAGTGACTAATCTACCCCATGTTAATATTGGTGTATTAAGTGATGGTAAAAGTGCTTCATCACAGCTAGTTCAAAAATTACTAGAAGAAGAACTTGCTATATTGACTAAAGGTGAGTTTGTTATTAACTTCGCTGCATCAGAGCAATTAAATGGGAATTTTCAAACCTTAGAAATTAAGAAGCAATTTAAGCATTTACAAAAAAATACAGATGTTGATTTGATTATTACAATAGGTTTGTGCTCTAGTCAGGTTGCAAGTCAAAGTAAAACACTGAATAAGCCTACCTTTGCTCCATTTGTTTTTGATATAGATAAATCAAATAGTAATATAAAAAACTTTAATTATCTTACTATTGATACTACTTTTGATAAAGAGTTAAAAAGATTTAAAGAGATTGTAGAGTTTACAAATCTTGCATTGGTAGTAGATGATAATCTTTTTCTGCATTTTTCAGAAGCCATAAATCAAGTAAAAATGTTAGCAGCTAAAGCTGGCGTAACATTGACATTTGTTCGCATTAAAAATTTGGATGACAATGTAGTACAAATGATACCTGCAGATACACAAGCTGTCATGATTACAGAACTTCCGACGCTAGATAATAGTGCAAAAGTAGAATTGATTCAAGGCTTGATAATAAAACAACTGCCAAGTTATAGCTTGTCATATGAACTAAGTCCTGAAGATGGTATTTTAGCTTCATCATATAACCAAAGTGATATTTCTAAAAGAGTACGCCGCCTAGCATTAAACATATATTCTGTACTTCTCGGAGAGTCTATAAGCAATCAACCAACAAGCTTTAGAGAAAAGCATGAACTGACTATTAATATGCAAACAGCAGATGCCATTGGAGTTTATCCAAATTTTACGTTGCTTCGTCATGCAAAATTACTTCACGAAGAGAGACAAAATGGTGAGCCATTAACACTTTCGATAGTTGCTAAAGAAGCGATTCTTAACAACCTAGATATTATAGCTGGGCAAATTGGCGTTAAAGCTGCAGAAGAAAACATTGCGGAGGTGCGTTCAATTCTCTATCCAAAAGTAACAGCAAATCTTGGATATAGCCAATTAAACAGTGATAACGCTTATGTAAAGAGTGGCTTTAATGCCCAAAAGACAACTTCTGGAGCTATCGCTTTAGAGCAGATTTTATTTTCAGAAAAAGCTCTTGCAAACCTAGATATTCAAAAAAACCTACAAATTGTAGAAGAGGCACAACAAAAAGCGCTAGAACTTGAAGTGGTTAAACAGGCAACTACTATATTTCTAAATGTGCTCGTAGCTCAGACATATAAAAATATTGCACAATATAATCTAAGCTTGACACAAACAAATCTAGACCTTGCAAATAGTCGTGTTAACTCAGGAGCTTCTGATCTCTCAGATGTGTACTATTGGAAGAGTCAAATTACAACTGTGCGTAAAAATCTTCTTAGCGCAGATGTAAGTCTCGCAAAAGCAAAAGATCTTTTAAAGCGTATATTGCACCGTCCTCTAACGGAGACTATTAGGACCCAACCTATTGATTTAAAAGATTTAAATCGCTTGATTCCATATCAAACACTATTAAAAGAAGTTTCAAATAAAAAAAACTATGAACAGATGACACAATTTTTTGTTAATGAGGGACTAAGTCTTGCCCCTGAACTCAATATGATAGATGCACAACTTGGAGCTCAAAAACGAAAACTTACATCTGATAGTCGTGCATACTGGGCACCAGATATCATTTTAAAAGGTGAAGTTTCTCGTGTTTTTGATGAAGAGAGAAATTCAAACTCAGTAATCTCCCTTGAAGATCAAAACAATTGGCAAGTTGGAGTCATAATTTCCTTGCCACTTTTTGAGGGTGGTGCAAAAAGTGCTCGTAAAAATCGTACATTTTTAGAATTACAGCAACTAGGTGTTCAAAAAGACAACCAAAGAGAGCTTACTAAAGAGCGAATACGTTCAGATATGCACAATATTAAAGCGAGTTATCCATCTATTGAACTCTCAAAACAAGCAGCAATTGCCGCGAAAAAAAGCTTTGAAATTATTCGAGAGAATTATGCAAAAGGGTCGCGTTCTATGACTGTTCTTTTGACATCTCAGTTGAATATGATTTTATCTGAGCAGGCATCTGCTAGTGCCATTTACAAGTTTATGATTGATTTTATAGAGTTGCAACATGATATCGGTTCATATGATTTCTTTTTTGATAATGACGGCTATAATCAATTGATTAAGCGTCTTGAACTTGCTTTAAAAAACAACAAGGAGTGACTCTTTTATGAAAAAAATTATTTATAGTCTACTTATCGTATCTGCTGTTATTATATTGATATTTGCTTATCATTATTTAAACAAACCAAGTGCCACTGAAGGGTTTGCCTCAGGTAATGGTCGTATTGAGAGTACACAGGTGGATATCTCTAGTAAGCTCTCTGGTAGAGTAGAAGAAATAATGGCCGAAGAGGGAGACATGGTAAGCAAGGATGAAATTCTTGCTCGTTTGGACACTAAAGCACTTGAGGCATCTCTTATGCAAGCACAAGCTCAAGTGGAACAAGCACGACAAAATGAAAAGTATGCACAAGCAATAGTTGAGGAACGTGAAAGTGGATTAGCCCATGCTCTTAAAAATCTTGAACGTTCAGAATCACTCTATGTAGATAAAAATATTCCACTCGCAACACTGCAGCAAGACAGAACAACAGTAGAACGCTCAAAAGCTGGTGTAGATGCTGCTAAAGCTCAAGCAACAAGTGCTAAAGCGGCCATTAAAGCAGCTCAGGCACAAGTAGAAACAATAAAAGTTAATATAGAAGATAGCATATTGAAATCTCCAATTGACGGACGTGTATTGTATCGCTTAGTAGAACCTGGTGAAGTGATTGGCAGCGGTGGAAAAGTTCTCTCTGTTCTAAAATTAACAGATGTTTTTATGACAGTTTTTTTACCAACTTCTGAGGTTGGTCTTATTAATATAGGCTCAGAAGCTCGTATAGTCTTAGATGCTCTTCCAAATATTGCAATTTCTGCAAAAGTCACCTTTATCTCTCCAGAGGCACAGTTTACTCCAAAAGAGATAGAAACAGCAAATGAGCGTGAAAAGTTGATGTTTCGCATTAAAGTTAAAATAGATGCAGAGCTATTGCTCAAGCATATCCAGAAGGTAAAAACCGGTTTGCCTGGGGTTGCTTATATTCAACTCAATTCTTCAAGCCCTTGGCCTGACTTTTTGGATAATTTAGCAGACTCAAAAAGCAGTGATAAGTAAAAATGAACACTGTTGCAAAACTCAAAGGTATTTCACATCGCTATGGTGATGTTTTCGCCGTTGAGAATATTACTTTAGATATTCCTGCTGGATGTATGGTTGGATTTATTGGACCTGATGGTGTCGGTAAATCTACTACTATGTCATTGATATCTGGAGTGAGAAAACTACAGAGTGGAACTATTGAAGTTTTGGATGTTGATATTGACAATAAAAAAAACCGAAATGATATTTGTCCACGTATCGCTTATATGCCACAAGGACTTGGTAAAAATCTTTATATGACACTTTCAGTTTATGAAAATATAGAGTTCTTTGCACGTCTTTTTGAACAAGATAAAAAAGAGAGATCAAAGCGTATAGAGATACTTTTGCAAAGTACAGGACTTCTAAAATTTAAAGACCGCCCTGCTGGTAAACTCTCAGGTGGTATGAAACAAAAACTAGGACTTTGTTGTGCTCTAATCCATGACCCAGACCTTTTAATCCTTGATGAGCCAACAACTGGAGTAGACCCTCTCTCACGAAAACAATTTTGGATACTTATAGATAAAATTCGTGCAAAACGCACAACAATGAGTGTTTTAGTGGCTACTGCATATATGGAAGAAGCAGAGCAGTTTGATCATATTATTGCTATGGATGATGGAGCAGTCCTTTTTACCGGTTCTCCTCAAAAGCTAAAAGAAAAAACTCATACAAACAACCTAGATGAAGCATTTATCGCTTTACTTCCAGAAGAAAAAAACAGAGGACATGAGACACTTATTGTTCCTCCTTATGAAGATAAAAATGAAGATTATGCGATTGTAGCAGAAGGTTTAACTAAGCGTTTTGGAGATTTTACAGCAGTTGATAATGTTAGCTTTAAAATCAGAAAAGGGGAAATTTTTGGATTTTTAGGTTCAAATGGCTGTGGTAAAACAACGACTATGAAGATGCTTACAGGGCTTTTGTCACAAAGCGAAGGAGAGGCATGGCTCTTTGGTAAGCTTGCCAATAGCGGAGATATTGAGATTCGTAATAATGTAGGTTATATGACACAAGCCTTTTCACTCTATACAGAACTTAGCGTTTATCAAAATCTACTCCTACACGCACAACTTTTTCATATAGAAAAAGAAAAAATCCAAACACGAATTTTAGAGATGCTAGAGCGTTTTGATTTGCATGATTATAGAGATACAAATGCAGTTAATCTACCTCTTGGTATACGCCAGCGTCTCTCTTTAGCAGTTGCTGTAATTCATAAACCACAAATGTTAATCCTAGATGAGCCAACATCTGGAGTTGATCCAATTTCTCGTGATAGTTTTTGGAAGTTATTGGTTGATTTAGCAAGAAATGATGGCGTAACGATTTTTATTTCTACTCACTTTATGAATGAAGGGGAACGATGTGACCGCATCTCTTTAATGCATCAAGGAAAAGTTCTAGATAGTGATTCACCAGAAATATTGACACAAAAAAGAGGCAAAAAAACACTCGAAGAAGCATTTATTGACTATCTAGAAGAAGCAACAAAAGAGAAGATTAATGAGATAGATATAAAACTTATGCAAGATAGCATTCATAAGCATAGTCGTTTTAGTATAAAGAGACTGTTTGCTTATAGTCATCGTGAGACATTAGAACTTCTGCGTGATCCTATACGCTTAACTTTTGCACTCGTTGGTATGGTTTTTTTACTATTTGCAATGAGCTTTGGAATTAGCTTGGATGTTGAAGATTTAAGATTTTCTGTACTAGATCAAGACCAAAGTCCACAAAGCAGAAACTATATACAAAACATCTCGGGCTCTCGCTATTTTCTTCAACATACCCCTTTACGCTCTCAAGAGGAACTAGATAAGAGAATGAAAAGTGGCGAACTGACTGTTGCTGTTGTAATTCCTTCAGGATTTGGTAAAAGTTTGCTTCGCGGTGAGCAGGTCGATGTTTCAACTTGGGTAGATGGTGCGATGCCATTTCGAGCTGAGACTATCAAAGGTTATCTAACTGGGATGCATTATGACTATATAAAACAGTTAGCAAAACAAACTTTAGGTTATACTCCTGCTCTCTCCCCTGCAAATATTGAGATGCGCTATCGTTATAATCCAGACTTTAAAAGTCTTAATGCAATGGTACCTGCAGTTATTCCGATGTTACTTATTTTTGTTCCTGCTATTTTAATGGCACTTAGCGTTGTGCGTGAAAAAGAGATGGGCTCAATTATTAACTTCTATGCGACACCAGTATCAAAACTAGAGTTTCTAATTGGCAAACAGATTCCTTATGTTCTTGTAAGTATGATAGGTTTTTTTGGCTTAGTAGCATTAGGTGTTTGGTTATTTGAAGTACCTTTAAAAGGTAGTTTAGCACTACTGAGTCTTGGGGCGCTACTTTTTGTAATCACCACAACAGGATTAGGTTTTTTAATTTCCTCTTTTGCACAGACTCAGATTGCCGCTTTAGCAGCTACTGCGATACTTACATTGATTCCTACTATAAATTATTCAGGACTTAAAGACCCAGTTAGTTCTCTCGAAGGAGTAGGTGCAATTATTGGTATAATTTCTCCAGTGACATATTTTATCAACATAAGCCGAGCTGTCTTTAGTAAAGATGTAGATTTTACAGGACTAAGTCATGATATATTTGCCTTAGTAATAGCAATATTTATCATTACTTTATGCAGTATGATGCTTTTAAAACGTCAGGAACGCTAGAATGAAAAAACATTTACTTAATATTTTTCGTTTTGGAATTAAAGAGCTTCGAACACTATTTGGTGATAAGGTTATGATGATTCTTATCGCTTGGGTTTTTTCTTTTGGTATTTATATAGATGCAACATCTGCTTCAGTTGAAGTACACAATGCACCAATAGCCTTTGTCGATCAAGATCGTTCAAAAATATCGATGCAACTTAGCAATGCTTTTTATCCGCCGCGTTTTAAAATGTCTGGTTTTATCTCCCGCGATGAAATGGATGCAGGAATGGATGCAGGTAGATATAGCTTTGTTGTTGTTATTCCATCAGGATTTGAAAAAGATATTCTCAGTGGTAAAATAGCAAATCTGCAACTTAACATAGATGCAACTCGCTTAACACAAGCTGGCATCGGAGCTAGCTATATCCAAAAAATCATCATCCAAGAACTTGCAATGTCTTTAAACACTACAGAAATAAAACTTCCCATAAATCTTATTACTAGAATGAAATATAACCCAAGTCTTGAAAGTACTTGGTTTGGTGGGATAATGGCAATTATTAATTATGTAACCATGATTTCTATTATGCTCTCAGGAGCTGCACTGATTCGTGAGCGAGAGCATGGAACGCTAGAGCATCTATTGGTACTTCCAGTCAATGCAACAGAGATTATGCTTGGTAAAGTGTGGTCAATGAGTTTGGTCGTACTTGTTGCAGTAATATTTGCACTTTTATTTGTTGTTAAAGGAATCCTTAGTGTACCGTTAGCTGGGTCACTTACACTTTTTTTAGCAGGTACTTCACTTATTCTTTTTGCCACTTCTTCTATGGGAATTTTTCTGGGTACCGTAGCGCGAACAATGCCACAATTTGGCTTGATTATGATTTTGACACTCCTACCTATTATGATGTTATCAGGTGCAATAACTCCTTTTGAGAGTATGCCTCAAGCTTTACAGTATATGATGTATCTTCTACCTAACAGTCACTTTGTTAGCTTTGCACAAGCTGTTCTTTACAGGAATGCTGGCTTTGATATCGTTTGGATTAATATGTTCTGGATTTTTGTGATTGGCGTTATCTTTTTTCTCGTCACATTAGCAATCTTTAGACGAAGTTTGGAGAAGGAGTGATAGCTCAATGAAGATAAAATATTTTAACCATTATTTTGATACAATCGCCTAAATATTAAATACCAAGGTAAATATATGAAAATAGCAATAATGGGTGCGATGCTTGAAGAAGTTGAGCCTTTTTTAGAACTTAGTGAGCATGAGCCACTTTTAAAATTTTTTAAAAAGTATAATGATATTGAATATGCTGGAAATACTTATCATGAAGCAAAATACAAAGATCATGAAATTGTACTTGGATATAGTAAGATTGGAAAAGTGAATGCAACCTTAACTGCTGCTACAATGATTGAAAAATTTGGTGCTGATATGCTGTTGTTTACTGGTGTGGCAGGTGGAGTTAATCCAAAACTTAAAGTTGGTGACTTGATTGCTGCAACGCAACTATGTCAGCATGATTTAGATATAACAGCTTTTGGGCATCCTCATGGTTATGTGCCAGAAGGAGCAGTTTATGTTAAACCCTCAGCTGATTTATTACATTTAGCTAAAGAAGTAGCTGATGAAAAAGGTATTGATTTGATAGGTGGTATCATAGCTACTGGAGATCAGTTTGTAGCAGATGGAGCTAGAAAAGATTGGATAAAAAATACATTTGAAGCAGATGCTATAGAAATGGAGGGTGCTGCTGTTGCTGTTGTATGTGAAGCTTTTGGTATACCATTTTTTATTATGCGCTCAATAAGTGATACAGCAGATGAGGGAGCAGTTGAAGATTTTGATGAATTTTTAAAACACTCATCACAAAGAAGTAGCAGTTTTGTAATATCTATGTTGGATAAAATAAAGTAATTTTTGATGGTAAAGCTTAGTAAAAAAATCATGAGTAAACTAGGTCGTACTAATGCCGAGTTTGAGCTAATAGAAGAGGGCGATAAGATTTTAGTAGGTCTTAGTGGTGGAAAAGACTCGCTCACTATGATTCATGCTCTAAAAGAGCAGCAAAGACGTGCACCATTTAAGTTTGAGTTTTTAGCTGTAACAGTTGGTTATGGAATGGGAGAGAACTATGATGCTCTTATAGCGCACTGCAAAGAGTATGAGATAGAGCATATTTTCCATGATACTAAGATTTATGACTTAGCAGAAGAAAAAATTAGAAAAAATTCATCTTTTTGTAGTTTTTTTTCAAGAATGAGAAGAGGCACACTCTATGGAATGGCAGAAAAATATGGTTGCAATAAGCTAGCATTAGGACATCATATGGACGATGCAGCTGAGAGTTTTTTTATGAATTTTATTTATAATGGTCAAATGCGCTCACTTGCTCCAAAATATAGAGCTGATAATGGACTTATCGTTATTCGCCCACTAATTCAGATGCGAGAGAGGCAACTAAAAGCCTTTGTTGAGGACAACAAGATAGCTGCAATTGGCGATGAAGCTTGTCCAGCTATGCGTTTTGACATAAAGATGCCACATGCTAGAGCAAACACAAAAGTGATGTTGTCAAAGATGGAAAAAGAGTTTCCATCTCTATTTACATCGATGAATGCTGCATTTAAAAATATCTCAGTTGATAGTTTTTTTGATAAGGAGAGATTTAGTATTTAGTTACTAAATTTTTTTCATCTTTTTCTATTTGAGATTTTTTACTCCAAAGAGTATCGTCTTTTAGGCTTTGTAAAAATTCTAAAATATTTTGTTGATAAGATAGAATATCTATATCTCTAGTTATTTCAGTGAGTGGTTTTAAAGATTCTATATCTATTTTTTTTGCATATCTTGGGATGATTTTCAACTCTTTTTGAATGTGCGATACTAGAGTGTCTATATCTAAGCCATTTGGATCTTGTACTTTTTTTACTAGTTCTTTTGTTGTAAGCGTTAGAAGATTTGCTCTATCTTTATCATTTTTGTATATATCCATAGCAATTCTCTCAACTATTGTATAATTTTCTTCATCTACATTTTCATTTGATGAGATTATAAGTGCAAAAATTTTAGCTCGGAACTCTAAAGAACCATGATGATGAACAAAAAACTCACGAAAAGCACTGAAAAAGTGGTGTTTTAGCCGAAAACTAAGCTTCATTTTTATCCTTAGGTAAGACTTAAAATCAATATATGTATGGTATTATACATCTTTGAATTTAAAATACAATTTTACAGGTGAAAAATGTGCTAAATGATAATGATTATGTAGTTTTAAAAAACTCTTTTATAGAGTCGCAAAGACTTTTTGATAAGTTAAACATTGTAGCAAATCAGGCTAAGGAAATTGAGTACGATGAAAGTGGTCTTTTTTATGAAGATGAAGAGCGACTTCAAAGACACTGGTTGAAACTTAGTTCAAAGATCATAGATTCACTCTCTCATGATTTAGAATCTTATAAAGTTGAGCTTTTAAAAAATAAAAATCTTGAGACAAGAGAGCTAACTATAAATCTTGTTAAAGATGAAGAGGTTAGTAAAATTTTAGTTGATTATAGCCAAGACGGTGCTATTAATATCACACAAATTAGTTAAGGAAAGTATAAAATGGGTAGAGCTTTTGAATATAGAAAAGCATCAAAACTAAAGAGATGGGGAGCAATGTCAAAGTTGTTTCCAAAGT
>Ga0172377_10005796_pt1 | contig 12708 bp, 10 predicted proteins | sample Pumphouse3metaG_FD_119749 | JGI IMG/M metagenome (GOLD analysis project Ga0172377, IMG submission 119749) | Leachate microbial communities from a municipal landfill in Southern Ontario, Canada - Pumphouse #3 metaG | ecosystem: Engineered > Solid waste > Landfill > Unclassified | place: Canada... | reverse complement strand
TTGTAAACCCGTTCCGTTTGGGGAGTGCAAAGATAGGCAACTTTTATTATCTCACAAATTTATTTGCCTTTTTTTGCATTATTTAACCTGTGTTTTATTAACACAGCAAAAACTATACCTATATAATAGGGTTAATCAACTAAAAATTCTGTTGAATATGTAAATGGCACACCCTTAGCAGAAATTCCCTCTACAAGTATAATATACTCTCCTGGCACAGAAGATGTGTGTACTTTAATTTCTCTCTTCTCTCCTGCTGAGAGAGAAATAGTGGGGTCCCAATAGAGCATTGAGCGCATATCTGGTAAATTATCCATTGAACCAACAGTAGAGGCACTCATCTTAGATGGATATAACGCCCCTTGATACTCAAGAATTCTTACACTCTCTCCAAAATTGATTCCCGAATAATCTCCTTTATATGTTCTAAAGGAGACAACTCCATTAAAGCTAGCAACTCCAATAATATAATCTGAGTTAAAAATAGAGATGCTCTCTACCCTAAGAGGGTTGTACTCTTCAATCTTTTCATGATCAAAAATAGGGACTCCATCTAACAGCACTAAACTATTGTTACTAGAAAAAGAGATTCCCTGGAATGAACTCTCTAACATAACTTGTAAATCTATTTTTTTATCTATTTTACGAAACCGGAGCTCTGGTATATACTCCGTTATCACTTCACGCATTACAGGAAATCTTACGTAATCATCTAGTTTATAGGTAATACTTTTTCTCTGCAATAAATGATCTTGGTAATGTGCAGTTCTGCTATATAAAGTATCTACACGGAACCTACGCCCCAATTGCATCTCTATGCTTCTCGCTTTTAATGAAGAGAATATACTACTATCTAAAACTAGTAATGGTATAGCCTTGTTATTCTCTCTCAAAAAAGGATCGTGAATAGTGTAATCAATAGTTAAATTGTAATTTGCTTTAGGAACTTCTAACACTAAGTCTCTATTCCCAAAAAATGGAGTTGTGAAAAAAGTAAAACTCCCAGCACTATCTATGTATGTAGAGTAGACATCTGAAACACCTCCTGCAGCAGAGAGAAATAGGGCCTTATCCCACAGTAGATTATTATTTTCACATAAAACTTTCCCAGATATAATTTCTCCCTCGTATTCAGGGACAAAGTTATTTATAAAAAGAGGAGTTTCTTGAGACAATTCAGAAAAGTATTGAGCAAAGTTTTTACTATAACTATTAGAAATAGAATCTCTTTTAAAAATAGAGATATTTGCAGAGATAACGCTCTCTCCGCTGTTATTTAGGTAAAATGAGAAAGAATTTTCTGTAGAGATAACCCGCCCAACTTTACCAAAGTTAATCTCTAAACCCGCTTTCCCTCCTAAGTTAGAGAGTGATAAAGAGCTACTATTATCTACATTATTACCACTAACAGAATTATGGCCAATAACTACCTGGCCTTCTACTCGCTCTGAACTTAAAACGTTGTAAACAGGTATTATTTTCTCAAATAGAACCGGGTTCTGTTCATTTAACATCTGCTTTGTATAGGAGATAACTTTGTAGTTTCCCGTAGGTAAATTAGGAGGCAACTCAATAGCACCGCTACCTCGGCCTATAGTTAAAGCAACTTTAGCAGTTAGCACTAACGATTTAGCATTATGGAGTTCTATATATACTATGCTACTAGTATTAGAGAGCCTAGAGGTGTTGCCAATATCTACACAATATACAGATAACCACATAGTTTCTCCTGCGACATAAGCATCTCTATCTGTGGCAATATATACTCTCTCGGCAGCACGTGAGCTCTCTTGTCTAGCTAATATTTCTTGTACAGGTGGTGGGTGCTGTTGGGCAAAAGTTGTATGAGGAGTAGTAATAGCCAGTACAAGTAAGAGAGATAAATAGGGCACTACTAGAACGGAAGACATTTTATATCTATATATGTTTTTCATTGCAAATAATTGTAAGTTGCTTTCAATTAAATATGGTTGTTGGGCCAGAAAGAGGGCTTGTTTTTAGTACCGTAGACCTTACAATCTACACATCTTTTTATAACCCAAGAACTCTCGTTACTCTCTTCGAAAAAGCTAATAACATCGTAACCCGATTTATAAAGAGAATCTATAGGCAAAGGGTTATCGGGACCCACATTGTGCATCTCGCAATCTTTCTCGTCTTTATAAATCCCAATATCTATTGAACGAAAAAAGACCCTTTTCTTTGAAACCACAGCTCCACTAATATACCCAATAACTTTTTCGGAGGGAATTGTTACACAGCGAATGTTTCCTGCCATTTCACTTGGCTGAGGCGCGAAGATGCCCCCTATCTCGTCTGAGTTCTTTTTAACATTCTCCCAGTACCCATATGCGTCTCGGCCAACAGCAATTTGAGTTAGCTCCATAGAGTAGAGATAGTTAATTCTGGAATTACCCGAAGGAACATATAGCAAAGGTTTTCTAAAAACTCTATCTTCATTTAAATGGTTAGTAGTAGCTATCAAAATAGATCTAGAGACATCTTTACTCCAACAATAATATCTATTTTCATCCATTGTTATTTCATAAATAGACATACTTTCTGGGTTATAGTCGTGGAGAGAAAGAAAGTTGGAGCGAAACTCCCAATCTTCTGTAAAGCTCCACATATAGTACCAAGTTTTATTTTCTGAGTCGTGAGTATTCACATAAAAAGTAAGCCCCGTAGAGTCGGTATTAATAGAGTAACCGATAGAATCTATCTCTGGTGTTCTTCTAATAGAAACAAAATTAGACTCATATTTTTTACTCCCAATTGACACTACAAGCTTATACTCCAAGGAGGGGTCAATCCCAACTGTATTAATTAAATAGTAAACCTTATCACTCTCCCTCTTCTCTACAGCATTGTATTTAACACCACTGTCGCTCTCTACCCATACGGTAGCACTCTCTATATATTCTACTCTATTCTCTTGGTTAAGAGAAAGAGAGCGGCTTACAACTACTCTAGTAGTATCGTTTTGGAGAATATTCCCCTCAATAACCACCATATTGTCTATAGAAGAGATACCCTCGGGTTCGAAAGGGGTAATACAGCTTTTTATAATTGATAGTGAAATTAATGTAATCGCTATAATAAATATTCTATTCATAAGGCAGTTATTAGAACTTAATATTGTAATTTATAAAAGGTATAGGAACTCCAAAAATTGATAATTTATATCCTTGAATTCTTTTACCAGAAGAGGTGTCGTAATAGACAGAAAATACATTTTTTCTACCCGTAAGGTTATATACACCAATAGTTATAGTGCTATGAGTAAATAGAGTAAGATTATGGCTCGGCTCAATATTAACAGAGACGTCCATTCTAAAATAATCTGGAATCCTATATGCGTTCCTATCTGAATAATAGAGTCTATACCCATTGCCATAATAGTATTTACTTATAGGTATAGTAACAGGCCGGCCTGTAGAGTAATCTAAATTTAGAGAGAGACTAAACCTCTGTGTAATTTTATAGTTTCCAATAATTTTAAAATCATGAGGCTTATCGTATGAAGCAGAGTACCAATCTCCTCTATTTATATTATAGTTCTCTTTTAGGCCACTCTCTCTAAGTTGAGTTCTAGAATAAGTATAAGAAAACCAACCATTAAGTTTACCTAGGGGTTTCTTTGCTAAAAACTCTACCCCATATGCTTTCCCCTCTGTTCTAATAACGTCTTGATCTATATTATCATTCATAATTAGAATAGCTCCACTTTTGTAATCTAAATAATCTTTCATCTGTTTATAGTACCCTTCCAAAGAGATCTCTACTCTACTACCAAAAGTGTTACTGTACAAACCAGCAGCAGCCTGCCACCCTTTTTGTGGAACTACATTGGCATCACTTAATTTCCAAATATCTGTAGGAGATGCCGAGGAGGTATTTGACAACATATGTATATATTGCCTCATACTATTAAAACCTGCCTTCAAAGAGAGGTTGTCACTAAACGAATATCTAGCAGATAACCTAAATTCGGGACCATGATATGGTTTTACAAGAGCTATTTTCTCTGGGACTATAGCCGAATAAATAGAGTACCGAAAACCTAAATCTAACGAGAGTTTATCCATTAATGCCCAACTATCACTAGCATAAAAAGCAAGCTCGGCAGCGTTTTCACTATCTAATCTTTTAGGTTTAACCAAAGATTCTTGGGCTATAGGTAACAATAGCCCAGGCGATAGGTTATAATAAAGAGCATTAACCCCATAGTTTATGGAGTGCTTTTCACTTACTAACCAACTAAAGTTTGACTTTATAAAAAGCTGGTTTATATTAAACTTCATCTTGTAGGCATTTATGGGATTGCCTTTCTCTTGGGTCTCATATTGATACTGATCGTAACCTGTACTTACTACTAAGTTATGTTTATCACTAATAGTTCTTCTCCATTTTAAAGCAACATTTGCATTGCTGTAACTATATGTAGTATCTGCATTAAACTTAAATTTATCTCCCGAATAGTAACCATATAGATAGAGTCTATTTTTGCTATTTATCTTATGAGTTACACTCATTGTGAGATCGTTAAAAGAGGCTGTTCCATTGTTATACCCACTCTCTTCTGGTAGCATTTTTAATATCCAATTTGAGTAGGTTGTACGGTAGCCAGCAATAAAGTTTGTCTTATCATTTACAAGAGGCCCCTCTAAATGCACCTTCCCAGAGAGAAGACCTAACCCAGCAGATCCTGTTATTTTTTTACTATTCCCATTCCTGCTATTAATCTCTAGTACAGAAGATATTCTACCACCATACTTGGCTGGAATAGTACTTTTATATAGCTCAATATCGTTTACTATATCGGGGTTAAATGCACTAAAAAGACCAAACAGATGAGTTGGATTATAAATAGTACCCTCATTAAAGAGAATTAAATTTTGATCTGTAGCTCCTCCTCTTACATTGAACCCCCCAGAAGACTCCCCTACAGATTTGACTCCTGGTAAAGTAAGTACAATTTTCATAACATCGGCCTCTCCAAAAGCTGCAGGAACGTTTTTTATTCTATCTATCCTAACTCTCTCTAATCCTATTTGAGTACTACGCATTTTTTGAGTACTCTCTGCAGATAGTACCACCCCCTCTAATGCATACACCTTATCTTTCATAAGAATATCTAGCTCTCCGTTGCCATATACTTCTAGCATGAGCTTTCTATCTTCAAGCCCATAGCCTTTAATCTCTAAATGGTGAACTCCTTTGGGAATCAATATTCTATAAAACCCAAAAGCATCTGTAGTTGTAGCGGTATGAGGGGTAGTAATAAAAAGAGAGACACCAGGGATAGGCTCCCCGCTATCTAAATTTTTTACATAACCTCTAAGAAGAGAACGTCCATCACTTGGGGTAAGGTTTGATTCGCCAATTTTATAAATTTTATTTTCTAAACTAGCACTGTTTTCTGAATAGCTAATTGCATTTAAATAGTCTTGATCACTCTCAATATCTTGTTCTACTCTAAAGTAATCTTTTGGCAAATCATGTCTAATTCCAAGCCCTTTAAGTACTATAAATGAGTTGCCTAAAAGAGTAAGGGTATAGTTTTGCAGAGCCAAAACAGTAGTAAGCTCCTGCTGAATATTGGTGCTATTGCACTCAAAAGACAGCAAAAGAGAGTCTTCTCTCTCTAATCTATAGTAGAGTCTATAATCTGTGTTATTTTCAATTACCTTTTTTAGTGAATCTATTGAAACATTTTTAAGATTTATCTGGAAGCTATCTCCATTTTGAGTTGTTCCATTTTGAGCTAATGCTGTTAAAGAAAAAACAGAAGCTACAATTAGCACTATGAGTTGCCTCATTTTTTATCTATTAATAAAGACGAATTAATAAACTCTACTACTCTTTTAAATGCTTCATCTTTATTAAGTTTGACATCTAAATTATTCTCCTTAATAAACCTCCTAACCTTGCTATTTCTTACTTTATAAAAAGAGCTTATATGAGCAAATCGTTTAACCTGCTCCTCAAGCTCATTGTTAAATATATAATACTTATCTATAGGAGTAAAAATCCTCTGGACCTTGCTTTCAGTTGTTAAGTTTATAGATTGATCTATTCTTACTTCATAATTTTTTTTTCTTTTTTTAACTAAAGAGTCTTGTCCATTACTCCAAAGCAGCTCATAAAATCCATCTTCTAAAGACCTTTTGTTCTTTGGAAATTTAAGATGAAGGTAATTTCTGCTACCAATATTAAATTTTTCTACAAAATCTTTATTAAGCATAATGGGCATTCCGTTCTCTTCAACAAATAGATAGAGTTCATCTAGGTGACTGTTTATGTTTAATAAAACATCTTTATATAATTTATTGTTATACAAAAGATCTCCTTTAGCATACTCCTTGGAGTAGGCAAAATATGTCCCAGTAGATACAAAGTTGTAGTTTAGAGGTGCTGTTCCTCTATATAAAATAGACAAATCTTTTGCACTATTCATATAAAGCTCATAATCTCCCTTCTCTTGAGAGAACAAGGCTGTACTTTGAATCAAAAAGAGAGTAAAAGTAAGAACTAAAACCTTCTTTATCATAGCAGTTTATTGGTATTGTATTGTATTGTTGTGGTGTTGAGTTGCGTTGCAGAAATTAGCTGTAAATATAAACAACAATTTGACTATATACATAGTACTTTCTCAAATTTATTGTAATTTCGCTGTTTAACCCATTATTCATTAATATTTAATCCCTGAAATTACCTTTATATATTAGATGACTAGTACTAAAGAATTCTCATTACAATACAAATCTCTCATAGACCAAACTGCTCTTCAAAAAATTGAAGAGGTAACAAACTACTTAAAAGAGTTAGCAATTTCATACCAAATATGGTACCACCCACCACTTCCAACAATAGAGGAGGCTCTAAAATATTGGGAAGAGATGCCTGGCACCCATTGTAAAAACCTCTTTTTTAGAAACCATAAAGGGAATAGACACTATCTGGTGCTTTTTGAATGCCACCAAACTCTTGATATTCGCAGTCTAGAGCAGAGGTTAAAGCAAGGCAAGCTAACATTTGCCTCTCAAAAGAGAATGGATAAATATTTAGGAGTAACAGCAGGCTCAGTAACTCCTTTCGGTTTAATTAACGATAAAGAACAGCATGTAAAGGTGTTTATAGACAACCAGCTCAAAGATGTTTCTGAAATAAGCTTTCATCCCAACGACAACAGAGCCAGCCTAGTACTAGCTAACAGTGATTTTAAAAAATATCTAGAAAGCCTAGGCAACCCAGTTGAATATATTTAACAGTAAAGCTGAAAAATAAAAATTACTGCGAAACTAGCATTACCACCGGATTAGATTCTTCTGTGAGGGTTGCTGCAATCTCTTTCATATATGCCGAGTTGCTCTCTTTAGCTGCTTCTATAAAGTCGAATGCCTGAATAATGGCAACCATTTTACCATCTCTAGATACATATTGAGGCCAAAAAGAGATGCCCCCGTCAATATCATTCTCTATTTTGCCAATTAAAGACTTTGTCTCTCCACTCTCTTTGTCAAATAGAACTCTGGTAAGCCTCTCACTATTTTTCGCAGACCTTAACATCCCAAAATTGAATGTGAGAAAAAGGTGCTTTTGCGACTCTTTTGTAAAACCAGCAATCATTTTTATAATAGGTCTCTTCTGGCCATTTACCTCTTCTGTGTAGCTACCATAATCTATATTGTATGCAGGGTATCCAAGCGTATCGCTAGGTTTATATGCAGTTATTCTATCACAACTAGAATTTATAATCATAAGAAGATTGTTATATCTATATGTTTGGGGTACAACTTGGATAGCAAAGGGGGTTGGAGCCGCCCCATCTCCTTTTGGCTCTCTCTCTTTATACTCCTCTGTTTCATACCCTTGTGGGAATTCCCCAATTAAATTACCATCTAAATCTAAGAATATAAGATTGTTACTATTTGTGCCTAACTTAAAAATTGAACAGATGTAGATATCACCATGCTTTTGGATAAAGGAGCTATTAAAGCTTTTATCGCGAAACTTATCTAGTTTTGTCTCCTTTATAGAGCCATCTTTATGATACTCTATAAGCTTATACATATCCCTTACCATCTGGGCATCTGTCTCATAGTCGTAATCAAAAGACCCACTGGTAATTGAAAGAAACTCCCCAAAGGCCCTGCCATGGCTTCCAACAGAACCTCTATATTTCCCATCTAGAGAAAAACGGCTTATTTTATTTATGGTAAAATCTGGTACGTAAAAATGGTCATTCTCTAGTGAGGTATACATAACATTTCCCAAAAGTGACTCCTGGGTAGTCTCTAGTGGTATATACTCTACCTTAGAAGCAATCTCGCTCAAACGTACAACCTGCTCGTTCCCAACTAAAGGTTCTAGAGAAATTGTTTTCACTTCCTCTAACTCGTTTACAGAGCTGCCCCCACTGCAAGAATTAGCTAAAACAAAAACTACATACAAAACAGCTGTCAAAATCTTTTTTTCCATATCTATAACTATTAATAGTCTTTTTGCGCTAATGCATAAATGTTTATATATCTGCAAATATACTCTATTAAAATTACTCTTGATCTACTTAGCAATTGCTTCTTATAAAGTGCAAATTGATTCGCTTCTATAATATTACATCTATTTTAGACTCTTTGAGTAAATCTAAATAACTCATTTGTAAGTGGCTCCCTTCTGCAGTAATCTGTGTTATACTTACTGTTCTGAACCCACCTTGGCGTTGCATAATTAAATTTATTGAATTGTCGTTGGTGTGGTTTCCTGAATGAAACTCTAAGATATTATTAGAAGATAAATTCTCTTTATTATGGTCTAGAAAATTTGCAAACCACTTTTCACGCGTTTCTTTTTGCTCCTTAGTGTAAATTGCAGATGACCACATATGAGGCCTATCTTTCTCTGGTCTGCTTAAATGTTTATCACTCCCATCCCAGATAAACTCTGTTAGCTCCAAAACTTTCCCATTAAATTGTTTAATAGAAACAATGGTAAATGGCTCAACAGAATTTAAATCTTTTCCCGAAAAGAAATCATCTGCAGAGAGTTCAGATTTAGTAAATTCTAAAAGTATTGTACCTCTGCTAACAGTATGGTAATCTTTCTTTTTGTGAGCCACAAAAGCACCATTAAGTAAACAGTTAATTTTACCTTTGTTGTTAATTGCAATCCACGAACCTCCAGCCTCTTGGTCTTTTGGATATGCTATACTAATATTCTCATGTTCGTATACTTGAGGAGGTAGCGTTGGGCGACACTCCTTTTCATCACGGTTAGAAGTAAGCACAAAAGCATCTTTGTTATTAATTGGTATATAAGTTACTGTACACATTATTAAAAGATACTACTTGGTTTTAACATTACCAGAAATATTGCCTTTGGCAGATGAGTTTTTCTTTTTAGATGCTCCTATAGTGGGGTTAGGCGCATCAATTGCAGCAGGTTTCCCAGTAGCATACCCATAGATTACCAATGCTACTCCAGCAAGAACAAATGGGATACTCAAGAGCTGCCCCATATTTAGAGCCATACCCTGCTCAAATGCTACTTGTGGCTCCTTAACAAACTCTATAAAAAAGCGTGCTCCAAAAATGCCTATTAAGAACAGACCAAAAAGAGTCCCCTTCTTAAGTTTTGGAAGAAATTTCCAGTAAAGCAACATTAAAATTCCAAAAGTGGTTAAGTAGGCAACTGCTTCGTAGAGTTGAGTTGGATGTTTTGCCACAACCTCACCTCTTAAAACAAATATAAAACCCCAAGGCAGAGTGGTAGGGTTACCATATATCTCTGAATTCATTAAATTACCAAATCTAATAAGAGCTCCAGCTAGTGCTGTGGCAATACCTATACGCTCCATTAGCCATAGATAGTCAAAGTTATATTTGCGACCATATTTTTTTACATAGAACCAGATTGCAATAAGTATAGCAATTGCGCCTCCATGGCTGGCAAGACCTCCTTCCCAAATTTTAAAAATTTCTAAAGGGCGAGCTAAATAGTATTCTGGCTCATAAAAAAGACAGTGACCTAAACGGGCTCCAATTACTGCAGACCCCAACAAAGTATAGAGTAGTGGGTCTAAAATTTCTGCTGGCAAACCCTCCCTTTTAAAGAATTTTAAAAAAATATAATACCCTATTATAAAGCCAGATACAAATAAAATACTGTAATATCTTATAGTAACTGGCCCTATTGAAAATATCTCTGGCGAAGGGCCCCATGTAATTGCATGTGGAAAAATCATCTATTCTAAATTCTATTTTAATGGGACTAAGTTAATAATTATCTGCGAAATCTAGTAAACACACTAAGTGGTAAGCATTTTTCAAATTTATCTTTAATAAAGAGTTCGCCACTATCTGTTTTAATATCTTTTACTGCTATACCACTCTTCAAACCAAAGTTTGCTCTTACTAATGTATCTGAAAGCAGAGGTGAATAGCCATTAGAGTAGAGATTTAGAACAAGAAAAGAGTCTTTAGGATCCAAAATAGAAGAGACTTCCAAAACAAACTCATTCAAAAGATTGTCTAATTTCCACCTCTCTCCACTAGGGCCATGGCCATAAGCCGGTGGGTCCATTATAATCCCCTGGTAACTATTACCTCTTTTTACCTCTCTTTTAACAAACTTCAATGCATCTTCTACAATCCAACGAACATCTTTCATACCACTTAATTCCATGTTGTTACGAGCCCAAGTAACAACCTGTTTAAGAGAATCTAAATGAGTTACATCTGCTCCAGCACATTTTGCCGCCAACGAGGCTGCTCCCGTATATGCAAACAGATTCAGAACTTTAGGTTTTTCTCTACCCTCTCTGCTATTGAGAGTAACAATCTGGGAAGTATGCTTAAAAATATAGTCCCAATTAGGAGCCTGCTCAGGAAAAACACCAATATGTTTAAAGGAGGTTAAACCCAACTTTAAATTGAAATTAAAATTGAAATTTTGCTTTTTATATGATATTTGCCAATTATTAGGCATGCTTCTTAACTTATGCCAACTGCCCGAATCGTCTTTGTTAGAGCTCCCCACCCCAGATTTAGTAGTAAATTTAGCATGAGCCAGTTTTAACCACTCTCTTTCGGATAGGCTTCTATCCCATATAGCTTTAGTTTCTGGCCTAATTAAGTAGTAAGCACCAAATCTCTCTAGCTTCTCAAACGAACCCGAATCAATCAACTCATAATCACTCCATTTAGCTGGAGACTCTAATAATATCACAAGAATTGAGTTTTAAAGTGTAAATTATAAGGCACGCAAGGTAGCAATTTTCTTATAATATTCGTATTTTTGTGGTTTAAACAGATATATCATTAATACAATTTTCATATGCAAAACATTGATAATTACAACTTCACAAATAAAAGAGCTATTGTAAGAGTAGATTTTAACGTACCTCTTAACAATTCATTTGAAATTACAGACGACACAAGAATTCGTGCAGCAATTCCTACACTTAAAAAAGTTCTAGAAAAAGGTGGCTCACTTATAATTATGTCTCACCTTGGGAGACCCAAAGGTCCCAATGAGAAATTTTCACTAAAACATATAATTCCCAAAATAGAAGAGAAGCTAGGAGTAAAAATAAAACTTGCACCAGACTGCATGGGTGAAGAGGCGCAGGAGCTATCCGCAACACTCAAACCAGGAGAAGTTCTTCTTTTAGAAAACCTAAGGTTTTATGCCGAGGAGGAGGGAAAGGTAAGAGACCTAGCTGCCGATGCTACTGAAGAAGAGAAAAAAACAGCAAAAACAGCAATTAAAGAGAGTCAAAAAGAGTTTGCTAAGCAGTTAGCATCCTATGCAGATTGCTATATTAACGATGCTTTTGGCACAGCTCATAGAGCACATGCCTCTACAGCTCTAATTGCTAAGCATTTTTCTAACAATAAAATGTTTGGTTACATAATGGAGAACGAAATTAAAGCTATAGACAAAGTTCTAAAATCTCCAGAGCGCCCAGTAACTGCAATTATTGGAGGGGCCAAAGTCTCTTCTAAAATTACTATTATAGAGAAGCTTTTTGATGTTTGCGACAATATGATAATTGGTGGTGGAATGGTATTTACATTTGTAAAAGCACAAGGAGGTAAAATTGGCAAATCACTTTGCGAAGAAGATCAAATGGAACTAGCTCTCACAATTCTCAAAAAAGCAGAAGAGAAAGGAGTAAAACTACACTATTCAGGCGAAATAGTAGCTGCCAACAGCTTTAGTAACGATGCCGAAACACAAATATGTCTAGACAATAATATCCCAGACGGATGGATGGGTATGGATGCTGCCCCCTCTACAATAGATAAGTGGGAAAAGGTTCTACGCAACTCCAAAACTGTACTGTGGAATGGCCCTGTAGGAGTTTTTGAAATGCCTGCATTTGCAAAAGGCACCAATAGAATTGCCCAGATTCTAGCCGATATTACTTCAAAAGGAGTATTCACCCTAGTAGGCGGCGGAGACTCTGTAGCAGCCGTTACCCAAATGGGATTTGCAAACAAAGTAAGCTACGTATCTACCGGTGGCGGCGCAATGCTCGAATATCTAGAAGGCAAAGAACTCCCCGGCATCGCAGCCATAAGAGAATAACACCTGTGCATTATTTTAGATTAGAAGGCTATAATGACGCCACCCGCTAAGAGGTAAAATTGTCGAAGACACCTAAATAATTGATGCAGTCGCAGATATAATAAAAGGTGCCTA
>Ga0172377_10005795_pt1 | contig 12708 bp, 18 predicted proteins | sample Pumphouse3metaG_FD_119749 | JGI IMG/M metagenome (GOLD analysis project Ga0172377, IMG submission 119749) | Leachate microbial communities from a municipal landfill in Southern Ontario, Canada - Pumphouse #3 metaG | ecosystem: Engineered > Solid waste > Landfill > Unclassified | place: Canada... | reverse complement strand
TGATAGAGGCGGCCAACTTGAAGCTGTCGCCAGTGGGGCTCGGAAGGCTGCTCAACAGTCACATCAAGATGACCGGAGAGTTTGAGGCTAAAAAGATGAAAGACGCCAATGGACAACAATTCACTCATTATGCGCTTACAACGCCCAAATAGATAGATGAAGATACGCAACCCCCCTTTAGAGGGGGTGTATCTATATTTATCTATCTATATGGATGGTTGAAGATAGATGGTTGAAGATAGATCTATATATATATAGGGCGCATCTTCAACTTCAACCCGAAAGGAAACCATGTCCCGCAAGCGACCCACAGCTTCTTCAATCGTCGAAGGCGCCTCCGCCGCCTTTTTGCGCCTGAACCCGCATTTGTCCGTGGAGGCGGGCGTTGCGGCGCCAAAGGCCGCTGTGGCCGCCAAAGCCTCCCAGACGGCCAAGGCCGCCCTGAAGGTCGTCCGGAAGGCCACGCGGCTGGAGAAGTGCAACAAGACCGAGGCGCGCTTCCACCGCGAGGTGCTTCTGCGCGCCCCCGGCCGCCTCGTCATCCTGCCGCAGCCGCCCAGGTTCTTCGAGCTGAAGGGCGGCGGCACCTACACCCCCGACTTCCTCGCCCTGCCCGAGGGCGGCCCCGTCCACGTCTTCGAGGTCAAGGGCGGCTACCGCGGCCCCGGATGGGAGCAGGGCGTCGAGCGCTACAGGCGCGCCGCCCTCGAATGGGACGGCCGCGGCTTCCGCTTCGTCATGGCCACCTGGGACGCCAAGGACAGGCAATGGCGCATCGAGCCCTGGGACGGCGGCGGGGAATGGCCGTAGGGCGGCTGCCGCTTGCCATGCCGTCCGATTGCGCTATAGTAGGTGCCGCGCTAATCCCCCGAGGCCTCGATGCAAAAAACGAACCCAAGCAAAGGAGCGTTGACATGGCGCTTGAATCCGACACCCCCGTATGGCCGCGCAAGCCGCCCATTGAACTGCCCCCGGACAACGGGCCCAAGCCCGTCTATTCAGCCGGGGGGCCCCCGGAGACCGGCTCCGCCGCATCCGTGCTGCCGAGGCGGTTCTCGCAGCCGTTCACAAGCATTTTGCTCGGGGTTATCGGATATGCCCTCCTGTGCATAGGGGGCTTGTATATCCTGGCCTTGATGTTTGCCGGGGGCACTCATGGTCCGGCCTGGGCGGCCGCGGGGCTTGCCCTCGGCCTTTTCGGGGGCTTTGGCTTCATCGTCTCCGGCGTGGTCTTCATCATCGCGTCGCAGATCATATCCTTCTTGGCCGAGACGGCTTTTAGCACCCGCGAGACGGCGGTTTACATCTACGAGACAAGATGCGTCCTGAAAGAGCTTGCAAAGACCCTGAAAAAGTGAAGCCGTGTCCCCTGGGAAGCCCCGGCGTCGCATTGCGACACCGGGGCTTTTCTTTCCCTTTTTCCGCGAAAATGCCTGCACTTCGTCAGCTTGTCTTTTGAAGCCTGAAAAAAAGAAGCTATAATATCACCGGGCAGGCGCCGGCGCCCCGGATTGGTTGACGCCCGCCGCCTTGGCAGGAGGAAAAACCGCGGCGATGACAAGAATTTCGCAGTTCGACTACATGCTGGCCACCACGCCGGACGAATCGGCGGGGCCGCCCTACGGCGCCGACCCGGCCGAGCCGGGCGCGGACGAGGCGTACGCCGTCGCGGCGTCGATGGTGCGGGAGGCGCTTCGCCTCGCGGCCGACGTCGCCCTGGACGACGCCGTCAACGGCGGCGTGCTCCTGGGGCGCATGGCGGGCCTGTCCCTCGCCGAGATCGGCGGGCGGCTCGGCATGACCAAGCAGGCCGTCCACAAGCGCGTCCTCGCCATCTCGCAGCGCTGGCCGCACCTGGGCGAGGCCATAGGCGGAGCGGCGGCGCCACTGGATGAGGAGGCCGTCGGAACCCAGGTCATCGTCGAGAATATCCGGAAGATTGAGAGGACGCGCCAGGAGGCCACCCGATGGATGAACAAGCCAAATTGAAGTCTCAAACGCCGTCGCAAACGCCTTTCGGCTCCGGGTCTGACATGCGCGCCAGGCTCCGGTTGCATGACGAGCTGTTCGAGGCCGAGGACAACCTCGCCCGCATGGAGGAGGCGCGGCGGCAGTGCATCGAGGTCTGGAACCGCGACATCCGGGCCGCCAAGAAGATCATTGCGGCAAAGCGCAACGCCCTGCGCTCCGGCGCCCTCCAGCCGGAGCTGCGCGACATGATTAAGGGGAAAGCCAAGCCATGACCCGAACCCCGGAAAAAGCCCACGACGGCGCGAGGCGCCTGCGCAATGTGCGCTGGGAATCGTTTTGCCTGGCCTACACGGGCGATTTCCGGCGCAATGGGGCGGGGGCCTATAGGGCGGCAGGGTACAAGCCGAAGACGCCGGAAATCGCCGCTTCTGCGGCCGAGCGGCTGTTGAGGAATGTTGACGTCCAGAATCGCATCGCCTATTTGGACGACGAGGCGCTGAAGATCGAGCGCCTCCACGCCCGCGACGCCATCCGGCGCCTGGCCGCAGTTGCGACGGCGAAGCTCTCCGACTACCTGGACGAGTCGGGGCGCATCGATCCGGCGAAGGTGGCCGACCCGGCGCTGTCGGCGGCGGTGCAGGAGATGACCCAGGAGGACACGCCGTTCGGCGTGAAGGTCAAGATCAAGCTGAAGGACGACATGCGGGCGCTGGAGCTCCTGGGTCTGACCGAGAAGGCCGCGCCGGAGGTGGCGCAGGCCAGCGTGTTCATCATCGAGACGTAGTCGCGTCTTTCGCGGGCGCGTGGATTGAAACATCATCGAGGCATGAAGCCAAGGCGCTACAAGCTGTTTCCGAAGCAGAAGCGGGGCTGGGCCCTCCTGGAGGACCCGGCCCTGCGCCGCATCCTGTTCGACGGCGGCGCGCGGAGCGGCAAGACCGACGTGATTCTGGTCTGGTTGATCAAGGAGGCGCTGTCGCGGCCGGGGGCGCGCGTCCTGGTGGCGCGGTGGCGGCTGGACCATGCGCGGACGACGCTTTGGAACCTGAGCCTGAAGAAGATACTGCCGCCGGGGACGTGCGGCGTCCGCTACCACGAGAGCACGCTGGAGGCGCGGTTCCCCAACGGCTCGATGATCCGCGTGGGCGGGCTGGACGACGCCGAGCGCGTGGACAAGATCCTGGGGGACGAGTACCTGCACATCTTCATCAACGAGGCCACCCAGGTCAGCTGGGACACGGTCACCAAGGTGCTGACGCGGCTCTCGCAGAACATCCCCGGAGCGGCCCGCAAGCTGATCCTCGACTGCAACCCCAAGGGGCCGCTGCACTGGCTGCACCAGGTGGGCGTGCAGAACATCCTGCCCTCGGGCGCGGACGCGCTGGAGCGGAAGCCGCTTCCGGACGCGGCGACGTGGGCGAGGCTGTCATGGACGCCGTATGACAACCCGTACCTGCCGGCCGACACCATCGCGACGCTGGAGGCGCTCCCGGGCGTGATGCGGCGCCGGATGCTGATGGGCGAGTGGTGCAGCAACGAGGGCGCGGTCTATGACATGTTCGATCCGGACGTGCACTGCTTCGACGAATTGCCGCGCGGCAGCGAGAACTGGCGCCGCCTGCGCGCCATCGACTTCGGCTTCACCAACCCGTTCTGCTGCCTCTGGGGCGCGATGGACGGCGACGGGCGGCTCTGGGTCTATCGCGAGCTCTACCGGGCCGGTGCCCAGATCGCCGACCTGGCCGAGGAAATCAAGGCCGCCGAGAGCGGGCATTTCACTACGGTGGCCGATCCGGCCGGCGCCGATGCGCGCGAGTTCCTGAACCTGAACGGCATCGCCAACGAGGAGGCGAAAAACGACGTCTACACCGGCATCCAGGCCGTGCAGAAGCGCTTCATGCCCGCGGGCGACGGAAGGCCGCGGCTGTACATCTCCCGCGACTGCATCAACACCATCACCGAGCTCTACGACTACAGCTGGGAGGAGCCGAAGGAGGGCCGCAACGCCAAGGAGGCGCCGAAGCAGGACCGCGACCACGCCATGGACGCCCTGCGCTACATGGCCATGGAGGCCGACAGGCCCCGCGAATACAAGGTCGAGGGCGCGTCCGCCTGGCGCGACGACGGCGCCGCCGCATGGTCGAAGTATTTCTGAGACGCTTTTGGAACACCCCCGCGAACTTATACCAAGTTAGTAGAAGTTGCAGGTAGAAGTTGGTAGAAGAAACATTACTCAAACTTATACCAAACATATCCCTTTAGGGGATGTTTGTATAGGTATAAGTTTGAAAGCGAAAAAGAAAGTGACAAGTGCCGTTTTGGTTGACGCCCGGCGCACTGGCAGAGGATTTATTTTCCCGCCAGTGCGTTTTTTTTCCAAGGAGCGCCCCAAAATGTCCCTCGCCCAGACGATCCTGCGCTTTTCCCGCGCCGCCCGCCGCCGCGCCCTGACCGGGGCCGACAAGTCCGACGACCTGAAGCTGGCGTCGGTCTCCTACTTCCTGGAGGCGGCCAAGTACCGCCTGAAGCCTGACCGCCTCGTCCAGATCATCAACGACGCCGACGCCGGCGACCCGCGCGAGCAGGCCGCGCTGTTCCCGACGCTGCTGGAGAAGGAGCCGATCCTCGCCGCCCACCTGAACACCCGGCGGCTGGCGGCGCTCTCCAAGCCTTGGCGCGTGCAGAGCAAGGGGCAGCCGGAGGTCGCCGAGGAAATCACCCGGATGCTGGCGGGCGCCGGCCTGCGGAAGGCCATGGGCTGGCTCCTGGCGGCCGTGGGCCACGGCTATGCCGGCGTGGCCGTGGACTGGGCCGAGGGCGGCGCCGCGGTCACGGGCTTCCGGCCGATCTCGAACGACCGCTGGCTCTTCGACGAGGGCGGCAACCCGGCCCTGGCCAGCGCGACAGGGCAGCCCATCCCCCTGGTCGAGTTCCACCGCGCGCAAATCCTGTTCCTGGTCAACGACGGCGCCGCCGGCCTGCCCTGCCGCATGGGGCTGATGCGCACGCTGCTCTGGCTGCACCTGTTCAAGTACGCGGCCTTCACCGACTGGAACCACTTCCTGGAGCGTTTCGGCATGCCCTTCCTGCTGGCGAAGATACCCTCCGGGGACTTCGGCGACCCGAAGAAGCGCAAGGAGCTCATGGAATCCCTGCATGCGGTGCGCTCCGGCGGCGCGGGCGTCGGCACCACTGAGACCGAGATGCAGCTCCTGAGCTCGACCGGGCGGAACGACGCCTACGAGCTGCACCAGCGCTATTGCGACGAGCTCATGACGCTGGTGGTTCTGGGGCAGCTGGCTTCGAGCGACCGGGGCAGCGGCCTGTCCCAGGGCGGCATGCAGGAGGAAGTCCGCCAGGACATCCTTGAGGCGGACTGCGCCATGCTGGAGGAAGTCATACAGAACCGGCTGGTGGACTGGCTGTGCCAGGCGAAATACGGCCTCGCCGACACCCGCGACTTGCGCTTTGTCATCGATTGCGAGAAGGCCGAGGACCTGAACGTCCGCGCCGAGCGCGACGCGAAGATCGCCGCGGCCGCGGGCTGCAAGCTGACCCGCGAATACGTGATGGACACCTACGGCGTGGAGCTGGACGAGCGCGAGCCGGAGCCGCCGCCGATGGGCGCGTTCCCGATGATGCGCCGTCCGGACGGCGATGGCGGCCGCATGGCCATGAGCGACGACGGCCATGGCCGCGGCGCCCAGAAGGCCATTGACAAGGTGATCTGGGCGACTGTCGGCCGCATGGTGGACACGGAGGCGCTCGAAGCCTGGCGCCGGCCGATTGACACCGCGATCCGGAAGGCGTTCGGCGACCTGGACCCGGAGGCCGACGACCTGGTCGAGAGGTTCAAGGAGCGCGCCCCGGCCTTCCTGGCGTCGCTCCCCGGCGTGATGGACGGCATGGACGCGAAGGCGTTCGAGGACGCGCTGCAAGGGGCGCTGCTGGCCGGGTTCCTCAACGGCGCCTTGCCGCCGTCTTTTTGGAAGCGCCAGGGGACGGCCAAGTAGGCGTCTTCTGGGACGGCCAGCCGCGTGAGGACGATGGCCAATACACCTACGGCAAGCAGCCGGAAGCGTCGGATGCGTCGGATGCGCCGCAAATGCGGGAGTATCCGGGGAAAACTACATTCAATCGGAAGAAGGGGCTGAAGACCGCCACGCTGCCAAAGCAGTGGAAAGAAGCGGGTGGGTCAGTAAGCAAACGCGCGCGAGTGGCGTTTGAGACGTACCAAGCCAGAGGCGGCAAGGACTTGCGGCATGAGGGACTGCCTCCGGTGGCGGTCAAGTATGCCAGCATGGAGCATAGTATCGCCACTGGCATGTCGCCTTTTAAAGCCGCTGTCCTGATGTCGCCCAAGACGATGCAGGCAATGTTTGAGGCCGGCTACGCCCGGCAGGAGCCGGTTCGAAAGACTAAGAAAGGCAAGCCGGACAAGAAGAAGCTCGGCTGGGAAGAATGCTGGCACATTACCGGGAACGTTCGGATCAACGGCGTCATGCGCAGTTATGACTTCACAGTGGCTAAAAAGGCGGGTGTCTTTGAGCTTTACGATCTTTGGATGAAATAAAAAAGGCAGTAGTGCCACCGTGGTCCATTCCTGTCCAAGGAGACTTACGAAAAGGTGGCTCTTGAACCAACCCTGGTTTCCCGAGGGGACCTGCCCGCATAACGCGGTAACAGCACTACTGCCATGCCAACTACTCTACGCCGCTTTTTGCCGTTGTCAAGCGGTTGCGGATAAAAAATCTTCACGCCATTCCAGTTGACGCCCGGGGCATTGATATGAACGCACACGAGTCCATCCTGATTCTCGATTCCGGCGGCGCCGACACGCTGGCGCTGGTTCCGGTCGAGTTCACCGACGGCGCCGCCCAGGCCGCGCCGGCCTCGCCGCCGGCCGAGTTCCTTTTGGTGCGCTACGGCAAGAACGACTACACCAAGGGCGAGTCGCGGGGGCAGTTCGCCTTCGACGAGGCGTCCGCCGATCGGATCATCGCCGACTTCTCGGAGCGCGGCAAGGACGTGGTGGTCGACTACGAGCACCAGACCCTGTCGGGCAACGAGGCTCCGGCGGCCGGCTGGATCAGCTCTCTGGCCAAGACCGCCGCCGGCCTGGTCGCAAAAGTGGATTGGACCGAGCGGGCGGCAGGGCGCCTGAAGGGGCGCGAGTACCGCTACCATTCGCCGGTCCTGCACTTCGATGGCGACCGGCCCTACCGGCTGCATTCAGTGGCCCTCACCAACCATCCGGCATTGCACGGCTATCCGGCCTTGGTGGCCACGGATGGCAAAACCAAGACCCAGGAGGCAAAGCACATGAACGAGTACTTGAAGAAAATTGCCGCTGCGCTGGGCGTGACCGTTGTCGCGCTGGCGGATGGCAAGGAGGACGAGAAGGCGACGGCCGATGCCGTCATCGCCAAGCTCGGAGAAATTCAGGCGGCCCAGACCGCCGCCCAGGCCGAGAAGGGCGCGGTGTCGGAGCTGCTGAAGCTCCACGACTGCGAGACCGTCGAGGCTCTCGGCGTCAAGATCGCGGGCATGGTGCCTGCGGGCGACAAGGCCGCCCTCGAAGCGAAGATCGCGAAGATCGAGGCCGACAAGGCCGTGGCCAAGGCGTTCGCCGACGGCAAGCTCGTCGAGGCGCAGCGCGAATGGGCGCTCAAATTGGCCGAGAAGGACCTGGCGGCGTTCAACGACTTCGCGGCCAAGGCGCCGAAGGTCGTCCCCGGCAAGCTGGACCAGAAGGACCTGGGCAACCCGCCCAAGGGCATCGATGACGCCCAGAGCTTCACCGACGAGCAGATGACTGTTTTCAAGCGGCTGAATCTGACCGATGACCAGATCAAGAAGATCAAGGAGGGAAAATAATCATGGTACTCACCAAGAACCGAGACACGCGGGAAATCGCGGGCGCGCTGGTCAGGCTGACCGTCAAGACGGGCGCGACCATCTACGCCGGCGCCCTGGTGGCCGTTGACTCCACCGGCTACGCCGTCCCCGCTTCCGACGCCGCCGGCCTGAAGGTCGTCGGCCGCGCCGAGCATCAGGCCGCGGCGGGCCAGCCCGTCATGGTCAAGCGCGGCGTGTTCCTCTACAACAACAAGACCGGCGACAAGGTCACCGCCGCCCACATCGGCGGCTATTGCTATGCGGCCGACGACGAGACCGTCCAGGGCACCGCCAACACCAACGAGGTCGTCGCCGGCATCGTGCGCGGCGTGACCGCCGACGGCGTCTATGTCGATACCGAGTGGAACGCCGCTGCCGCCGCCGCCACTGCGGGCACCACTGCCGCGGCCGCCGCGATTGCCGCGGCCGGCAACGCCCGCCTGGTGACCGCCCCCGCGGCCGCCAACTCCACCGGCGTCAAGGGCGACATCGCCGTCGACGGCACCTACCTGTACTTCTGCACCGCAGCCAACACCTGGGTCCGCGCCGCGCTGGCGACGGCGACCTGGGGCGCGTAAGCAACCGACCGGGGCCGCGGCCGGAAGCCCGGCCCCGACAACCACCGAGAGGAAACCACGCCATGGATATCAACCGCGCCAACATGCAGGCCCTGTTCACGGGCTACAACCGGATTTTCCTGGACGCGTTCCAGTCCTACGTTGACACCACCTACGCCCAGTTCGTGGGAGAGGTGAACGCCGGCACCAGCCAGATTGACATGCCCATGCTCGAGCAGCTCACCGGCATGCGCGAGTGGGTCGACGTCCGCGAGATCAAGAACCTGAAGTCCGACAAGCTGACCATCAAGGCCCGCTTCTTCGAGGACACCGTCGCCGTCAAGCGCGAGGACGTCGAGGACGACCAGTACGGCCTCTACAACTCGCTCTTCCAGACGATGGCGCAGAACGCGGCGAACCTGCCGAACGACATCACCAACGAGCTCCTGGCCGCGGCCGCAAGCGCGAAGTGGATGGACGGCGCCGCCTTCTTCGGCACCACCCGCAAGTACGGCAAGGAGACCATCAACAACAAGGGCACGTCCGCCCTGACCTACGACAGCTTCAACACCGCCTACGACACCATGCGCGCCTACAAGGGCCACGGCGGCAAGTCGCTCGGCGTCAAGCCGAACCTGCTCCTGCACGGGCCCAGCCTGCGCACGACGGTCGCCGACGTCATCAAGGCGCCCATCCGCGCGGTCACGGTCGGCGACGCGGCCGTCACCATGCCCAACCCGAACGCCAACCTGGTGACGCCCATCGAGGTCGACGGCATCACCAACAGCGACTGGTTCCTGCTGGACGCCCGCAAGCCCTTCAAGCCGATCATCATGTTCATGCGCAAGCGCCCGAACCGGCTCATCCGCCTCGACCGCGAGGAGGACGAGAACGTCTTCATGAACCGCCAGTTCATCTACGGCACCGACGGCCGCGCCGAGGTGGCCTTCGCCATGCCGCACCTGATCTACTATTCCGACGTGGCGTAAAGGAGGATTCGTGGCCTACTGCACCATCCAGCAGCTTGAGGACCGCCTGAGCTCGCCGGTGCTGGCACAGCATGTGCCGGAGACCGGCGACGAGCGCCGGCGCATCCTGGACGGCTACATCGAGCGGGCGTCCGCCCGCGTCGACGCGCTGCTGGCGGTGCGCTACGACACGCCGGCGCCGCCTTCGCCGCTCCTGGCCGACATCTGCCTGGCCTTCGCGCTCTGGCAGATCGTGGCCGACCGGGGCGGCCTGGCGGAGATGCCGGGGTACGTGCAGATTCCCTATGACGAAGCCGCCAAGCTGCTGGACCGCCTGGGCACCGGCACGATGGCGCTGCCGGGCGTCCTGCGGCCGTCCACAGGCGCCGCGGCCGGCCTGGCCGTCGCCACCCATCCGCTGAGATTCGCCCCGGACTCCCCGGGCATGGAGTACTTCTGACATGGCCGACCCAATCCAAATCGACCCGCGCCACTCCGTCATTTCCGTCGTCGGCGGAAAGGCGCTGGCGCGCGAGGTCGCCAAGGCAATCGGCTATGCGGCGCAGAAAAGCGCCAGGGCGCAGGGCGGCCGGAGCTTCTGGGGGCAGGTGGCCAATTCGGTCAATGCGGGGAACCCCGACAGCACGCCCAACGGCTGGCTGGTTGGGGCGACGCACGTGGCCGGCGCGCACAAGCAGTTCGGCGGCGTCATCGCGGCGCCGGGCAAGGGCGCGGGCTCCAGGCACCGCAAATTCCTGACCATCCCGGTCGGCAAGGCGCGTGAGAAGCGCTGGACTGTGGACCAGGCTGAAACCCAGGGCGGCTATACGCTGTTTCAGGTCAAGGCCAAGTTCGGCAAGGCGTTCCTGGTCGGCTACAAGGAGGGGGCGAAGAAGCGCAAGCTGGAAATTTTGTTTATTTTGAAGCGGTCCGTCTGGCAGCGGGCCTATCCCTGGTGGCCCGAGGGGCCTGAACTGGATCGGGCAATCGACGCCGGCATCCAGGCCCATGACAGGAAGCATGGAGGGGCATCATGAGCGGCATCCCGGTGACAGAATTCGTCCGCCCGGTCGAGGCGGTGCTGGAGCAGGCCGCCGCCGCCATTCGCGCGGCCGGCATCAAGGCCCAGGTCTACACCGGCAGCAGCTGGAAGCGGCTGGAGGACACCATCGGCACCGCGCTGGTGCAGGGCGACAGCAAGCCCGTGGCCATCGTCTGCTACGCCGGCAGCGAGTACGCCAACGATCCGCGCCGCGTGCTCCTAATGAACATCGTCGTCGTCAGCCTGCATACGCGAGTGGCACCCGGCGTAATGAACGCGCTTGACGCGGCCCGCGCCATCACCGGGGCGCTGGACGAGAAGGTGACGACCGAGGAAGAGGCCGACGGATGGACGGTGCGGGACGTGTGGCACGTGGAGTCCGAGGATTTCCTGGACTTGACTAAGTTGAACGCGGCGGCCGCGGTCATGCTGGCCGTCACGGTTGAAGATCGCTGACCCAAGGCGAGGAGGCATTTATCATGGCAGACCAAATCAAAATCACCCCGGGCACCGGCATGGAGGTCACGCTGGCCGTCATCCCCGGCAGCGTCAAGGGCGGCGGCGGGCACGACGACCGCGGCGGCGGCCGCATCCCCAAGAGCCGTGCGGGCTACGCGCGCAACGGCTCCTGCGAGGTAGTCCTGGACGACACCACCACCACGGTGGCGGCTGTTCTGGCGCTGGTTTCCGGCGTCGGTCCCGGCGACCGCAAGATCATCGGCGAAGGCCGCTACTCCGGCATCCAGAGCTACAACGCCCTGGTCGACGTCGAGATTTCCGGCGACTCGGTGCAGACGGCCCGTATCGACTGGAAGGGCTCCTACAACCCCGCGGCCGCAGGCGGCGGGGGCGGCGGAGAGTAATCAGCAACCATTTTCCAAGGAGGCGTCATCATGGTATCCGTACTCCCCTTCAACCATATCAAGCTTGACGGCGTCGAGGTGGCCGGCCCCGACGCGTTCGTCCACGGCACCGGCCGGCTGACGGCGCGCGGCGAGGACAGCGCCGTGACGACCGCCGACGGGCAAATCCACAATTTCCGCAGCGCCATGCAGTACGAGGCCGCGGCCGAGATCAAGGGCAACGCCATGCCCAAGGAGACCGCGTCCCCCGCCACCCTGGACGGCCAGGGCTGGCCACAGCTGGCCGGGACGGTGTCCCTGGGCTACGTGGCCACGCGCGGCGGCGAGCCGACGGAGCTGAAGAGTTTCTCGGGCATCATCACCGTCGAGTATGATTCCGAGACCGACAAGAGCACGCTATCGATTGCAGGATAAGGAGGGCGCCGCATGGGCATCCCGCTGGGCATCAAGATTACAATCCGCGACCCGGAAGACTCCGCCAAGCTCATCCACGCGCAGTTCGCGACCGCGCGCACACATCCGGAGCTTAAGGATTTGCTGAAGCGCTGCGCCGAGCTGGACGTGAAGGAGTCCGTCGCCGTCCGCCGGATGCAGCTGGCGGATCGCCGGCTGTGGGAAGTGGAGACCGAAGAGGAAATCGTCGCCGCCGAGACCGCCCTGCAAGAGCGGGTGGCGGAGCGGAACGCCGTCACCGAGGAGATGGTGGCGGCCGCGCGCGCCTTTGTCGAGGCGGGCTTCGCCGCCGCCGGCTCGACGCCTGAGCATGCGTCCTGGCTGGCCGACCGCATCGCCATGGAGGATTTGGCGGAGCTCAAGGCCAAGTGCCTGTACGGCGCAGGGTCCATTGATTTTACGCAGGCGTCGGACGGCCGGAGATAAGCGGCCCGCTTCCGGCCGACGTGGCGGCAATTCGCCGCTGCTGCGGGTGGTTCTTCCACTCGGCGCCGCCGACGCCCGAGGAAATCTGGCGCGCCCAGGCCGAACAACGCTTCATCGCCGCGGCGGCCGTTCGCAACCGGCTGCCGCCGGACACGGCGCCGGAAATCGTCCTGCTGGCCAGCGTGGACGACGAGGGCGAACTAATCGCCCTGGAGGACTACCGCCGCGCCGAGGCGGCGGCGGAGGCGGCAGAAAGACGGGCCGCCAAGTCTGAGTTTGGTTGACGCTCCGGGCATTGGCAAAGGAAAAATTCCCGCCAGGCCCGGATTTTCTTTTTCCCGAGGTGAACGATGGCTGAAAACAAGAAAACCATCAGCGTGGAAGTCCGCGCCGACGGCAGTAACGCCCGGCGCGAGACCGAGTCCGTCGCCCGCGACGTCGCCGCGATGAAGCGCAAGGCGGAACGGGATATGATGGGGCTTGGCCTCAATAGCAAACCCGCGCTTGAAGAGGCGGAGAAGGCGGCAGAC
>Ga0172377_10005794_pt1 | contig 12709 bp, 8 predicted proteins | sample Pumphouse3metaG_FD_119749 | JGI IMG/M metagenome (GOLD analysis project Ga0172377, IMG submission 119749) | Leachate microbial communities from a municipal landfill in Southern Ontario, Canada - Pumphouse #3 metaG | ecosystem: Engineered > Solid waste > Landfill > Unclassified | place: Canada... | reverse complement strand
ATTTTGTCTGCTACTTCTCTTCCTGCTCTTAGAGCATTGATGTTTGCCATTACAACTTCTTCTCCCTTTCTTCCAAAAGTATCGTTGATTGCTTTTTCAAGTTTTTCAATATCTATTTTAAGATATTTGGAAGCTGCTCCCAAAACAACCATATTGGTTCCTTTTGGATTTCCAAGATCAAGAGCTATTTTGTCTGCATTGAAAACTATGCTGTTCTTAACCTTCTTTACTTCTGCCAAAACTTCTTCTTTTTCTGGATAGTTTGGAATATTGATAAAAGGATTTTCATTGGTAATTACCCATCCTTCTTCTTTGTTAAGATAAGGCAAGTAGCGAAGTGCTTCCATTGGTTCAACGGAAAGTATAATATCACATTGTCCATCTGGAATTAAATCGGATGCTATTTCTTTATCAGAAAGACGTAGATGCGATTGAACATCTCCTCCTCTTTGTGCCATTCCATGTGTTTCGGCTTGTTTCATATATAGACCCATGTCTAATGCTGCTTGTGAAATGATAGCTGCTGTACTTAAAGCTCCCATTCCTCCTACTCCACACAATATTATATCTATTTTCATATCATTCTATTCTTTAAAATTTACTACTCTTGTTGCTTTTGTTTTTGTTTCTCTTCTTTACGTTTCTTGTTTAACCAAACCAAGCATTCTCTTCTTGGGATTACTACAGAAACTCCTTGATAAGCTATTTCCTCTTTCAAAACATTTACGTTTTCTTGGTGGAATTTCTTCAGAGGTGTAATTACTCTAATGTGTTCTTTTGCTACTCCAATTCCTTCACAAATTGATTCAATGCGTCCTGTTGCATTTGATTTTTGTGAACCTGTCATTGCTGTAATGGAGTTGTCTAAGATAATAATTGTAATTGGAGTATTATCTACAACACAGTCCAAAAGCCCTGTCATTCCTGAGTGAGCAAAAGTACTATCTCCAATAACTGCTATTGCTGGTTGGAAACCTGCTTCTGAAGCTCCTTTTGCCATTGTTATTGATGCTCCCATATCAACGGTGGTGTTGATTGCATTATATGGAGGAAGTGCTCCTAATGTGTAACATCCTATATCAGCAAATACTCTTCCTTTAGAGAAATCTGCCATTACTTCATTTAATGCTTTGTATGTGTCAGCGTGAGGACATCCTTCGCAAAGTTTTGGAGGACGTGGTGCAACTATTGAGGGAACTTCAAACCCTTCTGACACTTCTAATCCTAATGCCTTCCCAACTTTTGCAGGGTTAAGCTCTCCATCAACTGTTAGAGTTCCGTCCAAACGTCCCATTATTTTCTTTCCATTATTCAAAAAACCTTTCAATTTCTCTTCAAATAAAGGTTGACCTTCTTCCAAAACTAAAATAGAATCGCATTCTTGGTATATTTTATTAACCATTTCAGTTGGAATTGGATACTGTGCAATTTTAAGAATTGGATAAGGACATTTGGTTTGAGTAAAGTTTTCCATTAAATAGTTGTAGGCTAAACCACAAGCAATTACTCCCAAACTCTTGTTTTCTCCATCAATGTATTTGTTGAAAGAAGAGTTTTTTGATTCAAGTTCCAAACCATCTTGTTTTGCTAAAAGCTCTTTATATTGACGACGAGCATTAACTGGAAGTAAGATAAATTGTTTTGGGTTTTCTGGAATTGCTATTTGATTTTGTTCTCTCTTATCTTTTCTAATCACAACTCCAGCACGAGAATGTGCCAAACGAGTTGTTATTCTCAACATAACAGGTAAACGGAACTTTTCAGAAAGCTCAAAAGCTTCATGAATCATATCGTAAGCCTCTTGTTGATTTGATGGTTCAAGAATTGGAATTTTTGCCCATAAAGCATAGTAACGAGAATCTTGTTCATCTTGAGAAGAGTGCATTGAAGGGTCATCAGCAGAAATATACACTAAACCACCATTAACACCTGTAATTGCAGAGTTCATAAAAGGGTCTGCAGCCACATTCATCCCTACGTGCTTGCAAGTAAACATAGCTCTTTTACCAGTATAACTCATTCCAAGAGCAGCCTCCATTGCAGTTTTTTCGTTAGAAGCCCAACTGCTGCGTATGTTTTTTCCTTTAGCTTCCTTTGAAGCCTGTATGTATTCTATAATTTCTGTTGAAGGAGTACCCGGATAGCCAAAAATGCCAGACAAACCTGCATCAATAGCAGCTTGAGCAATAGCCTCATCTCCTAATAGAAGTAATTTTTCCATGAAATATATCTTTAAATTATTTTTTTGAACTTATTGTGTGCAAAGTTATAATTATAAATTGATTTACACAAATATTCTCAGAATGAAATCCCCATAAATTGACTTTTTCACTTTCAAATAAATGTACAATTAATAATTTGAATTTAGTCTATTCCCCTTAAAACAAGAGAAAATAGGGATTAAAAAATCTTGAATCTTCACATTAAAGTAAAAAAACAAGGATTAGAAGAATTTTAATAAGGAGTTGATGTCGAATTCATGCCATGAATTACTCGGAATCATGCCATGAATTGGATGAAATCATGGCATGAATTGACCAGAATCATGGCATGAATTGGAGTAATTCATGGCATGATTCTGACATTAAGTCTTGATAAAAAAAGTTCCTCTCTGTAATTAATTATATTATAATCAAATATAGAGAGGAAAAAACTAAGTTTAAAACTAAAAAACAGAGGAAAGTTACTCGAAAAATATGCTCAAATTATCTATTAATCCTATTAAGCAAATCCGTCTTTTGATTAGAATTTTTCAACATATTGGTAAAGTATAAAGCATCATCCTTATTTGACTTTGTTTTGTTTCTTTCGTATTGCTCAACATAGTGTGTAGCATGTTCAAGTAAATACTTTCTACAATCAATATTGATCATAACACCTTCAGAATAATCACCATAATTTAAACCTTTAACAACATCATTAGTAGTTAGGTTTTGAATTTTGGAATTAGTTATTCCTTTTAAATTAAGAGTAATTGAAGGGTAGTAGAAATATTGTTGCGAAGGAAGAGTAATGGTAAACTTAACGGTATTATTATCAATAATTGTCTTAGTTATATTTGAATGAATTCTATAATAATTATACTCATAATACTCCTCCAAAGAAGGCACCCAAACAGAATTATCTCCATCCTTTCCATAATTATCATTTATCCAAAGTAAAAATTCCACCCAATCTTCTCCTGCACCATGAATACCTACTCTAACTGCCTTTCTTTGTTCTTTTGGTTTTTGCATTTCTTCAGAAATTTTACTTTGGAAATACGATAAAGGAGCAAATTCTCTGTTAATAAACTCCTTTTCTAAATCATAATTCACATTAAAGGGATAAAGAATATATGGGGCATTCCCTTGTCCTGTTATTATTTTGATTAAATTATAATTTAAAGCAGCATAATAATAATTAATATTTCCATTAGGTTCAGCTAATACTTTACAACCTCTTTGATTTAGATTTTTCTTAATACTATCTTGACAGATTGCAAAATGAAGTAATATTGAGTCTTGATTATTTACATTATTATTTGTTGTATCAAGTGCAACATCATGAAAAGCAATACTATTTCCATAATTCAACATTTCCTTTACGTTATCCCAAATTAAAAAACTCTTCATAAAGAATCTGTAATAATTCACATTAAAACCCGGATTAACTGTTGAAGGGGCATCATACATGCTTGCATATCCCTCTTTTAAATTTTTCTGAGGATATACTGTTGTTGTAAAATGAAAACGAACTTCATTTTCTAATCCATCGTTTGTCCCAAGTGTTTTACCTAAATAATAAATATCTGGGGGAAGATCATTAGCAAGTAAATGCCTAATATCATAGAAATACTGATTTGTTAAAGGTTTACCATTAATTGCAGCCCAAGTACAGCTAAAAGCGTCTTGACGGCAATCATCTTGAGTGAACATAAAAAGCAAGGATTTATTATACTTTAGATGTGGTATTTCTGCCTCTAATGAATTTAAATCTATTGTCCCGTCTGTTTGAATTGTGATTTCAACAATAGAATTACTAACTTCATCCCCAAATGGATAAATATAAAGTGGAGAATTAGTAGTTAAGGGGGGATTACTTGGATTATTATTATTTGTATTAATAACATCAATCTCATCTACGCACGAGAAAATTGTTACAATAACAAATAGAAGAAGAATAAATAACTTGTGTCTATTTATCATAAAAATAATATTAAGTGAATTGCCTAATTGATTAATTAGCAATAATAATCTATTTACAACAAATGCAAAGTTATTAAAAATCTGAATACAAATCTTTTTTTAGAATAAAATTCTAAAATATCATAAAGAAGAAAAGCAAGCTATTATTATAGCTCTCCTACAAGAGATTTATTATTTCTTATTAAACTTTGTAGACTATCTTTTCTGTGGTTTCTGGAGCTAGTATACAAACTCCCATTTCTTTTAAATCAAAAACAAATCTTATTCTTGGATTTTCTGTTATTAGAGAAAATGCTTTTTTCATTCCTCTTGACCATCTTATATCATCAAAAACAATAATACAATTGTCAGAAAGATATGGCAAAAGTGTTTCAAAATATTCTATTGTTGCATTCTTATCGTGATGTGCATCGAGGAAAACATAATCAATAGGATTATTTTGCGATAATACTTTTTCTAAATTATCACTAAAACGTCCTTGAACTGTTTCAATATTGATTAGTCCAATTTTAGTGAAGTTAGATACTGCTTTTTCAACTAATGAAAGAGAGCCTTCCATTGTAATCAGCTTTCCTTTTCCATTAATTGTCATTGCACTTGCTTGATATGATGCAGACAAACCTAAGCTTGTTCCAAACTCCAATCCTTTCTCTGGTTGAAATTCTCTAATCAATTTATGAAGGAATAAAGACCAAAAAGGAGACTTGCTTGCAGAAACTACTTTTGAAACTTTTGTTGAATTTACAACTCCAGTATACATTTCTTGTGGAGTTCTATTTCCCTTTGGAGAGCCTGCACCAAAATCGGTAATAATTATTTCTTGTTCATTTTGTTTTAGCTCTTGTCTTAGTTGTTCAATGTTCTTAACCCAAAGTTTTTCTTCAATATCCAATTTAACTTTTAGGGAAGCTTTTAGTGCTGAAGCAACTTTTCTAACTTGATCTTGTTCTTCTTTTATTCTCTTTCTTACCCAAAATCTTGCTCTTATCTTCCATATGGGGAAGAATATACGACGTAGTAATTTCATGTTATAATAGTTAATTAGTAAAAATTATTTTGTAGTGCTTTTGATAAATTCCTTTATCTGTTCTAAAATTATTGGTGAAATTGTTTGTTCTATTTTGCTATATTCATCAATCATTCCTGTTGAACATTGTTGGAAGAGATGATTGTGTCCAATAGCTTTAAATGTTTTATAATTTTTGTTCTTTGCTTTTTTTAGTGCTTTTTCAATTTGAGGCAAGTTGTACTCTTGCAATACTTGAACATCATTAGTTCCATTTAGAGCAAAGGTTGGTTGTTTTACTTTAGTTAGGTAATCGGATGGATTTAACTTAAGAAAAGTTCTCATCCAATTGGAAGATAATTGATTTATAAATTTTGTTCTTTCCATTGCAGTAGAAAAAGGAGACTCTTTTCTTTGCTCAGCATTTAGCTTAGATAGTTCTTTCTCAAACCAAAGATTCATTCTTTTCTCAATCTCATCGCTTGTATAGTCCTTCTCAATATATTTATACATTTGCTTTAAGGCTGAAAGCTGCATCTTAACTGCATGCTTAGGCATTTTAATATTTTTGAGAATAACTTCGTTTTGTTGCAAGAGAACATCAATTCCTTTTTGTCCTGTTGATGCCAAAAGGATTACAAAACTAATGTTTGGATTTTTAGAAGCAGCAATTGATGTTATTACTCCTCCTTCGCTATGTCCTAACATACCTATATGTTTTGGGTTTATGTTAGGATGAGTTTTAATCATATCAAAAGCAGCTTGTGCATCAACTGCATAATCAAGAGTGGTTGCGTTATTTATTGTTGAGTCAGTTATATCTCCGTTCCAACCTCTGTCATCATAACGAAAGACAGCAATATTGTTGCGTGTTAGATAATCTGCAATAACTTTAAAAGGTTTGTGATTCATTAATTCTTCATCTCTATTCTGAAGACCTGAACCTGTTACAAGAATAACACATGGATAAGTTCCCTGAATTGAAGGCAAGGTAAGAGTTCCTTTAAAATCATAGTTAACACCTTCAACCTTAAAACTTAATTCCTGCTCAATGTAAGGATATGGTGGCTGAGGTTCTTGAGGTCGTTTTGTTTCAAAAAGCTCCTTTGTTTTAACCATGATTAGATTTTCTTGGAGCAAACCTTGTTTGAAGGAAGCAAAGATAGTGTCTTTTGTACTATTGTATTTTCCTTTAAAAACTACATTTAGACTCTTCATTGAAAACAAAATAGAGTCTTTAGTAAAACGTTGTTTTGTTACTGAAAACATCTGATTTGTTTGAGAGGGAGAACCCATTAATATAATTGTAGTGTCTGCCTTTTCCTCAATCTTTAATGTTATTGGCAAAGTTGTTGAAGACACATTAAGTTCTCCATACCAAGATGTTGTTTCTTGAGAGAAAAGATTAAAAGAAAACAGACATATTGAAATTAAGCTAAGCAGTATTGTTAAGCAATTCTTTTTCTCATTCATATATTAAAAGCTTTAGAGATTAGTATCCAAATATTTCTTCCAAAGTTAAGATTTGTACCTTACCGAATTTTTCTAATTTTTTCAAATCAACTTGATCTTTATTGCCCAAAACGATATATGTCTTTGGTTTATTTTTGATATACTTATTATTAAAATTCACAACATCATTAATTGTTAAAGATGGTACTTTATTATATATATCAATTGAACCATCTTGTTTTCTTCCCTTTTGTATATCGTTAAGATAAGAATAGATTATTCCTTCTTTAGTTGTTCTGCCTGTTCTAATTGAAGAAATCAAACCATCTTTAGACAAATCAAAGTTTGTTTGTGAAACAGGCATTTGATCAAATAGTTCATTGAAAGCAGTAAAGGCATCAATAACCTTATCATTTTGTGTTGCAATATGTGACATATTTTGATAAGTCATTCCTTTTCTGCCTGGAACAACAAAACGAGACTGTGCTTGATAAGCTAATGAACGTTTTTCTCTCATTTCTTGAAATACAATTGAATTCATACTTCCTCCAAAATATTGGTTGTATAGAGAAATGATTGGAGTTAGGTTATCATCAAAAAGTATTGAAGTGTTGAACTGACGACAATATGATTGTTTAGCATCGTAGTGAACAAAATAAACTTTGTTTTCTGTTGTTGGAAGTTTTTCCTTTAGCTTAACATTTGGTTTTGCTTTAAGCTTTGAAGGTGAAGAAATATGCTCTTTATCTAATGTATTTACTAAATTATTTAAGGTTAAATCACCATAATATAATATTTGATGGGAGTATTTTGTTGCTTCTTTAAGGTCTTGAATAAGCATTTGTGGAGTTATTTTCAAAAGTTCAGTCTCTGGAATAAAATCATAGAAAGCTCCATCTTTTCCATAAACAGCATAATCTGCTAATGCAGAGAAACAACTTTGCTGATTCTTCTTGGCATCATTTCTGCTCTTTTGAATATCCTTAATCATGTTATCCACTGTTGATTGCTCAATATTTGGATTTGAAAGCAAGTCTTCAAACAAAGAAAGTGCCTTAGAAAAGTTTTCAGATAAGCCATCAACTCTTGCTTCAATATAATCTGGAGCTGGAGAGATGGTTATTTGACAAGCAATATTATAAAGTTCTTCCTCAAATTTTGTTAGAGTTGAAGATTTTGGATGAAGATACATTTGATAGTTTCTTAATAATCCAAGTCTTTTGTTAGACAGTTTTCCAAAATCATAACGATAGGTTAGTGAAAACCTTCCATTTTCTTTGTTTTGAACATAAAGAACATTAGCTCCATTCTTTAAGTTAGCCTTTGAAAAATCTTTATCGTAATTCAAAAACTTAGGTTCAATTGGCTTAACTTCTACTTCTTCTATTTCTTTAAAGAAATCACTTTTTGCATCTCTATTAACATGAATTGGAGTAATTGGTGGTTTTTCCACTTTTTCTATTTCAGCATTTGCTCCTTGAAGTTTTCTTATTACTATATAGTTATTATCTTTAAAAGTATTTCTTGCAAAGTCAAGAAGTTCTTCTTTAGTAACTTTCTTCATCTCTTCTGTCATTCTAACAGTCTTTTCCCAGCTTTCTCCTGAAAGATAAGAATAAACCATCTTCATTGCTCTTGAACTATTGCTTTCCAATTCTTTCATTTCGCTAAGTCTTTGTTGATTGATGGCTGCTTTCAATATACTTTCATCCCATTTTCCATCAATCAATTGATTTATTTGATCTATCATCAAACGTTCAAGATCTTCTAAACTTTGACCTGTTTTTGGAGTTGCTCTAATTGTAAATGCTGCATAGTCGTTCAAGTCATAAACAGAAGAATAAGCATTTTGAACCAATTGCTTTTGCCTAACATTAACATCCATTATTCCTGTACTTCCATTATTAAGAACTCTATCCAATAGATTAGCAAGCATAACTTCTTTTGATGTTGAACCAGCATTGATTCTATAAGCAATAATCAAATTCTCAGCTTCCAAACCAACAATATCAACTCTCTTTACTTCAGTTATTGGCTTTTCATATTCAAACTTAAAAGGTTCAATTTTCTTTGATGGAATCTTACCAAAGTACTTATCAATAACCTTAATTGCTTGTTCTGGATCAAAATCTCCACTTAGTACAATACAATAGTTGTTTGGAACATAATATTTTTTAAAGTAATTGTTGATAGCAACCATTGAAGGGTTACGCAAATGTTCAGCAGTTCCTAATGTGGTTTGTTGCCCATAAGGGTGATTAGGATAAAGAGCTGCCATCATTGCTTCATTAGCCTTACGTCTATCATTAGTTAAAGACATGTTTTTTTCTTCATAAACTGTTTCAAGTTCTGTATGGAAAAGACGAAGAACAGGATTAGTGAAACGATCTGATTGAATCTTTGCCCAATTCTCAATTTGATTCGATGGAATGTTTTCTACATAGTAGGTAAAGTCGTTGGAAGTTGCAGCATTTGTTCCTTTTGCTCCAATAAGTTTCATTAACTTATCATACTCATTAGGAATTGCTAATTGTGAGGCTTCAAAAGAAAGCTTATCTATTTCTTTATAAATTTCATTTCTTTTTTCATTGTCAGTTTCCTTAATATATACTTCGTAAAGCTCTTCAATTTGTTTTATATAAGTTTGTTCCTTTTCCCAATCGGTAGTTCCAAACTTTTGAGTTCCCTTAAACATTAAATGTTCAAAATAGTGAGCAAGACCAGTGTTTTCTTTAGGATCATTCTTACTACCAACCCTAACTGCAATATAAGTTTGAACTCTTGGCTCTTCCTTATTTACTGACATATATACCTTTAATCCATTTTCTAAGGTATAAATAATTGTATTCATAGGGTCTTTTTCAACTCTTTCAATCTTATATTCCTTTGAAGGAGCTGCAACACTAATTGCAGGAGAGTCAGAATCAATTCTAACTTGAGCAAAACTAATTTGAGATAGAAGGAGAACAACTATCGCAAAGATAAACTGTATCTTTTTCATTACTATTATGTATTAAAAATTTCTAAATGAGGGTCAAAATTACAAAAAACAAATCAAAGAATAAACAATGTAAGTATTTTTAAGAATAATGTAAGTATTGCGAAACTAATATTATGATTATTCAACCTTTTAATTTGATATTTCATTTTGACTGAAAAAGGAAAGAGACTGTTTTGGAAAACAAGTCTCCTTTGCAGTCTCTTTCTTATAAAAGATTCCATTATTAAATTCAATTAGAGATAATATTCTCAATACATTGAAATAACTTACATTTGAGATATATATTAAGGTTTTTACTTTCCTACTATAACTTTTCCGCTAATAGTTTTTCCATTAAGAGATATATTATAAGTGTAAGCTCCTGAATTAAGCTTAGAAACATCTATCCTATTTCCTTCTTTTACACTTAATTTTGCTTTCTTAACCAACTTCCCTGACATATCAAACAACTCCATATCTCCTTTTTCAAAATTCGCTGCTTCAATATCAACATAAATAAAATCCTTTGCTGGATTAGGATAAACCTTTATTGCTTCTCTTTCTTTGGTTGCAATATCTTCTATACTTAATCCATCTGAATTAAATATAACTATGTAGTTTTTATAACCATAAGGTCGTCTTGAATTAACTGCAAAAATGAATTTCCCTTCATTAGTAGATTGAGTTCCTCCTATTGTTCTTAAATAATTATTCGTATCAAAACTTATTGTGTAATTATAATGCAATACTCCTGAAGAACTAAAGTTAATTATATGTATATATTCTTTTGTGTCATTTAAATGCTGTTTTACAGAGCATAAATATATTGAATCTGGATTCTTATAATCAATTCGACGTTCTCTTATTCCTAAAATAAAATTATTTAGTCCTATTGTAGGGTTAAACATATTAGAAATAAGTATAGAAGATGCTTTCGTATTAGTGTTTATCTTTTCAATCTTCTTATAATTTTCGAAAATAAGAATTGAATCATTTAAAGAAATAATATCTCCACCATTTATCAAATCCTCAATTTCTATACTATCTGTTATTTGTAAAGAAAGTTTATCAATAAAATATAAACAATAATCCATTTGAGATTGGCACAAATTATTGGAAAGCACAATAGAATTACCATGATCAATTAAATCACAAGACTCAATAAACTTATCAATTGTGTCAGCTCTTAGTGTATTTCCTAATGTATCAACTACATATATAAGAGTCTTATTTATCTGTTCTGAATAATAGAAGACATAAAACTCTCTTTCTTTAGTAAAAATATTCTGACTATGAACATTAGGAGAAAAGTCATCTTGCGAAAAGGTATAAATTAACCTTTCTGTAAGTCCTATTTCTGGATTATCTAAATCAAAGTAAATAAATTTATTGTCAACAAAGTAAAGTTTATTATTGAACTTATAGTGAAAATTAAGCGAAATCAAAGAGTCTATAACTCCTGTTTGAGGATCATAATTCAAAGTAAATTGAGGAGAAATGCTATTATATGTATCTAAAGAAGCACTTATCCAAATTCTATTATCATCTTCATCTAAGTTCTTAACAACTCGAAAATAACTATCTGAACTATCTTTTCCATAAATATTTAGAGAATTATTATTGTAAAATTCATCAAATCCTTGAGCACTTACTCCCACAAAACACAACAAAAAGAATAAAAAAATAAATATCTTTGAAATTTTATCATTCATAATCTTTTAATTTATTGGAAATTCTAAATTATGTTCAACAAAGTGTGCAAGATAACTATTATTATTACTAATATCTATTAGTTTTGCATATTGATATGCAAATATTGACATATACCAATCCTGCTGAGGATATTTATTATGACTATGATCTCCCAAACAAAGTTCTCTCCAAGCTCGTGGATTAACATCTATTGGGACCTTTAGAGAAATTCTATTCTGTAAATTTACAATAGTAGGTACAACCAAATCATTTTTTAATTGATCGCCTACAAATAATACTGACACACCAAGAGGTGTTGGTTTTAGATGTATTCTATTTGTAGTTTCTTTTAATAATTCAACATATGGCACAGCTGTAGTTATGTTAGAGAATAAACAATCATAGACATCCTTTTTTGACAACCTTCTAACAACTTCATCTGCTCCCTCAAAGAAATCATTAATTACACTTAATGTATTATAATTTGTTGTAATAGGAACGACTTCACAATCCCAAAATGACTGATCACTTGGAGATACATTTATAACATCTGAAATATTCTTTATTATTTGATTTCTATTTATATGCATAGACATAGGCGGAATATATAATCCAAATATTATTTCGTTATAATTAATATCTTGTACATATAAATCAGAATATAACAAATATTTATTATTCATTGATGAAATTACATTGGATAAAAATAAAGTATACTTATCTTTCAATATAGCAACATCAATTTTTCCATTTTTATTCAAATCTAAAGAGAATGAAATTGTTCTTGAATCATAAGCTATAGTATCATAATCTTTTTGTTTATCTACAACAGCATAATTAAAATAAAACTCCATTGCAAATAAAGCTTCTTCTATATTATATTCAGTAAAGATACTTTTGCATCCCTCATTAAACTATCAAAACGTTGCATAATAGCAAGTACATCTTGATCATTATAGTCAATCTCATAAGTATGATCACGAGTATCATCTTTATATTCTAATTTATTACTATCTTGAATTCTCCTATTTAATACATTATTTTCCAAGTTTTCTTCATCACATGCAATTACAAATATTACTAATACTAATATGTAAAATATTTTTCTTAAATTATTCATATTACTTTTGTTTTTGTTTGATTTTTATTATTTATTGTTCTTAATATTGTTTTCATGATATTATTTGGTATTAAAAGAGATGTAAAATTTATGCAAATTACTGCTGCAGAATAAGTGTCTCTTTTATTACTTCATTATATTTATGGAACTTTGGAAAGAAACATGAAGTTACGAAGACAACCAAAGTTCCTTTGTTTAATAAAGTTATTTTTACCCAAATAAAATATGTTATAAATATAAAGAATATGAATAATAATAATTGCAGTAGAAAT
>Ga0172377_10005792_pt1 | contig 12718 bp, 22 predicted proteins | sample Pumphouse3metaG_FD_119749 | JGI IMG/M metagenome (GOLD analysis project Ga0172377, IMG submission 119749) | Leachate microbial communities from a municipal landfill in Southern Ontario, Canada - Pumphouse #3 metaG | ecosystem: Engineered > Solid waste > Landfill > Unclassified | place: Canada... | reverse complement strand
TAAAACATAACAATCACACTATTTTACTATGTGTCCATACATATCCATTTTCATTCTTACAGTTCCTCTTATTTTAGTTGTGAGTTCACACCACAATATTGCAGATGCGTTGTCTTCATATTCAGTAGGTCTTTCTTCATCTTCTGTAGATTTTAGTTTCTTTTGTTTTTGTTCATTTATGATATTTTCTGCTTTTTTTAAAGCTTTTTTATATTGTTCTTCGAAGGATGACATTTAAAATCACCATTCTGAATTATTTAAAATGTCTATAAATTTTACTTTATTATCTAATAAATTTTGAATTTTTGAGTTTTCGTCTATGTATTTTATGTAATCAGGGTTGTTTATCATAGATTCTACATTTAGTGGAATTGATACTCTTTCCTTACTTGCATGTAATGTTCCTGCTAATTTAAAGTATCTATTCCATCCATATCCTTTTTCTATCTGCAAATGTTTTATGTTGTTGTTTTTTAATACATTTTCATAATTTTCTCTTAATATTTCCCATGTCAATTCGTGTTTATGATAATTTTGTACGTTGTATTCTTTGAAATTTATATATTTTCTTAGTATAATATATAAACCATTTCCAGACAACATTATTTTTACATCTTTTGTATTATAGTTTTCACCGAGCATACTTGGTAGTAACAATCTTAACGATTTTACATATTCATTATATATTGTTGGTGTAAAGAAATTTAGTCCTTCATCTTTTGATTGTTTTTTGATGTCTAAATCAATTAGTATTTGAACTCCTTTTATTAATTTAGGATCTGGAATATATTTTCCTTCTTTGCTTATTATAGGATAACCAGTTTCTTCGTTTCTTAAACATACACCTCGATTATGTACAAGTGGATCAAATATATACATTAATTTATGAATTATTCTATTTCTAATTATGATATTTATCATATTTTCTATTTCATCTGGAAACTTAGGAATTCTCTCATATATTTTATTATGAAATAATTTATTTGATCTAAAGTATGGACATTCAGTCACAAGTATCTGACTTTTTGGATTTGCATATGAATGTTTGTATATATAATGGTCGTGACATGAAAAGTATGGTATTTTATTTGTTATATTAGTTTCATAAATGAATGATTTATGATTTACTATTCCATGCACACCAATTTTAGACAGCTCATTATTATAACATTGTTCATGTAGATATTCTAACATTTCTGGTTGTGTTTTATATAATTTTAGATAATCATTTATAGTTTTGAGTGTCCATTCTTGATTTTCTGGAGTGTGTTTTTTATATAGTTCTTCAACAGAATTCTTTATGTTATATGTAGACATTTCTTTTATTTCTTTTATTTCAGATGTATCAACATTTCCAGTATTTGTTAAATATATTTGAAATATTCTCATGTTATTTTTAAGTGCATAGTTTACTTCAGCTTTAACACCATTTGTAAAAGATACATTTCCTGTCTGTGTAAATGTATTCATATACACTAAACTATCACAATATCGTAAAGATTTTTCTATACAAGAATTCTGTATAAATTTTTCTTTTTCATTTTCACTTATTAACGAACTTGGTATTTTAATATCCAATTTTTCGAAATCTGTAGCTGAGTTGAAAAATGATTCTATTTTAATATTATTTATATTGAAATATTTATAAATTTCATCTACAGCTTTAGATGATATTGGATGTTTGTATAAAGTTTTTGATAACGCAAAATACAATTTCATTTTATTGCTCCTTTATTGTATTTAAATATGCTTGATAAATAGTAGAAGGATCAGTTTCAATAGTTCCACATTTATCACACTTATATCCAATTTCTCCATCTTCATACACAATTTTTTCTCCATGTATATAAAGATTTGTATCGTTATTACATCTTCCACACTGTATTATTTTTTTAATATTGGGAGATTCTTCTTTTTTATAAATTTCTCCATCTTCTCCAATTTGGAAGATTTCACCATTAACAATAGTATAATCTTTTCCTTTTACGTTTAAAGTTCCAAAATCGAAGAATTTCATAAATATTAGTTGTTCATCAGCATACAAACTTCTTTTGTCGGTTTCTATAACAAGTTCATTATTCTTTCTGATTATTTTAAATGATGAACCTATAAATTCATCTATTACATCTTCTCCCATTTCGAGTAATATTTTTTCTATGTCCTTTGATAATTTACTATCACTACTTTCATAATAAGATTTATTACATGTTTTACACGCAAATCTTTGTTTTCCTGTGTATGTTATACCAAGTTTTACAACATTTTCTTTACTTTTGCATATTGGACATGGTTCTACAATTCTTAATTTTTTTGTCATAAAATAGTTCCTTCAGGGTAAAATTACCCTATAATATATAATAACAACGTTATAGTATATATACTTAACGGTCTCATCTTATTTATAATAAAAAAGTAATATAAATATGAATGGCTAAACTTTTTTTAATAGTCAACCGAAACCCTTATATACTATTAACGCTATCTATATGATAGGTAATATAAATACCTATATATAAAAAATTTAGAAAGACGCACTTTTCATCAATATAGTTTATACCATCGACATCTACTGTATTAATGAAATGTGCCAGTGGGAGTATGAGAAGATGAACGAAATGAGCATGCAGCAAAATGAAAAACGAATAAAAATAGACTATGGAAAACTAGAAGATCGACTAAAAGAAGAAGGATTTCTTCAGGTAGAAATAGAACACATCAAAGCAGCAATACAAAAATCTTCAAAGCGAATAATAAAGTCTATCAAAAACTTTGGAAACTGAGAAAGAAAGTTACATTAAGGGGTTGGTATGGAAACTTTCTCATTTCTTTATTTTTTAATCGATATGTCAATTCATCGGTTCAAATCCTTTGAATATGGCAACGTATAGGAAAAGGTATTAGTATGTTTTACAAAAACCTAATAGAAGAATTAAAAATAGTTGGGATCGAAGGAGAAAAACTTGAAAAGGTCATATCAATAGTCAAAGAATGCGAAATTGAATAGGGTGGTATAAGTTTGAGTGATCATTTGATTACTCAAATTTTTTTATGTGTAAATTTTATAACTTTTTTTATATATTATTTTTATGACCGAAAGGCTTATATACTATGAGGTATATCTATATACTTATTAGATAGATTTTAAATAGAGGTGAAACTTTAATGAAGAAAGAATGGAAAAGTATATCAATAGATAAAGAAATATATAAGAAAGTAAAGAATATTCAAGACGAATTAATAAAAATAAACGATGGAGATTATGTTGAAATAAGTAAAGTTGCAGAGATTGCAATTTTAGAAGGACTTGATAAAGTAGTTGGATTTTATAAAACTGTAAATAAGGAGTAAACAATGTTCAAACAAACCTTAGATAAACAAGATGGTGATGTCAGATTTAGAGAATTTGAAACAACTCATGGAAAAATATACATAAATGTATGTAAAGACTTAAATCTTGTAGTGATTAACAAAGAATTTAAAGCATCTGGATTTAAGCATCATTTAGAATTGACAATAGAAGAATTTAATGAATTGAAAAAGATAGAGGTGTAAATATGGATATAAACATATCAAATATAACATCTGTAACAGTTGTTATTCTTTCAATAACAATTTTTATAACTGCAATTGCAGGATTGAACACTTTAAAATATATAAAAGAAATTAGACAAGACATGAAAGATTTAGAGAAAAGAATATATTATCTTGAAAAAGAAGTATATAAATAAATGTAATCAGTATCCAGGCTGACTAAGATGGTTCAATCCCATTTTTTACATATTAGTAATTGAGAGGTGAATAAAAATATGAGTTTAACAGAAAATCAAAAACATAGAATAGACAATGAAGTAGAAAGATTGAGAGATATAACACAATACATAAGAGAAACAACGAATGTAAAAGATGAGTTGTTATTTGATATGGCAAATGTGATATATCTAAAAACTGCTATTGTAGATGAAATATGGTTCAATTCTTATATAAATAGGACAAGATGAATATGTTATCAGAAGAACAGAAACAAAATATAAAGGATTTTATATTAGGCAAAACAGATGTTTGTACAGAAAAACTTACATCCGAATCAATGGATTATGCAAAATCTGTAGTTGAGTTAGAAAAGCTACAATTAGGTTTAAAATTAACATTAAAGAAGAAGGAATGATATATGGCATACACAAAAATAACAAAACAACAATTCGAAGATACTTTGAATAACTTAGGAAAATCAGGGTATCAATGGACAGAATGGAAAGAACCTAATGCTAGAGAAACTGTCTATATGGTAAAGATAGAGACTGGAAATCAAAAATATATATATGTCAAAATCTTTAGTTCCATAGTAGATGGAGTATCAAGAGATGTAGGTGCAGATGCAATAAGAGTTTTGGCTTGGGACAAAGAATCTAAGCGACCAATATTATCTTCTGAAAAGAGGGTAAATCGTACAGATAACTGGTCAGAAAATCTAAAGAAAAAGATAAATGAAGTTGTAACAAAACAATTAGATATAAAGACTTGCACAATTCTAGGATGTGGAGGAAAGATTATAAGAATAAAATGGAAAGGAAAAGAATTTGATGGTTGTACTAACTATAAGAATCATAAAAATATCGTTAATACGACTAAGAAATTCACAGAGAACGATTTAGAATATTGGGAGTAAATATGTCAAAATATATAAGAAATCCATTTAAATGTTTTATATGGCACGAAGATTTAAATAAAGAATATAGAATTCGAGCATATATCATGAACACTCTGATTTGGTTGATTATATTCTTATGTATAATAGTTTTACCGATATCTATATTTCATGGTATTCTGTGGTGATAATATGATCGATATAAAACTTAGTGGTGATAATGGAGAAACTATATTAAGTTGTGGAGCAGGATTATCTGAAGAGGAAGAGAAAGAGACGTATTTTGCTCTAAGAAATGCTTTAATAGAACGTAGTAAATTAATTAAAGTTTTTGGAGATAAGATATGACACTAAAAGAATCATACTTAGCAAACTTAAAGAACTTACCTGCAGATTCTGTTAAACTAAATGTGACAAGATCTTCTGGTCATTTACTTTCTCCCTCACTTGATTTATTAATGTTGTATAAAAATCAAAGAGTAAGTTGGGAAGTATTTACTAAGTTGTATAAACAAGAACTAAATAAAAAATCTTGTAGAGATATGATGCTTCGGATAAAAGAAAGAAGTCATGAAGTTGATGTTTACTTGTTATGTTTTGAGAAAAATGGAAATTGTCATAGACACATCTTATTGGAATTAATTAATAAGATGGAATGACAGATTTTATTTCTTATTTAATTTCTTGAACGAATTCAACTGCCTCACCTGTATAAGTTCTCCATTCTCCAAGTGCACTCATTTTGAATCCATGTGCATTTTCAATAGGTTTAAATTGTAGAACTGCAATTTGATTTGGATTTATATTTCCAAGTGCTTTAACATCACTAAGGAAAAACAATGGATCTTCTCTACCACCAGCATCTTCTCTCCAAGCTAAACATTTTTTATAAACATCAAATGTTTTGTCTAATATTTCATCATTTGATAAATTTCGTATCCAATGATGATGTCTATAGATTCCATCACTTCCTTTAAGTCCTTCATCTAAAGGTTCCCAACCAGTTACTCTGTCCATTTCTAATTCATGTTTATTATAATCTTCTTCAGTATAATGACCTATAGAATAATCTGTAGTTTTTCCTTCTTTTAGATTATCAAAGTAATCTGGTTTATTTATCGTGTAATATTTGTGTAAGTTTTCATAATATGGTCTTTTAGCATCTTTTCCTGATTTTGCATGTTCTAATATAGTTTCTAAATCTGTTTTACCACTTGCTACTTTTTGAGCTTCGATTAGAGTATCTTTGATAACTATTGCTGTATGTAACGATTCTGTAAAACTTACAGTATCTGATGCTCCACCTCCAAGACCATATCCAGATTTTATACTAAGTTCATCTCTTGTTTTTAATCCGTGTTCTATCACATCATCTTTATTAGTTGTTGTATGGTATAATATCTGCGGTAATGGAACTATTTTTGAATCTCCAATTGCTCCATACCATCCAAGTTTATCAGCTTCTTTTTCTGTTATGTAACCTAAAGATAATGCTTTTTGAATGTCATAGTTCCATTTTTTATGTGCTTGATAATATTCTTCATCAAAGTTTGGATATTGTTCATATATTTTATTTTTATGAACAAGAGTTTGTAATCTATCAACTTTATCATTTAAATTGTTAAATGTCTTGTTGATAGACTTTTCTATCTCTAAGTTGTCTAAGTATCTTACCATAATTGTCTTTTTATATACAAGAATCAAGACTGTCGATTTGTAATATATTTCCTGATCCTTTTTTCTTTGCTTCTTTTCTTGCTTGTGTGATGTTACAAACTTCAACTGTTACATTCTTTTTTGTTCCATAAATTTTGTATTTTGACATTTGTTCACTTCAATATTCTTTTTAAATCATTTTGTCTATTTCTAACATCTGCATACTCATTTAGAGTTTCTAATTCATAGAACAAAGGATTTGTTTTATTATCATTTTTCATATCATTTACATATTCAGTAAACAATGTGAGTTGTTCTTTATCTTTTGGTTCTCTTCCTATTATTTTTTTGTATAATTCTTTGTAATTTATTTTCATCATGTCCTCTCCTTATCCAAATAATGCTGCAAGACCTCGGTCTTCTTTTATTATTTCTAAGTTTATCAATCTTTCTACTACTTTAATTGTTATCCATCTATTTAATATAATTTTTGTTTCTTCTGTTGGAACAAAATTACTATCCAAATATGACCATCTTAATAATGTATTTGCTTGTTCAGAAATTTCACGTGCTTGTGTATCATCTACTGTTATCCAATGTTGCAAATGTTGTGCCATTATATTTAAGTCAATATTACCAAGTATTAAAGTTCTTAAATTATGATTTTCTAAAGTATTTTCTGGTAAACTGTCAAATATTACATCATGTATTAGTCGAAATTGTGCTTCTTTAGTTAGTTGTAAAAATGAAGATTCTTCAGTTCTTGTAGATTCTACATTTTCTGGTATTAATCTATTGAGAGTGTCTGTTATCCAGTTTCCTATTAGTTTATATCTAAAATCATCAAGAGGCTGGGTTTCATCATTTAATGAAACTGCAACAATCATATCTACATTTTCTATAATTTCATTCTTCGTTCTGTTGTCGATATATAATCTTTCATGTAAAATTCTTGCTAATTCATATATATTTACATTTGTTGTAATTATAGTTTCTTGACCTTCATCAAACTCTGCTAATTGTTCGATGAGTGCATTTCTTATTATAGTAGATTGATTATTTTGAGAAGATGTAGGAACTCGTGTAACAGTTTGTCTTTCTTGTGCCTCTCGATTTCTTTCTCTTTTATCTAATATAGGAACTTGAATTCTTAGTTCTGGAAGTAAGAATTCTATATACCAAATTAAGATTGATGCTTGATCTACATTTGAAAGATTGTCATATTTAACTTTATCAATTGTTGATTCATATACAGTGCTTAAATGTACTCTTTTTATATCATTTATATTATAACTATATTCTGTTATCAGTCTTCTTATATTTGATGTCAATTTAGGAAAATCTATATTTTCAAATATTAATTTTCTTTCAGCATCTGATGGCAAATTTTCTCTGCTAACATCTATAGCATTAGATATTTCATTTTCAAGTTCGAGATTTTCTTGTCTTTCTCTTTCTCTTAATGCTTCTTCTTCCAACTTTGCTTTTTCATACTTTTCTTTTTGTTCTATTACATATCTATCAAGAGCTTCTTGTGCTTTTATTTTACTTTCTTCATATGCTTCTATTTGATATTCTTTTGAATATGTGTTAGTTGGATCATCTGTTTTGAAATAATCTGAAAAATGTCTTGGAGATGTGTTCATTTCAGCTATGAAAAGTTCATGTAAATCTTTTGCTGAAATTTCTCCTTTTAGTTCTTTTAATATTTTTGAAAAGTTTGTTAGTTCTAAAAATTCATAACATTCATCTATGTATTTTTCATCGAATTTTGTATCTATACCATTTATCATTGCTGACAAAACCGCATCATGCCAAGGTTTCTTATTTACTAAAGGTCTTATATTGCCATTATCATCTGCTTGAAAGTTTAAGAAATCGTGTAATATAGAATCTCCAATTGGAGTCATTTCTGAAAATGATTTAGTTTGTTCATAAGCATAATCAGCAATTCTGACTAATAAATTAAATTTTTCATTTAAATCTTTAGATGGTTCATTGTCGAAGAATCTAAATTCGAAAAGATTTGTTGTCATACTACTAACACTGTGTATGAAATCATAGGTTTTATTTTCAAATCCTTTTTTTATCCAACCTCGATTTGTCATTTCTTTTACAGATTCGTCATTTAGATTAAAGGTGTCACTTCTGTCATAACCACTGCTTCCCATGTCACCTTTGTATGTACTTACCCAAGGAGCAGCGTTATAATTCATTTCTCCTTTTCTTAACCAATGTGAGAAATCTTGATAATTTTTATCAGATAATGGAGAATTTATAAATATTTCTCTTCTTTCACTTTTTGGTGTAAATACATCATACATATGACACGAACCTATCATTACAGATGTACTAACTCTTTGTCTTTCTGATCCTTTTGTAAAATATGATGGTGCACCATTTAGAGAAATGTACATTGGTTGATACATTGTAACCAATCCCATAAATAACCACACAAATACTTTCCATCTGAGTGGAGTGTCATGTATTGTTATAGGAAATGATATGGTCATGTGAGTACCACCAGTAACTGTAGTTCCTACTTTTCCTAAACTTCTGTTGTGATAAGCAATAGTTCCATGATCTGGTAAATAGTATTTATTATCTGTCCAGTTATCGAATGCTTCTATTAAATAATCTAAATTATTAAACATTTCTTTAGGTGTCATTTCAGATGGTTTGAAAGCAAAGCTTGCAAATTCTAATCTTTTCCATCCTGAACCTTTAGTGCAACTAAGACTCGGATTATATCTGAATGTTTCATTCATATCATACTCTTTCAATAATTTATATATAGAACCTGACATTAATTTATGTAAAACTTCGTCATATAGTTTGTCATCATCATTCAAACATATATAATCTTGTTTAGATTTATCTATGATTATAGATTCATATTCTATTCCATATTTAGCAGTTGTACCTTCTAATAGTTCAGATTCGATTATCATAAATAAATCCTTTGTTGCATTTAGATTGTTGTATATATTTACAGTATCAGTTTGTTATATTCAATTAATATTTTTTCGTCTATTTGATCACATGATATATTAAATGTTCTTGATATATTATCTACAATTTCTTGGAATTTTAATAATTCTTTATGTGTGTTAGGTTCTCTGTTATATAATCTTTGATAACATTTATATGTATCTACCAATTTTTCATCTTTTAATTTCATTGTTGATTCACTCCTTAAATCCAAAATATTTATCCCAATCTTCAAAATCTTTATTTTCGTAATCTTTAATATTTGTTACGGCTGTTCCTTTGAATTTTATTTTTTGTAACTTCTTTAATTCTTTTTCAAGTTTTTTGAGTTTCTTTGCTTCTTCTTCTTTGAGACGTTTACATTCAGGTTGCATTTTCTTTCTTTCTTTTAGACCGACTAAAGTTCCAAATTTTAATGGTTCACATAGATGTGCTCTTTCTGTATCTAAAAGTTCTTCTGTAGATAGTTCTCGATTGTAGTTTTTTAATCCAAATTGTTTTCCTGATTCTCTTCTTACATTCCAATTATATTTATAATTATCTACAATGTTACTTACACCTATATCATAATGAGATTCTTTTGATTCTTTTTCAGTTATAGGTTTTCCTTTTACTTCTTCAAACTTATCAAATGTAGCATCACACATAAATCGTTTCTTTGTGTGTTTTTTGTCTTTTTCATCTATTTCTGATATTACTGCAATGTGAGAATACCAAGGTCTGTATATAGTTGATGGTATATTAGCTTCTTTTAACATTCCTATTGCTAATAATGATTTTTCTCCACATATTCCAGTTCTTGTTTTAAAGGTTTCTTCAGCATTTAGATATATTTTATTTTTACCTTCTTTGTGTTTTGTTGATGCTACAGCATGAACATTATCATAATTTATGTACTTTGAAACCCATTTACATATTTTCTTAGCAACTTCTTTATCTGACTTCGAGTTATTCTTTATGAAATGAACTATCTCTTTTGCTTCTTTTGGAATTTCTATAGATGGATGATTTTTATGAGATTCGTATATTTGTTGTATATCTCTTTCTTCTTTATATGGATATAAATCTTCTTTAGAACAAACTCCTTTCTTTTTACACATGAAGTTCCATTCATCATCAGGATCGTAGACTTCCTCTTTTTTGCGTGTAAATTTCTCTAAGAATTTTTTTAATGTTGTCATGGTTTCACTAAGATAGTTTCAATTAATTTTACTTTATCTGTATTATATAATACGAACTCTTCCCCAGTTGCTATAGGATCATGATATCTTATTCCATCATAACCTATTTGTAATGTCATTTTCTTTAGTTCGTTATTATTTTCTTCGTTTGGAAATTCTTTTTTAGACAATTCTTTGAATTCCTTAAAATTAATTCGGCGTGTTAAGTCTAAGAAGTTTGGATTTCCTTGAAAAATTTGTAAATGTATTTTATCATCATTATCTTCATTGTTATCTAAATAATATGATCCATAGAATTTGATTAAGACATCTTTATCTTTTCCTAAATATAATCCTTCACCTACACCTTCCATTTCATCTCCATCTGTTCTAACGTGATAATATATATTTTTTTTATAGTTTATAGTTTTTGCGTGAAAATCTATAATCCATTCTTGTATATCTCCTAATTCATCTTGCATTATTTGGATTTCAGAAGGTGTTAATAGTTCTTCTGCTGTTTGATCATAACTCATTTCAAATCACTTTCTTTTTATGTTTTTTGTAACATTTGTGATGGATTTCTTTTTGTTTATTTAACATATCGATAGCATGTTGATTTGTACATATGAGTTTTTGATTTTTTGATGGAGATATAGAAATTGTTTTATAACCAATTCCAGATGGAGATATACTTATATTTCCAGTTGAAGTATTGTATAACACCGAAATTTTATTTTTTAGTTTTAAATCGCTAATATTGTCATTTATAGGAATTGTGAAAGTTTTGTTTTTACATTTTTGTTTTATATAATCTCTTCGAGCTTTTATCATATCACAAGCTGCTTCAGTTTCACTTATATTTTTACTTCCTTTAGGTCTTGTCATTACAATTCACTCTTATATGACTTTAATTATATATTTATAGACTGATACTTTTTTAGGTTATCTATTATACGGACTTATATGTAACTTCCTATATTTAAGCTTTTCGGTTTAAAAAATATCAAAGAGTAAGATTATCAATCATAAGCATCTATAGGTAATTGATAGTTAGTTTCATTAATGCTTCTGTTTCCTAATAATCAAATACTGTGTGTGAATTCTTATACATTCCACCACACATATTAGACACTGTTTTTCCACTAAGTTCGTTTCCTTTATATGTCAACCGATGTTTTTCTTGTCTTTTATATCCTGGAAAGTATTTACAAATATCAAATTTATCTACAAATTTCATACTATTTCCAGTTCTTCCTGAAGCATGATTTCCAACAATTTCAAAAATTCCTAAATAAGTTGCATATCGTCTATCTGACGCATCATTATTGTTCATATCTAATATATTATTTGTGCTTTTTAAAGTTGTTATAGCTTGTAATAACCATCCATATAATTTACATCTTTCATTGTCGTTTTTCAAGAAATTTATATTTCGTCTTTCACCACTTATGTTAAATTCATTTTCAAATTTATAAATTTCATCTTGATTGAATTTATAACCATTTAGTACGTCTCTAAATATTTTTAGTTTGTTTCTGTTTAATATTCTTTCATCATTATCATAACCTATTGTGCATGTGTTGGATGTTTTCTTTAAGAAGTCAAAGTCTTTAGTTGTTAGTTCTTTTGTAATACCGTCATACCTTATAGCAAATGCTTTTAGTGTATTGTCTTTTATTAATTTAACTAACCATGTCATGTTAATAGTTGTATTTTTTCCAACAGTTTCTGATTGTAAATATCTTAGATATTCTGCATCAAAGAAAAACCAACATTTATCATAGTTTTCTATATTATCTTCAAGTTGTCTTCTAATCATATCTTCGAATTGTGCATGTCTAAAACAAGAATTGTTTCTATGATCTATTGGCGTTTTTTGTATTTCTATTGGTATGATGTCATCTGACTTGTTATCAAATAACATAATATCAATTTTGTTGATTTCTGATAATATTAAACTATCTGGATATTTTTCCTTCAAAAATTTTGTTATTAGTGGTCTTATTAATTTTACAGACCAAGTTTTATACAACACATTATTTATAAATATTTCAGTAATTTCTTTTTTATTTCTTTTATATCATTTTTATCAGATTTTTTTATTTCATCATTAGTTTCTTTTAACGAATTTAATATTATATCATCTTCGAATATACTTAATTGTTTCATATTATTCTCTCCGTTCGTTTATGTTATCTCATCGTTATGGTAATTGAACTCCAATCTTGTCGACAGATTGGAGTCTGAACGAAGAGATACCATC
>Ga0172377_10005790_pt1 | contig 12721 bp, 8 predicted proteins | sample Pumphouse3metaG_FD_119749 | JGI IMG/M metagenome (GOLD analysis project Ga0172377, IMG submission 119749) | Leachate microbial communities from a municipal landfill in Southern Ontario, Canada - Pumphouse #3 metaG | ecosystem: Engineered > Solid waste > Landfill > Unclassified | place: Canada... | reverse complement strand
ATAAAAAGGTTAATGTGGGGTTCCTTTGGCCAGCACATCAGATAAGACCAAAACTGACGCCCTTTTTCACCCCATACTTTGACTCTATCAGGATCTACTTTATAAAATACCGGACAGCCTATCTCCGTAACATCCATGATTCCCGGACCCGGATGGTTTTCGGTTATTAAACGGGTTAGTTTTGGGGCAACTCTGTTTATGGTATTCATTCCTTCACGCACAAAATCATAATCCTCATGCTTCGGTTCATCCACCCAATAAAAATATTCTTTTCCCAGCCAACCATTGTTTTCAAGGTGATCCTGAAATCCCTTCAAATAGAGGCTTATTAATTTTTCATATTCAGGAGTCCCGTTAATAAAACCATTAAACCAACCGGTTTTTTCCCCGGTATAAGGCCCTGGTTTTACTTCTGAAAGCGACATGCGAAACCCGGTAAAACCCAATCCATCCAAATATTTTCGTGCAGCTTTGTCAAATTCAGTAAAATCCAGATCAAGGTCCAACGCATTTATATCCTGTTCAAAATTTCCTGCCGGCAAAAAGTTCTCCCCAGTCTGTTTATCAATAAACCGAAAAGCATCAAACCAAATCGTACCACCATGATTGCTACCTGGAATATAAGAATACAATTGAATACTAGCGTAGCGAGCATTTTTTGGAAAGGGGCGATAATCAGGTAACCCTTCATATGTTATATAATCTTTCGAATCGATATATAAAGTATCCTGCATCCATGTTTCTGTGCCTTTGTAAACACCCCATTTTAACGATAAGTTTATTTCTTCTTTGTTTTCATCGTAACATTTAACGGTAACTGTATATTTTTGGCCTTTGGTTAATGCCCTGGCTTGCCACTTTAAAAGATAAGAATGGCTTGGATCGATTTCGATTAATTCGTAAAATTTACCTTCCCGGGTGCCGGTTAACTGATATGAATACCTACCTTCATAAGCCGAATGAGGATCAAAAGTACCCCCGTTCCACAGAACACCTTTTACCGTTTTTTGTACCTGATATGACCCATAAGGTGAAATCTTATACTCCTTGAAATTTCTAAAATATTCATCCTTTACTTGTTCCAGTTCTTCTTTGGTATCCAGATTATGGTATCTTTTTATAAATCTATCGGAAAGACCAAAACCAGACCGCATATAAGGAATCTCGGGCAAGGAGAAGTTCCAAACATTCAACTCAACAGGTACCGTAGCTTTCCATAATCCTGATTTCATGCTAATATTAGCTATATATTTTCCAGATGGAGTATTAACAGGAACCTTTACTGTAAACCACACAGGGGTATTTATCCCGGCAATCGTATCGAAAGGTTTTTTATACAATGGCAGCGGATCGGGGTACCACCCAGCATGATGACGTCTTCCCGATGGCTTGGTAACATTCACATATTCTACTTTTCTGATACTTACATTTTCTGATGGAATAATTTTTCCTTCCTTGTTCCTTAATTCGGAAATCTCTATTGAAACCCCATTCATATTCTTAACGGGAGACAAAACCAACTGAAAACTTTCTGTTTCGTTTTTTGCGGAATAAAGAACTACTTTTCCCTTCTTATTAGGAACAGGTTCATCTTTCATGATTTTATATGTACTACCTGTACTCCATACTTTACAAACACCATCAGAATATACGGTGCTTTCCTGGGAAAATGTATTTGAAAAAACAAGACAAAACAAACAAGATAGTAAAACAAAGAACTTTGTTTTTACATTTTTCAGGAAAAATATATATATTTCTTTTTTTGAAAAAACCATGGTTTATTATTTTATTTTTGAATTATTTTAATTAACTGAAGACATAACAATTTCTATTAGAAAAGTTTACAGAAACTTTTTATTCATAAAAATTATTCACCGGTGTGGTAAAACTTTATTAGCTCTTTTTATTTCAGGAAAAAACAGATATCGAATAAAGAATGAAATTTTTATTCGATATCTGTTTTTTTTATTAAATCAATTAAATTATTTCTGCCATGTCCCCCAAGTTAAATTAGGATTTTTTGCATAATCATTATACGGATAAGGAGAAAAATATCTACGTTTTGTTATTGGGTTTACAATAGTATTTTCACTCTCATCACGATTATCAATTGATTTTTCCACTCTTTCAAGCCTTACAAGATCATACCATGGATCGATAGTAAAATATCCTCCACAGAATTCATAAGAACGTTCCAGAACTACTGAATCACGGAAAGCTTCTGCATCAAGTCCTGTAGTAACATCAGGAAGACCTGCTCTGTTTCTTACCTGGTTAAGTGCATCTTCAGCAGTTGCATCAACAATTCCTGAAGACATGACCTTTGCCTCTGCATAAACCAGTAAAGTATTGGCATGTGTTAAAAGCACCTGAGGCCGACCGTTCTTCCAATCAGCTCCTTCCCATATTTTAGACCAGTTTATTTTGCTATCATCTCCATCCCAGTATTGTTTATAATAGGGATGCCCTGAAGCTAATTCTGTATAATGTTTCACAGTACCATCTTTCATTGGAAAATCTGACATAAATATTGCATCCTTTCTTGCACATTCAGGATAATTTTCAAAGAAATTAATTTCGGCATAATACACCTGCCAGCCACCATATTCGCCCGGCATTGAAGCTTTTACGCAGCCGTAGCCATTTTCAGAATATGAAGCAAGAACAACTTCGTCACATGATTTATTCTCGTAATTGTAATCAGCGCTATACAAATCTTCTATGTTTTCCATTAATTTATATCCCCATGTACTTGCATTATCAATCACATCTTTGGCTTTTGCTGCTGCAAGAGCATAAGCACCATCCTTGTTTACAGGATATCCGGCTTCGCAAAGATAAACATAGGCAAGAAGTGATTTCGCACCACCATTTGTAACCGCTACCCCGGCTCTTTTAGAATCACTGTCCCAGTTATCGGGAAGATCTGTTTCTGCAATTTTAAGATCACTGATAATTACATCATAAATTTCTTCTGAATCGGTTAATTCCAGATCCAGAACAGCATCAGATGAAGAAGTTACTAAAGGAAGCATTTTATAGATTCTTACCAGATGGAAATAAGCCATTGCTCTGAAAAAATGGGCCTGTGCAGCACATACCTCTTTTACAGCATCTGAAGCATCCGCATCTTCATAATTCTCAAGAATTTCGTTGCAAGAATTTATCATTATGTACAGATCCGAATAATTTAAACCTAATTCTGCATTATCTGATTCTGCATCAAACACATCAACTTCTTTCCAGTTGTCAAAGTTAGAGGTTTTATCATTCCCTGCAGCGGTACAAACCATATCATCTGAATATTCAGACCAGTCCTGAAAAGACCAATAGAGCGCCGTTACCGCCATTTCCAACTCATCACCAGTAGCATAGAAAGATTCAGCATACATAGTTCCTTTAGGATCAATATCCAGAAATTCTGAGGAACAAGAAACCAAAAGGATCGTTATAATTAAAAAGCAATATCTTTTCATTTTATAATATTTTTTTGTTCTAAATTAAAAAGTTACATTAACGCCCAGAGTTATTCTTTTGGGAATAGGAACAGTTCCAAAATCAAATCCTCCCCATAGGTCTGACGACCCTGATGCCGAAACTTCAGGATCAAATCCTTTATATTTCGAAAGGGTTAGAATATTTTGTCCGCTTACAGTAAAAGCTACATCAGCAAATGCTATATATCTTCTTGGAATATTATAGGTAACACCAATATTCCTTATCTTTAACCAGCTACCTTCTTCAATCCATTTTGTTGAATTTAGCCTTAGGGTATTCGAAGAAGAATGGATATTAGGCCATTCAGAATCCTGATTACTTTCTGTCCAGTAATCTTCTCCGGGTCCTTTTAGCATAATCATACGGGCATCACCATGCACCGAAGCCATTACTCCACGCATAACATTGAAAACGTCCTGACCATGAAGACCTTGTATTAAAATATTGAAATCGAAATTTTTATAAGATAACGAACTACTTAATCCATATGTAAAATCAGGATTGCTGTCACCAATTTTTTGAGCGTCATCATCCATCGAAATTACACCATCACCATTTACATCTTCGTATTTATAGTCCCCCGGTTGTTCACCATATTTAGCAGCTTCTGTCGTTTCGTCTGTGCCCCAGATTCCCAAACATTTATATCCCCACATAGTACTAAGAGATAATCCTTCTTCTACTCTATAGGTCTTTGTACTTAAAAGACCCTCGCCCGTTGTTCCTGTCAGAAAAGCTCCTTCATTCCCCAGATCCTTTACTTCATTATTATATTTTGAAATATTAAAATTTAATTTCCATACAAGATTTTTTGTTTGTATAGGAGTAGCATCTACCGTAAACTCATATCCTGTGTTTTTGATTTCCCCAAGATTCTGTGAATAACTGGCAGTATATCCATATCCGTAATACATGGGGAGTTCCACACTTGTTAACAGATCATTTGTTAATTTATGATAGTAGTCGAAAGAAAAAGAAAGTTTTCCTTTCATGATAGAAACATCTAATCCGGCATCTATCTGAGTCGTTGTCTCCCACTTAAGATTATCATTGGCAGGCGTCCCGGGAATATAAGCCATATAATTTGCTCCAATTCCATAATCATAACCCTTTTCTGTCATTGTTGTATATTCCCAACCACAAGGATTTCCGGTTTTACCCCAGCCTAATCTTAATTTAAGGTTATCAAAACCTGAATCTTCCATAAAAGATTCTTCAGAAAGACGCCAACTTACAGCAAAGGAAGGAAATCCTCCCCATTTATTCTCTTCCACCCGGTTAGTAGGTCCACTTTTGGCATCAAGACGATATGATGCTGTAAAATAGTATCTCGACATATAGTTATAATTCAATCTGCCCAAAAAAGCCAGACGACTACCTTCACTATAACCTGAAGAAGTTGATTGAGTATCACTCAAACCTACATCCCAATAACTGGAAAGATCTGGCACTGGAAGATCTTTTCCTGTTCCGGAAAGAGACCATTTTTTTTCGTATTCGGATTCATAAACAGCTATTGCCGAAACGTTATGAACATTATTAAAAGTCTTGTGAAAATCGATAGTGTTAATCAATCTCCAGCTGGAATTATCATAGGAACTTCTATCAGCAGACTCATCTCCCGGACTTAACCAGCTATTATTATAACTACCGGAATCACCGCCACTTGTACTTGTGTATCCTAATACATTATAAGACAAGAAATCAAATATGTCATATTTTACATCAAGAGTTGCATTAATGTTATGGCTGATTTTCCATGTGTCTCTTTCCATAGCTTTCATGTACGGATTGTACCATAATGCACTGTAAGAATCATATTGGTGATATTCTCCTTCTTCCTCATTGTCCCATACAGGTTCTGTAGGTGACCATATCAGTGCCTGGAAAAGCGAATTACTTTTATTAATACCCGTTGAGTTACCACCATTCTTTGATTTTGCTCTACTAGCCTTAACATCCAAACTAACTTTAAGATTTTTTGCAGGTTCAAAATCAATTCTTGACCTTAAAGAATAGTCCCCTCCTGACTTGCTGTTTATCATAGCTCCCTGTGCATCAGAATATCGTCCGGAAGCATAAATCCCTGTTTTATTATTTACCTTTTGGGAATAGGAGATATTGTGATCATTTACTATTGCAGATTGCATAACCATATCGACCCAGTCCGTTCCTCCGGTTTTCTCAAAATCTGAAATTTCAGAATCTGAGAAAACAGTAGAGCTATAGATGTCGTTAACTACAGATGCATATTCTGCTGCATTCATTTTATCATCATAATTTGTGTTCTGGGACTGAAAACCAGTGTTCATATTAAATTGTATGACTGGCTTTGAAGAACTGGCTTTTTTTGTTGTAATAAGAATAACTCCGTTTGAGGCTCTTTCACCATAAATTGCCGTTGCAGAAGCATCTTTTAGTACTTCTACTGATGCTACATCATGTATGGATCCATAACTTCCGCCAATAATACCATCAACAACATACAATGGGTCATTATTCCCTGATATGGAATTAGCACCACGAATACGAATTTTTGAACTTCCTGAAATATCTCCATTAGTTGTTGTCTGAACTATCCCGGCTACTCTTCCCTGCATAAGATCTGAAAGCCCTCTTACCGGCTGATTCTTTGACAATTCCATAGGAATAGAAGAAATAGAACCGGTAATGTCACTTCTTTTAGCTGTTCCGTAACCAATTGCTATTACTTCTTCAATGCCTATTGTAGTTTCTTCCATTACCACATTAACGCTGGTTTTGCCATCAACGGCTATTTCCTGTGTCTTCATTCCCACAAAAGAAAATACAAGTGTTGCATCGTTAAAAACGTTGGCAAGACTATAGCGTCCTTCAGAATCTGTGATGGTTATTATTTTTGTCCCTTTTAAAACTACGTTTACACCGGGAATCGAAGCACCTGAAGAATCGGTTACTTTTCCGGAAATTTTTTTATACTGTTGGGAAAATAAGATATTTCCTGATTCTGAATCTGATTTCTTTGAAATAATAATGTGCCGGTCAATGATACGGTAGAATACATTTTGATTGGGAAATATTATTTTCAGTATGTCTTCAACAGAACTATTTTCTACAGTTAGATTTATTTTACGATCAACATTAATTTTACTTGCGTCATACATAAAAGAATATTCTGACTGATTTTCGATCTGGTTCAGAACATTTTTTATGGTCGTGTTTTTTATATTCAGTTTCAATTTGGTTTGAGCTGTTGAAGCAAAACTTCCTGTTAGTCCAACAAAACAAATCAATACTGCAAATAATTTTATCCTCATAATAATTTTTTTTCGCATAGACCATTTTTTACGAAATCCATCCGGAAAATCGTTTTTTTTCATAATTTTGTAATATTATTCAGCCTTAGTGGATGTGGTTATGTCAGTAACCTTTTTTTTGGCTGGTTAATTGATTAATAAATAATAAAAAGAAGGTTCCTCCACAGAATCTTCTTTTTCTGTTTCTGATCTGATTTTTTATATTATTCTTTACATAGGCAATATTTTTATGGTTTTTTTATTGTTACTTGTTTCCCATCAATCTTATATTTGATGGGTTTAAGTATATTAATCATTTTTAAAAGTTCTTGCAGCGATTCTGTCTTTACTTTGAAGGTAAGTTTCTCTCCGTCCTGTAATTTTGGATCAAGATTTATTTCAACTCCATACCAGCGTTCAGCATATTTTGCAATCTTCCATAATGAACTTTCTTTAAAAATCATTTCATTTCTTGCCCATGCTGAGACGATATCAATATTTTCTTTTTGAATGTTAAATTCATTTTTTTTCTTATTAAATGTAGCTAATTCTCCTGGTTTAAGCCGAACAATTTTTTTCTTATTCCGGTCAATCTGTATGCTTCCGGTTTTAAGACCTATTTCTGTGATATCTTCATTTTCGTATGATTTTACATTAAAAGATGTTCCGAATACTTTAACATCAAGCCCTGATTTAGTGCAGACAATAAATTGTCTGGAATGATCTTCATGTACTTTAAAATAACCTTCTCCTTCTAATTTTACTATTCTGTTTTTTTTGTTAAAATCCTGATTGTATCTGATTCGGGAGCTTCCGTTTAGTAATACCGTTGATTTATCGGGTAATAGTATTTGAGTTTTTTGTCCGCCGGAAGTGAAAACCTCTGTATAACTTTGATGTTTTAAATTATTAATTTGAGTCCCTGTCCACATACTAAGAAAAACAAGAATAAATACAGCAGCTATTTGTGCAATTTTTAGATAAAGAGAATGCTTATTTTTATTGGAATGAATCTTTCTTTGTATTTTTTGCCATGCCTTAGATTTGTCTGGTGTAAAAGGGGTAGGAAAAGTTCCTGTAAGTTCATACAAGGTTAAAAAATCATTATATAATTTTTTATTTTCCATGGAACCAGATACCCATTCCCTAATTTCTTCTGTGTATTCTTTTCCTTCGGATGAAATATTACGGATGATTTTATTAAAAGAAATTTCCTTTTTCATTTTACTTAGCTTTTTCATCTCTATAGCACTTAATTGTTCATATACCCCTAAATATATTATAATAAAAAAATGTATTTTATTAAAAGCTCATGTTATCAATAATTTATGAGATTATATGGCGATAATTTTAAGACAAAAATGGTATTATAGTTATTATAATTCTTCCTTTTGTTATATGACAGAATAAGTAAAAGCATTGTAGAAATTAGTTGCAATATATTTCTTTAGGATTGATATACTTACATAAAAGTTTTATGATCTGACCAGGTAAAATATGAATTTACTTTATTGTCTGTATAAATATTAACACCCTAAGAATAATTGTTAAATATCATTATCAAAAGATAAAAATCGTCCAAAACGACAAAGCTTTTGTTAACCAAATGGGTTAAAAACAGGAGATAAAAAGAGGATAAAAAGTAATACGCTTAAAATGATAGAAACGTTGGACATTATCCAACAACAGATACTTTGTTACAACAATATTTGGATAATGATTCAGAATTATAAATACAAAACTTCAAAATAAAGAAAAAAGTATAAGGGCAATTACACTTGCACGAAGGATCTGTACGGTTTGCTAATATTTGTTCGGTTACCTATATTGTATTAAAGAATAAATTAAATGTTATGGGAGCTCTAAATTTTATCGCTAATTTTAAGAATGAATAGTAAAAAAAGAATAAATATCTGATTATAATAAGGTGTCAGTATAACTTTTATTTTTTTTATCGCGATGGTTATTTGATTTTCTACTGTTTTAATTGAGATTCCTAATTTATTTGCTATTTCACGATTGGTCATTTCTTTGTTCCTGCTTAATTTGAATATTGTTTTGCATTTAGAGGGTAGCTTTTCTATTGCAAATTCAATAATTTGTTTTAACTCCTTTGTTTCGAGAAAATTGTTGGAGTAATCTGTAGATGTATTGAGTTGGGAAGCAATTTCTTTTGCAATTCGGGTTTGGTTCTTTATATTTCGTAGATAGTTAAGACTTTTATTTTTTGATGCTGAATATAGATAAGCCTTAACAGAATAATCAGGTGAAAGAGTTTTTTTTTCCCCAGAAATATATAAAAATGTTTTGAACTATGTCTTCGGAGATCATTTCATTTTTTATATAACTGTTTACAAAATTGCACAAATCAACATAATAAGAATCAAAAAAATACTTTAAGGCCTTTTCATCTCCTTCAATCATTTTTTGTAGAATTAAAAATTCTTTGTTCAAAATGTTTGTGTCCATTTCGTTTCAAATATTAAATTAGTTTTTAAAATTAGTGAAATTTATATTGGGATTTATGCTACCTGTTTTAGAAGCATATATCCATAATTATATTTCTGTGTAAAGTACCGGTAATCTATTTTTGTTTTTATAATCCATTTAATAGTATTGTTTTTGCAAATAACATTAAAGGAATCAATAATATCATTGGTTATTGTGTCAAAAACACAGAAATCTCCATTAGCTAAAAATTTTAATTGATACCTGCCTTTGTTTCTTTTTATGGCATAATTGTATAGATTAATATCGTGTTCTGTAGAGTATTTTTGTATGCGTTTGCTGAATAAATAGCAGGTTAATTCTATTGGAATGGGGTGTTTTATATCAAATAAATTTAATACATTGTACATCAGTATATTAAAATAATAACACTCGATTTTTTTTTGATTGCTTAACCCTTCTGTTTCTTTAAGTATCCTAATTGCAACAAGTATCCGAACAGACGCATTAGAAATAATGTTATTCTGAAAAGAAATGGAACGGAAAATATGTTCTTTAGTTTGTATGGTAACTTGTTTCCGGAATTGATTATGCCAATCTTTCATATCTTCGAACATTTTAAGCGAATTACATGAAAACAAAGATTTGGGAAAGGTAAAAATGTTTAACTGACCTGGTTTTGATGATTTTTTAAACAACATAGAATGCTCCTTTTTTGATGTAAACAAGATACATACAACAGTTAAGAATTACAATTAAAGACATAATAAAAATTATATAAAACATCCAAAATGTAAAAAATACTTTCTGAATAATGAAAATGAAAGATACTGTGCTGTCTTTTGTTAAAAAACAAAAAGACACCATTTTTATAAAGTGTGTAAGTTGAAAAACACAAAGGGAAAAAGCTCAGGTATTTTTTATAATTTTAAAACTAAAAATAAGATGGAAAAAGAAGATTTATTTAAAGAAGATTTCCTGAAATAATTTAAAATAGGAAAGGAGCTAAACAGTTTTAATCAGTAAATTAAAAACCGTGGACTATTTCAAGAACATCTAAATATTGAGGTTAGTGTTCACACTATTTATCGATTCTTGGGTGAACTCAACAAATACATTAAACCAACTATAGAGCATATAAAATTTGATTATACCAAGAACCTGTTGGGAGGGAGGGATAGGTGTTGTGTTTTATGATATTCCTAACCTGTATTTTGAAGCTTCATAAGAAGACGATTTTCGCATCACTGTTTTCTCAAAATATGGCAAACACCAACAACCTCAAATCATGATCGGGTTGTTAGTCAGTTCGCAAGGTTTTCCTATCGGGTACAAAATATTTGAAGGAAACACTTCAGAAACAAAGACTTTAATTCCTATTCTGGAGACTTTTCAAAAGAAGTATAACCTGGACAAACCAATAGTTTTGGCATATGCGACACTGCTTTCCCAAAAGAACATTGATGCGCTAAATGACTATGGTTACCAGTATATTATTGGGGGAAGGGTTAAAAATGAGGCGGAAGTCATCAAATTAAAAATCATTCAACTGAAAATTGAAAAAGGCAAACTCAAAGAATTATAAAGTTCAAGTTTCACATTTATGTAAGCCTTGAAAACAGGGGATAAAAAATAAAAAAAAGCAGTGGTTTTTATGATTTAATTTACTATATTTGAATTAGTTACAAAGAAATTATATATATATGTTTATAATACTTTTCGGAGTGGGCTCTTTTAATATTTTTAATAAAACCTGGAATCAAAAGGGTTAACAGTTCAAGACTTTACCTACCTTTAGGTTTTATTTAACACGTGTTATAGTTAATCGTCCGTATATTGGGTATTCGAGCGTTTATACCTGTATCAAAAGTAGTTGTATTTTGATAGAAAAGTGCTTCAAATCGGCAACTAACCATAACACCATACTTTTTATTCAAGTGTAAAAAAACCAAACTCTACACATTTACATGATATAAGAAAATTTGAAAAAAAACTGTTTTTCCCTACACAAGATTGCTATTTTTTATCTTTGTATTATATAAATTTTAAACTGTGTAAAATGATGTTAAAACACATACTATTAATATGTTTGTCTCTTATTCTAATTCCAGCTTTCGGTAATCAAAGACATGGAAATGATATTTTAAAACCACGAATTGTTGTTCTAACCGATGTTACAACATGGGAGACAGACGATAGTGAATCATTGGTCAGGCTTCTTGTACATGCCGATCTTTTCGAAATAGAGGGGCTGATTTTCACAACTGGCTGGAGTTTGGATAAAACCCGTGATGATTTTTTAGAATTAATTCATCATGCTGTAAATGCATACGAAAAAGATTTACCCAACCTTTTAATACGTTCCAACCAAAAAGAATTTTTAAAAGATGAATCACAACAGAATATTGGTTACTGGCCAAGTCCTGAAAATCTAAAAGAGCATACTTTTATTGGCAGTAAAAACAGGGGATTCAAATTTATCGGTGATAATAATGATTCTCCCGGAAGTGAACTGATTATTAAACTCGCCGATGAAAATGATGACCGTCCAATTTGGATAACTGCTTGGGGTGGTGGTAACACAGTAGCGCAAGCAATCTGGCGTGTTCAAAAAGAACGTAGCCCGAAAGAATTTAAAAAATTTCTTCATAAACTACGAATTTATACGATAACAGATCAGGACCGCGGGCAAAAAACCGATTTTGCAATCAGCTCGCATCAATGGATGCGTTGCGAGTTTGAAAAAGATCTATTCTTTGTCTGGGACGAATGTGCCTGGAAATATCAGAATGGTACAGGAAAGAAGAACTGGGATAAATATGCAAGTAATATTCAAAACCACGGTAATCTTGGAAAGGTCTATCCAAAATATAAGTATGGAGTAGAAGGAGATACTCCTTCATTTCTGTATTTATTGCCAAATGGGCTTAATAATCCTGAAATCCCGAATCAGGTTAGCTGGGGAGGGTATTTTGAATGGGGAAAATGCGAGGACGGTTCAACCAACGCATACACAAACTTTAACGGTTCAGCGAAAAAAATTTGTAGCTACTATGAAAATTATTTCTACCCGGCAACTTTTAATAATTTTGTAGCCCGAATGGATTGGGCAGACCAAGGGAAAGGGAATCGAAATCCGGTTGTAATTATTAATGGAGATTCTGGTTTTGTTCCTATTCAGATTGAAAAGAAGCAAGGAAAATTGATAACTCTTGATGCTTCAAAATCATACGACCCAGATAATGACCAACTTAGATTTAAATGGTGGATATTACCTGAAGCAGGAACATATCAAAAGGAGGTGAAAATATCAGAGAAAGAATCAAATAAAATAACCATTAAATTACCTTCTGATTCCGCTGAACAAAATTTCCATATGATTTGTGAAGTAACAGACAATGGGACGCCTAATCTCACAAGTTATCGAAGAATCATTATTAATATAAAAAAATAGACTTATAATATTACACTTGAAAGTTCATTGAAAATTATACATCTTT
>Ga0172377_10005785_pt1 | contig 12726 bp, 7 predicted proteins | sample Pumphouse3metaG_FD_119749 | JGI IMG/M metagenome (GOLD analysis project Ga0172377, IMG submission 119749) | Leachate microbial communities from a municipal landfill in Southern Ontario, Canada - Pumphouse #3 metaG | ecosystem: Engineered > Solid waste > Landfill > Unclassified | place: Canada... | reverse complement strand
GCTATTATGAGATCTTAGAGGTTTCGCGCGATGCGGACAAGGAAACAATTAAGAAAGCATATAGAAAAATGGCAAAGCTGTACCACCCCGACAAAAACCCGGGTGATACGACGGCGGAGCATAAATTTAAACTTTGTAACGAAGCCTACCAGTGTCTTAGCGACGATCAACAACGCAGCATCTACGACAGATACGGTAAAGAGGGGCTTCAAGGGATGGGCGGGGGACGCCGCTCTTCAGGAGGCTTTGACGATCTAAGCTCGATCTTTGAAGAGATGTTCAGCGGCTTTGGCGGAGGCAGATCGCGCCGCCAAAACCCTGCCGACATGGAAAAATATCCCCTCGATATGAACGTCAACGTCACCCTCAGCTTCCACGAGGCGATCTTCGGATGCGAAAAAGAGATCAGCTTCAACTATAAAAAAGCATGCCAAAGTTGTAAAGGTACAGGTGCAAAAGATGGCAAACTCAGCACGTGTAAACAGTGCGGCGGGCAAGGGCAGGTATACATTAAACAAGGGTTTATGACCTTCTCCCAAACATGTCCCGCATGCCACGGCACCGGAAGCGCGCCGAGCGAAAAATGCCCCGATTGCCACGGCAGCGGGTATAGCGAAGAGCGCGAAACGGTTACGATCAAAATCCCTCGCGGGGTCGATTCGGACAACCGCCTAAGGGTTTCGGGCAAAGGGAACATCGGCAAAAAAGGAACGCGCGGCGATCTTTACGTGACGTTCCAAGTCAAACCCGACAAACATTTTATCCGTAACGGCAACGACGTTTATATCGAAATCCCCGTGTTTTTCACGCAGGCGATCACGGGAGAAACCCTCACGATCCCTTCACTCACGGGAGAACTCGAACTCAAACTCGACGTGGGTACGCGCGACAAGCAGCAGTTTACCTTTAGAGGGGAAGGGATCGACGACGTTCACGGCGGGCGCAAAGGGGATCTTATCGCACAGGTAAACCTCACCTACCCTAAATCGCTAAACGACACCCAAAGGGAGCTTTTGGCAAAACTCCAAGAGTCGTTCGGTATCGAATCAAAACCCCACGAGAGCGTTCTCGATGCGGCGATTGAGAAGATGAAAAGCTGGTTTAAATAACCCCATGCCAAAGCAAACAAAGAGAGCCAAAACAACAACCGTTTTACTTCTCTCTTTCGTTGTACTTTTTTGTACCCTCCCCCTCCTAGACTCCACCCCCTATTTCGGGATCCCCCTGTGGGTCTATCTCTCTTTTGGCATGACGCTTCTTTACGTTGTTTTGCTTGTGTTTTTACTAGAAAAAAGATGGGACGCGCTTGGCGATGGCTGAGGGTGCGCTTCTTAGCCAAGGGGGAATCTGGTTTTTGGCGTTGTATCTTCTCTCGCTTATTCTTATCGGATTTGCGGGAAAATTTGCTTCCAAAGAGGAGAGTTTACAAGACTTCTACCTCGGAGGGCGCGGGTTTGGGATCACCGTTTTGTTTCTCACCATGTACGCCACCCAGTACAGCGGCAACTCCCTTATCGGTTTTGCGGGGAGTGCTTATAGAAACGGCTGGTTCTTTTTAGTCGGCGTGGTGTTTATGATCGCCATCGTGGGCGGCTACCTGCTCTATGCCCCCAAACTTTACCCTTTAAGTAAAAAACACGCTTTTATCACCGTCGGGGATTTTATCGAATTTCGCTACTCCTCGCGGCTGCTCACCTCCATAATCGTCGCCGTCTCGATTTTAGCGCTCTCCAACTATATGCTCACCAATCTAAAAGCGATCGGTTACATCCTCGAACACGTCAGCGGAGGGTTTTTCTCTTTTGGATGGGGGATCGTTTTTATGGCGGTCATCATGGTGATTTACGAAACCCTCGGCGGGATGCGCAGCGTGGCATGGACCGATGCGATTCAGGGTGTTTTGCTCTTTGGCGGGGTGCTTATTATCTTCGGGGTGATTATGATCCACTACGGCACCCCCGCAGAGAACGCCGCCCTCTTTCTCCAAAACGCCCCCCGTTTTTTTGAGACGCCTATGCTAGAGGATCAAATTACGTGGATAAGCATATTGGTTCTAATCGTGTTCGGTATCTCGGTCTATCCTCAGGCGATCCAGCGCATCTACGCGGCAAAAGACGCACCGACGCTCAAGCGCTCCCTGACGCTTATGACCCTGATGCCCTTGCTCACGACCCTTCCCCTTATCGTTATAGCAATCATCGGTGCGGCACACTTTCCGGATCTGGATAAAACCCAAAGCGAGCAGATCATCCTTTTGATGCTCTCCAAACTCACCCATATAGAGGGGATGGATATCGTCATCACCCTCTTTGTCGCCGCGGCGGTGGCGGCGATCATGTCCACGGTCGACAGCGCCATGCTTGCCGTAGCTTCGCTCTTTACCAAAGATGTCTACGCCAAAGTGCGCCCCGATGCCGACCAAAAGCACCTCACTTTCGTGGGAAAAATTTTCTCATGGCTGGTGATGGCGCTGATGGTGGCTTTGGCAATAGAGCTTCCCTCCACCATCTGGTGGCTGATCCAGTTCAAACTCGAAGTGCTCGCACAGATCGCTCCCGCGATCATTTTGGGGGTACATGCCAAGGGTATCTCCCACCGTTCGGTTCTTTGGGGGCTTTTTGCGGGGCTTGGATCTACGCTTTTGTTGCTTTTAACCTCGCTTCCATCCAAACCGTTCGGTTTTCATGCGGGGGTTTTGGGGCTGGGGCTGAATTTCTTTGTCGTTTATCTTCACCATAGATTTATGCTACACTTTCGATAAAATTTTTGCTTTTCAAAGAAGCAAAGCTTTAGCGTGTACCTAAGAGTTCTACAAGAACTCCAATAAAAATGAAAATGAGACGCCATGAATAGAGAAATTCTGAAAAAACAACTCTCAAGCCTTGCCCTCTCGATGTTCCGTAAAGATTTTTTCGGCATCTACCACGGTTCTATCTCCGCCAAAACCGAAACCAACCGTTTTATCATCAACACCAAAGACGCCGTGTTCGATGCACTAAGCGAGACAAGCCTTATCGAGCTGTACTACAAAAAAGACTACCGTTGGAATCAGGCAAGTATCGATTCGAAGATCCACTACAGCATCTATTCCCAAATCTCCGAAGCGAAATTTGCCTGCTTTTCGATGCCCCCTTTTACCACCGCCTATTCGCTTGACCATACCGTGATCGTTCCCAAAGATTATTTCGGACACAAAGAGCTGGGGCAGATCACCATCTTTGACCCAAGAGAGTTCGACAACTGGTACGACCGCGCCCAAAGCGAGATCGCCTACTATTTCCAATCTAACAAAACCAATATCATGGTGATCAAAGGCTACGGCGTCTACACCTTCAACCGCGACATCCACGAGATGGCAAAAAAACTCGCCATCTTAGAAAAAAGCTGCCGCCTTTTAATGCTTGACGGTTCCAACAAAGCGTATAATTTCGATTAATCGGCAAACTTTGCAAGAAGCGGCGCAATAAGCTCCGCGGCTTCTTCAAACTCAAAATTCTCCACCTTCTCCTCCAAGAGTTTTGCTTCCCTCTCCAACTCTCTTATGCGTAGTTGCGTCAGCACCTCTTTGGCATGTAAGAGCGAAGCCGCATCGAGATTGCACAGCGACGTTTGGAGTTGCTCTAGCGCCTCTCTCAAGCGCTCGTTCTCCCAAAATTCTATGGCATGTGCCGATTGTTGCGATTGGGTTAGATCGGCTTGTTCGATCCTCGCTATAAGCAGATCCAATTTTTGCGCGATCGCTTCAAGAAGTTTTTGCGCCTCTTCGCCCATGCCCCCCTCGCGCAGCATCCCCTCCAGCTCTTTGGCATGTTCAAAAAGCTCTTTGGCGCCGATATTGCCGCAAAGCCCTTTGAGGGTGTGCACCTCGCGGATCGCGGTTTGCAAATCCCCCTCGCCGAGCGCTTTTTGCACCCTTTGTAAAAAATCTTTTTGCGAGCTGCTAAACCTTTGGAGCTGGCGCGCCAGAAGCGTTGCATCCTGCCCCATCCTTGCAAGTGCCTCATCGCTGTCGATCCCCTCTATGGCAAAACTCTCCCCGCTCTCTTTGACCCCCTCACTTGTTTGCAAAGCAACTTTGGCGTCCATCCATTTTTGCAGCGTCGCATAAAACTTTGCAACGTCGATCGGTTTTGCTATGTAATCGTCCATACCGCTGAGCCTGCATTTCTGCTCATCGTCACTAAGAGCATTCGCGGTCATAGCGATGATTGGAAGTGAAGCAAAACGGGGATCGGCTTTGATCTTTTGTGCCGCTTCGTAGCCGTCCATGATCGGCATCTGACAATCCATCAACACACAATCATAGCTGTTTTTTTGCACCGCTTCTAGTGCTTCAAGCCCGTTGTTCGCGATATCGCTTGCTATCCCTGCGCGTTCTAAAAACGCTTGAGCTAGTTCTTGGTTTTGCAAATTATCCTCCACCACAAGCACCTTGGCGTTTGTGAAAACGGGAGTCGCTTGTGCGGCGGCCTTTTTTTGAAGCGGCGATCTTTTTATGTGCTCTTGCGAAGCGGCGAGATCGAGGCTGATTTCAAAAAAGAAACGGCTCCCCTGCCCTAGGGCGCTTTGCACCTTTATATCGCTCCCCATCATCCGCACCAAGCGTTTCGATATGGCAAGTCCCAGACCCGTACCGCCGTATTCTCGGGTAGTTGAAGCGTCCGCTTGGGAGAAAGAGGCAAATATTTTATGTAATTGCTCCTCGCTAAGCCCTATCCCCGTATCTCTTACGCTAAAGAGTATTTTTGCGCTTTTTTCTTGGCATGTAACCAATGTCGCGCTCACCTCAATCCTCCCCTCGCGGGTAAATTTAAGCGCATTGGAGAGGAAATTGATAAGCACCTGAGAAAGGCGCAGAGAATCCCCGACAAGCATCTGCGGTATCTGTGGATCCAACACAAAATCAAGAGCTATATTTTTCTCCTGCGCTTTGATGGCAAAAAGATCGCGAAGATGTTCAAAAACATTCCCAAGCTCAAATTCGTGTTTCTCCAGAACCATTTTTCCCGCTTCGATTTTTGAAAAATCGAGAATATCGTTGATGATCCCGAGCAGACTCTTGGAAGCTTTCTCTATCTTCTCTATATACCCCCTTTGTTTGGGGGTTAAATCGCTTTGCAGGGCAAGGTACGCCATACCCAAGATCGCATTCATCGGGGTGCGTATCTCATGGCTCATATTCGCCAAAAAGCGGCTTTTTGCCAGTGTTGCACTCTCGGCAAGCTCTTTGGCCTTTTTGATCTCTTCCATCGCCTTATGCTCAAGCGTACTCTCATCGATCGTCGCAACGGCTCCGGCGGAAAAATCGTTCGGATCGACAAGCGCCAAAGTGACCCGCGCCCAAAATCTCTCTTTGTTTTTACGGCAAAACTCCTGCTCCCAGTAGGAGGTTTGCAAACTTTTAAAAAGGAGTTCGTACTTTTTCTCTACCGCCGCATACGCCGCATCGTCGCTGTAAAAAATACGGGTAGAGCTATTGCGAAGCTCCTCTTGGGTATAACCGAACATCTCGCATATCTCGTTGTTAAGCTCGACGATCTTTCTCCCTTTTAAAAGCAAAATCCCTATGCTTGCAACATCAAAAATCGCTTTTTGTTCCTTATACACCAAAGCCAGATTTTCGGTACGCTCTTTAATTGTCGCTTCAAGATTTTCGGTCAGTTTACGCAGCTCAGATGTCTTGTTGGCAACCTGTTTTTTAAGCAGATAGTTCCAATAAAAAAGCCCAAACGCCGCCATAAGAGCCGCCGCCAAGATCCAACCGAACAAGGTGTAATCGCTAGAGGGCTTTTGTACGATATGTTCCAAGCGTGAGAGCATTTTGGCAAACTCCTCGTTTGTGCGCAGTGCAAAAAAACGCTCCAAAATACCCGCCAACACTTCATGCTCGTTTTTCACCATCAAAACAAGCTCCATCTTGCTCTCGCTTTTGCCCGAGACCTGAAGGTTGGAAAACTCCTGATCGATCCGATACAGGGCAAGTGCAAGCGAAGAGAGAAGCGCGTCGTAGCGCCCTACGCTTACCCCCTCAAACGCTTCTCGTACCGTTGCGACCTCGACGTATCTAAGCGTCGGGTATTTTTCCTTGATCGCATCGATATAGGCATAATCTTTGACTATCGCTATCGTTTTGCCCTCGAGTTCGGAGAGGTCGGCAATAAAATACCCCTCTTTCCTTTTGCGCGTGACTACCACTACGGGGCTTTTTATCCCCGTGTGCACCGCTTTGTGCGTTGCATAAAACGCCTTGTCGCTTGCATAGGTGCTAAAGATATCAAGCATCCCCTCTTGTGCAAGTTTACGGGTTTCGCTCCAACTTTGCGTTTGTACCTTTTCAAACGCCATCCCCAGCGTTTTTTCGATCCGCTCGATATACTCCGCAAGAAGCCCCACGTAGTTTCCGTTCACATCAAACCCCTCGTAGGGGAGATAATGGGGATCCCCGCCGAATAAAAAGCGCGGGTGTTTTTCAAGCCATTTTATCTCGTCGTTTGTTAAATGGATCGACACGGCAGTATCGTTTAGAATTTTTGGGGACTCCTTTACCCACCTCTTTTCGATCGATTCCTGCTCCTCTTTGGTGTAAGAGCCAATCGCCTTGTTTACAATGGAGTGCAGCAGGGGATCGTTTTTTGAGATACCGTAATGAAGGGGGCTTAGCACCTCGTGTTCAAAAACCTCGGCTACTTTGAAATCCTCTTGCATTTTGTATTTTGTCAGCGCATGCTGCAGAGGCGGCAGATAATCGACGATCGCATCTGTTTGTTTGCTTTGCAGCGCTTTAAGCAACTCGAATATACCCCCGCCGATCTCTAGCACCTCTACGTCGGGGCGCACTTTTTTGATCTCCTCTTTGATAGCGCTCCCCGCAACGACGGCAGCTTTTTTCCCTAAAAAATCTTTAGGACCAAAAAAATCGGGGTGGTCGGCACGCGTGAGCGTCGCAAGTTTGGATCTGTAATAGGGGATCGAATAGAGAAAATCCTCCTTGCGCTCCAACGTCGGCGAAGCGGAGAACACCCCGTCAAACTTCCCTTCTTTCATCTCTTCCAACGCTTGGTTCCATGGCATGTAGGTCACCTCGATCGGGACACGCAGCCGTTGTTCCAAAAGATGGAGAAAATCGATCTCCAAACCTTGACGCTGCCCCTCGCCAAAACGGAACGAAAACGGTGTCCACTCCTCGTCGGCGGCAACGAAAGAGAGGCGTTTTTTGCTTCGCAAATAGGCTTGTTCCTCTTTACTCAATCCTATGTCGACAAACTTTTCGCTCCCATAACGCGCAAAAATCTCGTTGAGTTTTTCGGGCGTTATCGCATCGAGCGCTTTTTGCATTATGGCATGTAGGAGGGGGTGCTTTTTTGAAGTACCGATACACAGCACCGAGCCTTTACGCGTGCTGATAAGATCGTCCACTTGCAGATCATCGAAATATTCATGTTTGATTTTATACCGTACCACCGTACGGTTGCCCACATAGGCATCGACCTCGCCGTTGGAGAGCGCATCGAGGCATCGCGAGGTGGTAAGATAGTTTTTGATCCCTATATCGGGATAGCTTTTTTTAAGAAAATCGTTAAGTCCAAAACCCTTCTCGAGCGCTACACGTTTGCCTCGAAGCTCCTCAAAAGAGCCAAATCTCTTGCCCCCTTTGCGCGAAACGATCACGTGGGGTATCTGCAGATAGGGTGTAGTAAAATCGGCAAACGGCTCCCTCTCTTTGGAAGGGGTGATATCCATCGCCGCATCGATCGCACCCGTTTTAAGCCCATCAAGCACCTCGCTCCATTCGCGCGTATCCAGAACTATTTTACCCCCCAAAAGGGTGTCGATCTCGCGAAGCAGCTCTACCGAGAGCCCCGATAGTTCCCCCTTGTAATCGATAAAGCTAAAAGGTTCCCAACCCCCTATAAGCCCTACCCTGATCGTCTCTTTTTCCAAGAGCCAATCCCTCTCTTCCTGCGACAAAGAGGCGTTAAAATCCCCCCATGCCATAAGAGGAAACAAGAAAATGAGCAATAACTTTTTCATGCGCGCACCAACGAAACAATCGCGTCAAACGCCGTGTCCATCATCACATCGATCTCTTCGTGCGTGATAATGTAAGGGGGCATGAAATAGACCACATGCCCTAAAGGGCGCAGCAATACCCCGTGTTTGAGTCCGTAGAGATACACCTGCATCCCGATCCTCTCGCTTGGCATGTAGCCGCTAAGCTCCACCGCGCAGATCATCCCGCATCGGCGCACCTCTTTGACGTTGGGAAGGGTTTTGAATTTTTCGAGTTTTTGCTCCATATAGGCGGCTTTGAGAAGATTTTTCTCGATGATACTTTCGTTTTCGAAAATATCGAGCGTGGCGTTCGCCGCCGCACATGCCAAAGCATTCCCCGTATAGGAGTGCGAATGTAAAAACGCCTTGTATTCGCTGTAATCGCAGTAAAATTTATCGTAAATCGCATTGGATGTGAGCACCACCGAGAGGGGCAGATAACCGCCTGTCAGCCCTTTGGAGAGCACCATAAAATCGGGCGAAATCTTGGCATGTTCGCATCCAAAGAGTTTGCCCGTACGTCCAAACCCGACCATCACCTCATCGGCGATCATATGGATAGCGTAGCGGTCGCAAATAGAGCGCACCTGCACCAAAAACTCCGCATGGTACATATGCATCCCCCCTGCACCCTGCACCAAAGGTTCTAAAATAATAGCGCTGATCTCTTGGGCTTTTTGGGCGCATAGCTCCTCAAAGACTAGAGCCGCTTCCAGTGCCGCTTCTTTCGTGGCGTCTTTGGGAACGGGGGTTTGGATAGAGCGGATCAAAAGCGGCTCGTAGGTCTCTTTATAGAGCTGCACGTCCCCTACGCTGAGCGCCCCGATCGTTTCGCCGTGGTAAGAGTTTGTAAGGGAGACGAAAAGCTCTTTGCGCTTACCGTCGTTTAGGTGGGCGTGGTAGCTCATCTTGAGTGCTACTTCGATAGCGCTAGAACCGTTGTCGGCATAAAAACATTTATCGAGATACTTTGGAGTGAGTGCAACGAGGCGCTCCGAGAGGCGCACCACCCCCTCGTGGGTAAAGCCTGCCAAAATCACATGTTCCAAACTCTCAAGCTGCTCTTTGATTTTTTGGTTGATATAAGGGTTGGCATGTCCAAAAAGGTTCACCCACCAACTGCTCACCGCATCGATGTAGCGGTTGCCCTCAAAATCTTCCAAATAAACACCCTGCGCTTTTTTAATAGGAATAAGGGGAAAAACCTCGTGATCTTTCATTTGCGTACAAGGGTGCCATACAACTTCCAAATCTCTTATTTTCAGCGCTTCGTTGTTCATAGATTCTCTCTTGGTAAAATATCTTTCTAATCATAACAAAAACTCTCGAATCGGGGCTTGATTTATAAAGATTTAATCCGAATTTACCTAGAATAGCAAGAAATTTAAGACTGAAGGTTTACCGTTTATGATTACTTGGATGCAAAGACATAAAAAATATCTTATCGTGACTATCTGGATCTCCACTATCGCATTTATCGGAGCAGGATTTGTAGGATGGGGGCAGTATAGTTACGGGGACAAAGCGGGTGCGGTTGCCAAAGTGGGTGCCATAGAGATCTCTATGGGCGAGTTACAAAAACAATACTCCTCCCTCTACAACCAGTACAACCAAATATTCCAAGGAAACTTTGACGAGGAGAAAGCAAAAAGCTTCGGTTTGCAGCAACAAGCGCTTAAACAGCTTGTCGATCAGGCGTATATCCTTAACCTTGCTTCGGAATACGATCTTGAAGTAACCCAAAACGAGCTGCTTGATGAGATCAAGTCACAAGAGTATTTTTTCAAAAACGGCGCCTTTGACAAAGAGTTTTATAAAGAGGTGCTCTCGCGCAACAACTTTACGATGAAAGAGTACGAAGCGGACGTAAAAAAACAGCTGCTTATCAAAAAAACCCTCGCTCTTTTGCCGATAGAAACAACCCAAAGCGAAGCAAACGTTTTTAACACCGTTTTCTCCATCGCCGACAAGATCGAATACAAAATCCTTGAAGACAAAGGGATCGCCGTCGACACTTCCGATGCAAAGCTCAAACCCTACTGGGAAAAAGTGCAACAAAACTATATGAGCGACGTAAGCTACGATATAGAGTATATCGCACATGCCAAGGTGGAAAAAACTTACGGCGACGAGGAACTCGAGAGCTTTTACAACGACAACAAAACCCTTTTCAAAGATGCCGAAGGGAAAATTTTAGAATTTTCACATGCCAAAGAAAAGATCGCTCAAGCGCTTAACGACAAAGCAAGCAAAAACGAAGCGCTTCGCGAATATATAGCGTTTAAGAAAAACGAACTTCCTAAAGAGATTGCTTTAAAAAGCGCTACAATCTCACAAAGCAACAACCCCTTCACCCCTGCCGTTCTTGAAGAGATAGCAAAACTCTCCCCGACAAACGGTTTCCTAAAACCCGTGGAGGTTAATGGCGTTTACACGACGTTTAAACTCGTAAAGATCAACCCTGCGCAGGTGAGAGCCTACGAAGAGGTCAAACCGCTTCTGATCGGCGAATACATTGCAAAGCAAAAAAAAGAGATTCTGCTTGATCTTGCGCAAAAATCTTACACCTCTTTTAAAGGAAGCGTAAGCGATTTCATTACCCTCCAAGAGGGCGCAAAACTCAAAGAGCTCACCCTTGCCGAAGCAAACGAATTTTTAAACGCTCTTTTTAAATCGCAGAACAAACAAGGGTATATCCCTTTGCAAAACGGCAAAGTCGTTGTTTATAATATTTTGGAACAAAAGTTGCTTCAAACTTCAGACAAAAAACAAGACGATACGATGTTACAATTAAAAAGTGCTCAATTTAGCAACGGTTTACTCGAAAACCTTAAAAACAGATACGAAGCACAAATTTTTATAGAAGGGATCTAACTTGGCAAGAACTGTTTTAGCAATAGACATCGGTTCTACGAAAATATGCGCGATTATCGCGCAGATTAGCGATGAGGGTACGCCGAGTATCATAGGTGCCGGTATTGCCAAAGCGTTGGGCTTGCGTAAGGGTTCTATCACCAATATAGAGTTGGCATCCAAATCTATCCGCGCCGCCGTAGCAGACGCAAAACGGGTTGCGGGAAGCGATATCCGCAGCGCCGTCGTCTCTATATCGGGTGCCTATACCAAAAGCCTCAACTCCAACGGTATCGTCAATATCCCCAACAAAGAGATCAGCTTTAAAGAGATAGAGCGCGTGATGCATACCGCACTCTATAACGCCAATATTCCCAACGAATACGAAGTGCTTCATGCTCTGCCTTTTAATTTCAAAGTGGACGATCAGGATTACATCGAAGATCCGCTGGGGATGAACGCTTCGCGCCTTGAAGTGGAAACCCATATCATCACCACCCAAAAATCGAACCTAAACAACCTTAAAAAAGCGGTTCGCGGAGCGGGTATCGAGGTAGAAAACGTGGTGCTTAGCAGTTATGCTTCTTCGATTGCGACGATAAACCAAGATGAAAAAGAGCTTGGCGTAGCGGTGATCGACATGGGAGGCAACACGAGCAATATAGCGATCCACTCGGGCAACTCCATCCGTTACAACGACTTTTTGGGCGTAGGTTCCAACCATGTCACGAGCGATCTTTCGATGGCTCTGCATACGCCGCTTAACGTCGCCGACAACGTCAAGCTCACCTACGGTTCTTTGCTTACACCCGACAACGATCTTATAGAACTGCCCATCATCGGAGATGAAAAATCGACCCACGAGGTCTCTCTTGAGGTAGTACACAACGTTATCTTTGCGCGTGTCGAAGAGACTTTGATGATTTTGGCTCAGTTTATAGAAAACAGCGGGCTCAAAAACCAAATCGGCGCGGGAGTGGTACTCACGGGCGGATTCTCCAACATGGAAGGGATCCGCGAACTCGCCGTCGCAACGTTTGGTTCTATGCCCGTACGTTTGGCGCGACCTTTGGAGATGGACGGACTTTTCGACAATCTACGAGGACCCGAGTTCTCCGCCGCCATCGGTCTTGTCAAATACAGTGCGTCCGCGTTTACACCTTATGAGATAGACGTAAACAAAAGAGTAAGACACTCCAACGAACAGCCGCTTAGCGAGACTGTTGTCAATTTCAAAACAGAACCTGCCGAAACCGTGCCTCCGGCGATGGAATCGGACAAAAAAGAAAAAATCGTCAAACTCACCGATAAAAAAGAGAAAAAGAGCGACGAAGCCGGACCGATCAATAAATTTTGGAACTGGGCAACCCAGTTATTTTAAGGAGTAAGAGTATGGAACCGTTTTACATAGAAGAGGCAAATCACGTAACAGGTGCTAGAATCATAGCTGTCGGCGTCGGCGGCGGCGGGGGCAATATGATCGGGCACATGATCAAAGAGGGGATCAACGGCATCGAAATGGTACTTATCAATACCGATGCGCAGGTACTCTCAGAAAACAATGCGGCAACAAAAATCCAGATCGGAGCCAAACTTACAAAAGGTTTGGGTGCGGGTATGAAACCTACCGTGGGTCGCGATTCTGCATTAGAGAGCTATGATGATATCCGCGCGGCGTTAGAGGGTGCGGACATCGTATTTATCTCCGCAGGTCTTGGCGGCGGAACGGGAACGGGTGCGGCTCCCGTGGTTGCACAGATCGCCAAAGAGGTGGGAGCACTTACTATTTCGGTCGTGACCAAACCTTTTGCATTCGAGGGG
>Ga0172377_10005784_pt1 | contig 12728 bp, 9 predicted proteins | sample Pumphouse3metaG_FD_119749 | JGI IMG/M metagenome (GOLD analysis project Ga0172377, IMG submission 119749) | Leachate microbial communities from a municipal landfill in Southern Ontario, Canada - Pumphouse #3 metaG | ecosystem: Engineered > Solid waste > Landfill > Unclassified | place: Canada... | reverse complement strand
TCTGATAATGCCATGCACATCATAACCCTTTTCCAACAAAAGCTCTGCCAAGTAACTTCCATCCTGTCCTGTAATGCCTGTAATTAAGGCCGATTTTCTTTTTTCCATGAAATATATTATTTTTTTTAAATATTCATAAACTTTACGATAGCTATAGCATTACCCAATCAATTCCGTAACAACCAGATATGCCAAAAACTCGAGTGTCAGTAATATCCTACTGTTACAAAATGTAAAATTACTATTTTTTTCCCATCTATAATTTAAAATCACGAAAAAAACATAGGCTATTTCTGAACACAAACCATAAAAAACAGATTGTAATCCAATACACTAGCTATGCTTAGAATATCATTATGCCAAATAAAGCAAGTTGAAACGCCTATGGTCTTTAGTGCAAATAGGTTGTAATTCAAATTGATTCACGTTGTAATTCAAATTGATTCACGTTGTAATTCAAATTGATTCACGTCGTGTTTCAAATTGATTCACAAAGTAGTTCAAATTGATTCACAAGTCCAGAAGGCATATCTCGCAATAAGAAAGGATACATCAAGGTAGCTTGTCGCAACACCTCTGCCACACAGCGAAACTCTGCCTCGGGTGTTCTATGTTCCTTTACCTCAAGGATTAAACGACTATCCATTTTTGGGCCATTGATAAGTAAACGTTCAGTGTAGGTAGCAGCTCACCATTAGCCAACCGTATATGTTCGATAACCTCATAATCATTAGTCTCTATATTTACGGTGTCAGGTCGGTCGTTTCTTATAATATCGTCACAACAACAACGTCGCGCGTTATGTGCACGTCAAACTCTGCACCATAAACACCTATGCCGTCTGCCTTGATTAATGATGCCAAAGAGTTTTGGGCACTACCATCTGTGTCCCAACACCCACGGTGTGCAATAATACGAGTTTGAGCGCTAACTGTTATTGTCAAGGAGGCCAACCATAGAACAAATAAATGTTTAAATTTCGACATGATTTTTGATTATACTAGTGGATACAAAGATACTGCTATCTATCAACAAGATGATTACAGTTGCATTTCATTTGATTAGAACAGAAAACGACTTAGGGCGCACCATATCTTCAGCGTAAACATTGCCAAACCGATCGGTAATTCGAATATGAAGAGTACTGTTTGCCAAGCTAGCCTGGGCCATAAACATATGTGCTGAAAGTTTAGTGAAAAAATGCACATCCTCCATTTTACCTTCTTTTATTAGTGGAACTACATAAGAAAGGAAATGTAATGGATCGTATGCATTAACTTTCTGCACATCAAGTTGGTGGCCATTTTCAAGCACTTCTACCTTCCACAATGGATCATAGTTCCATACATTAATGAGTACTTGATTGTCTTTGTTAACACTTTTATAATTATTAACAAAACTCTTCAAGTCTTCAGCATATGATGGAGCAATAATCTCAGGTTCGAAATTAACTGTGTTCAAGTCATATGCTCGAAACTGATATGACTTTTCAAGACCTGTCCCCTTATAATACCAGTCTGATTTTCGAGCATTCCAACGAAAGACTCCATACCCTCCCGGAGACCCATCCTGGCAAATAGAGTTACCTGATAGTTTCTGAGTCCACCACCAAGAACCACAGACAGATGGTACATTGTGCTCCAAAATATTCTCTTTATACTGGACATGGTATGACTGATGGAGATGGCCAGAGAGTATCTGTACATTATGGAAACGGCTCAGCACATCTTCCAATGCTGAGCCGTTGTTAAGGAAGAAAGTGTTATTTTGGTTCCCGTCTATTAGGCGTGGATCCTTGTAGAGTGGAACATGCATGGCAACAACGATAGGCGTGGTCTCATCTTTCACCTGTTGCAAGTCACGTTTGAGCCATTCCAACTGAATCGTATCCACAACCGACACATAATTACATCGCGACATCTTACCCTTAGTCGCGCCATCATTAAGATACTCCACATTATCGAGTACTACATAGTGAACACAGCCAAGATTGAATGAATAATAAGTTGGACCACAGGAATTAACAAAGGCTTGAGACGCAGCATAATCGCCATGCTCATGTGGATTGCCATCATGGTTACCCATATTGTGAAATACAGGTGCAGTTATTCGTCTAAATTCCTCTCTTGCTTCTTTGATGGTAAAGTTACTTCTATTCCAATATACATCCCAACTTTCATCACCAAGACTCAGCCCATAGACTTTGTACCCTTGCCCACGCAGTTCTGTTATAGTAGAATTAATGTCATTTGCGACCTTAGCAAACTCTTGGACATCATTATTGCGACCTGCCAAATGGCTGTCGGCAATGGTAAACACAGCATGCTTATCCGTGTTTTCCTTGACTAAGTCAAAATCTATAGTTTCATGCTCCTTACGATTATGGGAATTAAGAAGATGGAAAAATTGGGGGGTGTTTCCATCCATCGCAACCGAATAGCCACTTGGAATCGAAATAAAAACATAGCCAAGCGTCTTAGCAGAATGCAGACTATAGAGCCCATCAGAGTCTGTTCGGACCACTTCTACACCATCAGACACAACAACATTGGGTACTCCTACGCCCTGACAACTCACTTTCCCCCTGACCGTTATATCATCAAAAACATTGAGTTGCAAACTATGTTCGGCACTATTGAGATTTACTTCTTCGTTAGCACATGCAATAGGCAACAAAAATACCAAGGCCATGATGACGACTAATCGTCTAATAATTCTAGTAAATAAAGCAAATTTCGTTTGTCTCATCTCCTGTCTCATATTATTACCACAAAGTTACAATCACCAAATGTCAAAATGATGACAACAACTTTTCAATGATATAGAGATAGAATGAAAATATTCTTTCAACGGCTATTACGCCGTTTATGGATCCTGCTCCTGATTTTTTCACATGAGGCAAAGCCTTTGTTCAAAAGAATAATGTACATTTGCATATAAGAAAATGGTTGAATCCATATTTATTATTGCAAAGACCAATGAACATGCAACAAGGCAAGGTGTCCATAGTGTTATGCACCTATAATGGCGAAAGATACTTGCACAAGCAATTGGACAGTCTACTCCAGCAGACATATCCCATATTCGAGATTATCATACAGGATGATCACTCCCAAGATGGTACGTTCACCATCCTCGAAGAATATGCTCACGACCATGACAACATCAAGCTATTTCAAAACGAAAGCGCTCATGGGGTTAATGGAAATTTCTTTAGTGCCATGCGAAAAGCTACTGGTGACTTTATTGCCATAAGTGACCAGGACGACATATGGGAGGCAGGCAAGATAGAAAAGCAAATCGATGCAATAGGCAACAAGTTGCTTTGCGGAGGACATTCGCGCCCTTTTTCTGAAGATGGAGCATTCGTTCACTTCGAGGAAAGGCATCCCAACACCAATCTTATTAGGCTGCTTTTTATCACAAGCATACCAGGTCACACCATGCTTATGCGTAGAGAGTTGCTGGAAATCATCCCATTTGATGACACTACATCATTGCCGTCATCCTATGACTTCTACTTTGAGATGACAGCAGCAGCCTATAATAGTATCGCCTATGTTGACGGCGTGCTAGTCAACCAACGCAGGCATGTTGAGGCCGTGAGCTATATTGACTACAGCCATAACTTGCGATCATGGCAAAATGGCCTATATATTCTGAGATGGTCTGTGCGACATTACAAAGAAATAAAACCCTATATGCGGCATTGTATGAGCACCATCAAGCTGTTACTTGACAGTTTGGATTCCAAAGAACCGATTTTGAAGGAAGCAAAGAAGATTGTCAATGCCGAGCTTGAAGATGGACTTGGTGCTTATTTAAGACTAACCATGCTCTTTGTGAAGCACCATTCTCGATTATTTCAGACCAGTGGAGGCAGCTTTACAAAGCTATGCAGGGCACTTCTCTACCCCATCATGCAGATGTATAATTATCGTTATTTTTTGAAGGCGAAATAAGAATCAGGAAGTCTTCCGCTTTTTCTTAAATAGATACTCGACACTTTCTTCAAAGATTTTGGCATGAGAAAGTTTCATGATACCACCATATAAAACAACTGCCAAGACAATGCGGGCAAAAAGAAGTACCACCAAATTGGTAATGGAAAGCGTAATGATATAAGTGAAAGCCATAACTCCCGCAGCTATCAAAAAGAATGGCATAATGTCTTTTAGCATCTCCGACAGGCATAACCCAATAAGTTTGTGAGCAAAATACTGCCATACACCAAGCCAAAGAACATTGAAAAACGTATATGCCAGTACCATGGCCATTATGCCATAGGAATAAGTCACATATATGATAAGAAGCTGAAAAGCCAACTGTGCTGTACTAACCCACATGAAGATATCAGATCGTAGGTGACTGAAAGTAAGGTTGTTGTATATTGAAACGAATGGTAGGAAAGCTCCACCGATAGCCAATACCTGAAGTAGAGGAACACTTTCCAACCACTTGGCGGTAATAACGATAAGCGTAAGCTCTTTGGCAACGATAGCTAAACCAAACATACACGGGAAAGATAGGAACGCGGTGAATCGCATGATCTTCCTGAAGACTTGCTTTTCTCGCTCTTTATCTGTTCTCACCGAACTAAGGACAGGTTGTGTTGTGCTTGAGATGGTATTGGTAATCAATGAACTTGCCATCGTATTCCACTTGTTAGCCTGAGTGTATATTCCAACTTCTTTGGGCTTAAACAATCGTCCAAAGACTACTGTAAGTATATTATTGCCTATGGTGTTGATTATAGTTGTAATCAGAATCTTATAACTAAAGCTAAACATTCGCTTGATGGGACCTACTGAGAAATGCAGCTTTGGTAGCCATCTCACATAATAAAGCCTTCCAATATCAGTAATGAAGATATACGACACCTGCTGAAAGGCTAGACTCCAATAGCCTAACCCACTGAGTGCAGAAGTAATGCCAATGATACCTGATAAGCATAAAGCCACGATACTTATTATTGCTCGTTCTTTAGCCATTATCTTTCGGACCATGAAAGCATTGTGTGAAATTCCTATAGCACTGAGCACAAAGGTAATGAAGACAAAGCGAGAGAGAGGGATGAGACAAGGTTGGTGAAAAAAATCGGCAATAAGCGGTGCACTGAAAAAGAGTATGACATACAGGCTAAGACTGATAGTTGTGCTAAACCAAAACACCGAATTATAGTCTTCCTCAGTTATATCCTGGCCATTGACCAGCGCTGTTGTAAAACCACTGTCTTGCAAATTGCCTGCAATCAAAGTAAAGATTGCAATCATTCCGACAATACCGTAATCATCAACAGATAGAATTCTTAGCAGAAAAATGCCAATCACAAAATTTAAGAACTGAGTAGCGCCACTATTGATAGCGCCCCAGAAGAGTCCTTTGGCTGTTTTTTCCTTTAACGTCTCCATTTCATTGACCATTATTCTGCAAAAGTAGCGCAAAATGATTTATTTGGCAAAGATATGTGGTAATTTTGCAAAGAGATTGTCAGAAAAGCATCTTTATATATTCGTTTATTTCTATGTACAAGCTTTTTATTCTTGATTTTGACGGCACTATGGCCGACACTAACAAAATAATCACAGACTCTATGCAAACCACTTTGCGCGAAGCCGGTTTACCAATGCGCTCTCGTGAAGAATGTAGCAAGACTATTGGCCTACCACTCATAGAATGTTTTCGTGCTTTAATGCCCTTAAGTGATGAACAAGCAAACCGCTGTGTTGGCATCTATCATAGGGTTTTTGCCGAGCGCAACAGGCAAGGTGCAGTCCCAATATTCCCCGGAGTTGTTGAGGCTATCAAAAAATGGCACCAAAAAGGTGCTATAATTACGATTGCATCAAGCCGTGGCCACAACTCATTACAGGACTTTGTACATGAAATGAAGCTTGAAGCCTATGTCTCACTCATCCTTGGTAGCGAAGACGTCGAAATTGCAAAGCCGGACCCTTGTCCTGTTCTCAAAACACTTTCGCACTTTAATGTCAGTCCCAATGATGCACTTGTTATTGGAGACATGCACTTCGATATATTAATGGGACGGCGTGCAGGCTGCCACACTTGTGGTGTAACCTATGGCAATGGTACCGCAAAAGAACTTACAGATGCCGGAGCAGAGAAACTCGTTGACTCTCTTTTGGAAATCTGATATAAGAAATTTTGTAGCAATAGAAAGCAGAGCATCAAACATACATAAGTAAAACTAGAAATCCCTGGCTATTCAGAAAAAACAGAATAGCCAGGGATTTCTATAATAAATAATTGTGGTTACAAGTAAGCAATTGTCAAGTATATATAATACTTTATATCTTTCAAATAACTTCTACTTAATATTCAGCAAAAATATATAGTTACTTATATAACAACTAATTATTGATGCACATCTCTAAGAAGGTCATTAACGGTCTTGACTGGATTAAAAGTTGCAAGTGGCACTTCAACGAAGACAGTATTCCAATCACTCATTGCACCATTCCAAAGACCTGGTAATTCTAGAGCTTTGAGTTCGCGACCGTCCTTGCTCTTGTTGCTGATAAAGCCAGTATTATGGTCGACAAAGTCTAGCAAATTGAACGGCTGGCCCTTATAATCCTTAATAGCGCAGACAAGATCAACTGGATTAAAGTGTGTGCCGGAAGTAAACATATTCATGTACTCGGCATTATTCTTATCGATTTGACTGCTTTCAAGAATCTGAGGACTTACGCTGCCATCAGAGTTATAAGCCAAGAATGGTCCACCTCCAGGCTCTCCGACGTTCTTAACGACACCGCAAACACGCATAGGTCGGTTGAGTTTTTTACGGAGATACAGCACTAATTCTGCATCTTCCAAATTCTTGGTGTCAGCATATCTACAACAAATAACACGTTGAACAAACCGAATTATCTCAAGGAGTTGATCATGACTATATTTACCGCTATCCAATAAATGAAGATAATCAAAAGCCTTTTGTTGAGTCTCTACCAAAACACCAGCAATAATTTGTTTCCAAAGCACCGTGTCTTCCTTAAGTCTATCTGGAACCACATTGTCGATGTTCTTGATAAAAACCACATCTGCATCAATATCATTAAGGTTTTCTATCAAAGCTCCATGTCCACCAGGACGGAACAAAAGCGAGTTGTCTGAATTTAGAAAAGGCGTGTTATCAAGATTGGTGGCAATGGTATCGGTGCTTGGCTTTTGTTCTGAGAAAGAAACATCAAACTTTATTCCGAACTTCTGTTCAAAGTAAGGCAGCTTTTCTGCCACTTTATTTTGGAAGAGAACAAGATGGTCATGTGATACTGTGAAGTGGATTTGAGCCTGTCCATCGACAGCAGCATATCGTGCGCCTTCCACTAAGTGTTCTTCCATAGGTGTACGAGACCCATCAGAATAATTATGGAATAGCAACAAACCCTTAGGCAACTGACCGTAATTCAACCCCTGAGGAGTAAGCATATTGGCAACTACGGCTTTATAATTACCAGTCTGAATAAGTTCTTCAATTGATTGTTGATTGTTTTCCTGGCACTTTTCATCGAGTGCCTCATAGAACGCAAAACGCTTGATTTCATCGAAAAAGTACTTTTCAAAGTCAGTTGTCGGCACATCATAATCTGCATTCAGAAAGGTAAACAAATTCTTAAACATTCGGCTGGCAGCACCTGAGGCAGGCACAAACTTTACGACACGATGTCCTCCCCCTTGCTTATAAACCTCCCAGGCATTAACAGCATGAGCCTGTGCAGCTTCATCTGGGGCCATGATTCCATCGCCAACAGCTGCTGCTGCCTCAATATGTAGGAAAGGAAAACCATTTCTAACCTGTTCCAATTGATGCTCTACTTGAGCTGTAGTCATCCCACACCCCTCTATTTGCCTTTTGTTTGCTTCTGTAAACATATTAAGTTGATTTGATGATTGATATTCTTGAACAAAAATAACGAATAATTCACAGATATCGTAAGAATTGAGAATAAAACATGTCTGAAATGTACTTTCTTGCTCTTTAACTCATTCCGTAGTAATAATCAAGGCCTTAGTAGAATGTCCTTTAATCAAAGCGAATCGGTTATCGATGCGGCATGCCACGAGCCACAGTATATTGCCATGAGCATCCGTCAATACCAACTGACGACGACGCTGTGGCAAGGGCATCTTTAGATCAGTCAGAAAATCGCTGACAAGTTTGCTACCCTTCATGCCAAAAGGCACGAATCGGTCCCCTTCATGGATTGGCCGAAGAGTCAATGGAAATTCAACCTCATCAGCATCAAGCGTTGCAGTAAGGTGGGATTTGTTGATATCAGACTTACTATCAATAAATTGTGTGACAAAGCGAAAATGTGTTTGATCACGGTGACCTTCCTTCTCGTTACCCCAATTTAAAACATGAGGATATTGATAAGTGCCAATCTCTGGTATGCGAAATTCAGGCAGGTCCTCCTCCCAATCCTTACGAGGCAAAATATATAATCTATCCCGGTCAACACAAGCAACATAATGAGTTGACTTCCATTTTGCCCCACTCTGTCTATTTGCCATTATTTCTGAAGCCTGAGCACTATTGAAGCCGTATTGACTAACAATGCTCCACAAAAGATATTCAGGAGAAAGTTGAGCTGAGAGAACATTCAAATCATAACAATTATCATCTACCTGAATAATATTTGTCGATTCTCGTAAAGAACCCTCCACCACCTTAGTAACCTCATGCAAGTGGTCTGTCATTCGAGCAATATTCTCTTTTACAGCTGGATTTATGGTTTCAAGCAATGGTATTACATCAAGTCGTAACTTATTGCGTTGTAATTCATTGTCAAGGTTTGTACTGTCGGTCACATAACTTTGGTCTAAGCTATTTAAATATACCAGGATCTCTGCACGAGACATACCAAGCATCGGCCTTATAATATGGCCATTTCGAGGACACATCCCTTGCAATCCTGCAAGTCCTGTCCCACGAACAAGATTAAGCAATACCGTCTCTACTTGGTCATCTTGATGATGGGCTACACATATATCTTCAGCATTTAAGGCTAAACGAAGCCTCTCAAAGTAACCATAACGAAGTTCACGAGCAGCCATCTCAATGGAGACATGATGTGCTGAAGCATAGCCAAGCGTATCGAAATGTACGAGATGAAGCTTGATACCTAGTTGTTCGCAGAGTGAAACGCAAAAATTCTCATCTCGATCACTTTCCTCAGCTCGTAAATGGAAATTGCAATGAACAGCCTCAACCTTATATTCCAGTACAATGAGGACACGTAAGAGTGCCACACTGTCTGCTCCACCTGACAATGCAACGAGATAAAGACCTTCATGACGCATAAGTGAGCGCCGCTTAATCTCATTGGCTATTTTCTGGTGAAAAAGTAAAGACATGTTTATTCCACGTAAAGAACCAACCCCTTAAGATATTCGCCTTCTGGATGATAGATGCTGATTGGATGATCAGCAGGCTGATGTAACTGATGAAGAATACGCACTTTGCGACCCGCCTGAGCAGCTGCGGTGAAAACGGCACGCCGAAAATCGTCTTTCGAAACAACCTGGGAGCAACTGAAAGTGAACAACAAACCTCCGGACTTTATATGAGAGAGACCCTTCATATTAAGCCTTGTATAACCCTTTAAGGCATTGCGCAATGAACTACGATGCTTCGCAAACGCAGGTGGATCTAGCACTATAAGATCATAAAGGTTGTCGGTTTCTTCGAGATACCTAAAAGCATCGTCAACGAAAGCTTTGTGGCGAGAGTCATCTGGGAAATTAAGCGCAACATTATTGTTGGTCAATTCAATAGCTTTGGCACTGCTATCGACAGAATGAACGAGCTTCGCTCCACCGCGCATGGCATAGACCGAGAATCCTCCAGTATAACAAAACATATTGAGTACACTCCGATCTTTCGAATAATGTTCCACAAGTGACCTGTTCTCCCTTTGATCAACAAAGAATCCCGTCTTCTGTCCGCGAAGCCAATCAACACGAAATTTCAGGCCATTTTCAACCGTTATGTTGTTATCTGTCTGTCCATGGATAAATCCATTTGCTTGGCCAAGTTCATCCGCGTTCGGCAGTGTGGTATCGCTTTTATAGTATACATTACTGATGCGACTGCCCATCACTTCCAATAGAGCCTTGCATATGTCCTCTCTGCAAAGGTGCATGCCCAAACTATGAGCCTGAATCACTGCCGTCTGATCATAACAATCTATGATCAGTCCTGGCAAATTGTCACCCTCACCATAAATCAGTCTATAGGTGCTATTTTGAGTATTGTCAGCAACACCTATGCTTTGGCGCATACGTAATGCATCCGAAAGGCGCATTGTCCAAAACTTATGATCTATAGCAATATCCTGAAACGCAAGTACACGTACGGTAATCGAACTGTTCTGATAATGCCCTACTGCAATGAAATTGCCATCAGCAGTTATTACACGCACCAAGTCTCCTTCAGCTACTCCTTCGTCAGCACGTTGTACAGCACCAGAAAAAACCCAAGGATGGAAACGCAAAAGGGACTCCTCTTTGCCTCGTTTCAGATATATATTTTTATAGCTCATCTTGTCATTATTGCCAATGAATTCTTATTCTGTAGTCTGATTTTTAACCATTTCATCAGACTTCACGGGGTCAGGTACAGCGATTAGGTCGTAGTCATGTGTTGTTTTAAGCCTCATAATTTCCTCGTATAGATGGATACAGCTCCATGCATCGATGGCGGCATACTGCTTTTGCTTATCACTCAACACCGAGGCCTCCCAATTAGAAAGTCGTTGGCGCTTTGAGATCTTTTTGTGAAAGAAGTTTGCATATAGCTTTTGAAGACTAAGATCCTCCACGCCAAGATCATTAACCATGTCCTGGAGATCAATAAAAAGACCAGGCTTAAACGGATGAAGTGCCTCCAATGCACGAAGATCGTCATGCCATGAAAGACCTATTTTACGTACAGTGGTATCTTCAAGTAATTGTTTAATCTTCAGTGTCATCCCTGTATGATTCAAGCGAAACAAGAAGCAAGTGTCACGATTCGATACCTGAAGGAGGCATACTTGATGTTGTTCACCACGCTTAAATGCAGGCCTCGTCTCTGTGTCAACTCCAAGAATATCGCTTGAAAGCAAATAATCTACTGCCTTGTCCGTCTCTTGGGGCGATATTATAGAAATTATTCGTCCAGGGAACTCTAATGTAGGAAGTCCAGATATCAGCTTCTTATCGAACTTACTATATATGTTTTTTCTCATCGATTTTTTTTACTTAATGCAAAAGTATAAAAAAACGATGGATAAAATATGAAAAGACGATGGAATTTTCCATCCATTTCGAAAAAACAAGATTCACTATAGTGTCTATGAAAGAACCGTAATGAAATTGTGTAACAAATTGAATCACAACGTGAATCAATTTGATTCATAGAGTGATTCAAATTGATTCACTCGATGAAACAATTTGTTTCACAACCTCCTAAAAACCTCATTCCGACCTATACTGTATTGAATTCAATAATTTTCAAAGAATTATGCAAATACGTTAAACATGAATCTAATGATTAAATTAATTCTATCGTCGTTAGTTCCAGAATTGTATTTTCGTAACGATACGCGTCAAGTATTGTAAATATCTTATAAACTTCGTCTTCTTTTATTTTGAGTTTCAAGTGAAATCTATTACTTTTGCATATAAAGTAAAGAAAGCATCGATAATGGCAAGGAAAAAGACCAGCCGTAAGTCAAAAAATTTTAGCGAGGCGACTGGATTCAAATATATCTTCGAGAACGAAACCTCCAATTTCTTTTTGGGGTTGATTATTCTGGCGATAGCTGTGTACATTATCATTGCTATGGCGTCGTTTCTCTCCACAGCGCAAGTAGATCAGAGCATGTTGGAAAACATGCGACCGGGAGAATGGCTCAATCAAAATAAAGAATTCACGAACTATTGTGGATCGTTGGGTGCCATTCTATCCTACTATCTGATGACAGTAAACTTCGGTTTACCGGCTTTCCTTATTCCCCTATTCCTCATTTTGGTTGCCTTGAAGTTAACACGTGCATACCACGTGAATCTATGGAAATGGTTCCTTGGCACGGCATTAGTGATGGTTTGGAGTTCTGTCACTTTTGCGAAATTCCTAACCCCACTCATGAGCAACATGGTCTTCAACCCAGGAGGAAATCATGGCGTGTTTTGCGTAAAGCAATTAGAGAACATGATCGGGCCTCCAGGACTAACAGCTATATTGCTGATCGTGGCTCTTGCATTTCTCACGTATCTTAGCGCTGAAACCATAGAAATCATTCGTAAAGCACTAAACCCCGTAAAATACATTACCAATAAGGTAAAGTTTACAGTTACAAACCACGCGTCTAAAGACGAGGGAACCGAACAAATAGAGGTTGAAGAAGTTATTGATGACGAAGAGGAAGAACTGCCCACGGTTGTTGACCTCACTGATATGACTCAGGGGCAATCACCCATTATACCACCTAGAGGTGGCCAACTCAACGAATCTGACGACAAACCTCTACCTGTTGTGGAGAGTGAGCTTGTCGTTGACAAGGTTCAACAAGAGGCCAAGGCATCTGGCAACGGTACCACTGCAGAGGAAAGATTATCGGTTCCTATCAACCCTTGGGAGCCTTTTACCAACTACAGGTTTCCCAATTGCGATCTGTTGAAGAAATATAACTCCAAGCCTGTCATTGACATGGAGGAGA
>Ga0172377_10005783_pt1 | contig 12729 bp, 8 predicted proteins | sample Pumphouse3metaG_FD_119749 | JGI IMG/M metagenome (GOLD analysis project Ga0172377, IMG submission 119749) | Leachate microbial communities from a municipal landfill in Southern Ontario, Canada - Pumphouse #3 metaG | ecosystem: Engineered > Solid waste > Landfill > Unclassified | place: Canada... | reverse complement strand
TAATATTTGCACAATTAATTGTGCAAAACATACAGATATAACTATTGTATTTTATTAATACTAAAATCGTTTCGTATATTTATGACAATATGGAAGAGTTCCTTTATGTTCATAATAATCTTGATGATAATCTTCTGCCTTATAAAAAATAGTCGCAGGCGCTACTTTAGTAGTAACATCGTATCCTTTATTTTTAAGTATTGTTATAAGACTATCAGCTACATTTTTCTGCTGTTGATTATTATAAAATATCTCAGAACGATATTGTTTTCCTATATCAGGCCCCTGTCTATTTAATTCAGTAGGGTCATGAATTTCGAAGAAAGCCTTTGCTAAATCTTCATAATTAATCACTGAAGGGTCAAAAGTAATCTTTACTGTTTCAGCATAATTAGTAGTTCCAGAACTAACTAATGAATATGTAGGATTCTTCTCTTTACCTCCCATATAACCTGATTCTACCGAAATAACGCCTTTTTGTTTTTGCATATAATATTCTACACCCCAAAAACAACCACCAGCGAACATTGCCACCTCAAGATTTTTTTCTGCAGGTATAAACTCTAATGAGATAGAATTTACACAATGACGAGTATTTTTCTCTGTAAATCCTTCATTAAGAAAAACATGACCTAAATGGGCCCCACAATTAGCACAAACTATCTCAGTTCGCATTCCATCAGAATCAGGAATTCGAATGACAGAATCTTTTATTTCATCATCAAAACTAGGCCATCCACAATTGGAAGAAAACTTATCTGAAGATTTATATAGAGGATTTCCGCACTGCTTACAAACATATGTGCCTTGCTCTTTAAAATTATAATACTTACCAGTGAAAGGAGCTTCTGTACCTTTATCTAGAATAACTCGTTTTTCAGCAGCTGTTAATTCTTTTTTACTATTTTGAGCCATAATATTAATATTTGCAATTACGGCTAAAGATAGTGATATTAATAGATATTTCATCGCACTATGTATTTTTTACTATTTAAAATTAATATATTAACTGCTGATAATAAAACAATCCCTGATGATATATAAACTAATAACATTTTAGGTTGAACTCTTAGTAAGAATTCAGATAATAATGCTCCTACCATAGTCAATAAACCGAATAAATTTGCAAACGATGCCCACATTTTAAAAGGAATTTTATCTGTGAATAAATTATTATGTTTTAACAAACTAAAAATTGCTGTTAAGAAATAACTAATTACTACTGCAGAAATTACTATTCCTGTAGCTATTCGAAAGAATGTAGGATCTATACCTAATGGTTTAGCCATTTCTATAAAGGCTTTAACTGAAATATCCCATCCTGCTAATTTGGATATGGCAAATCGAGATAAAACTACACCCATTACTGAATTGGTTACAAATAAAATTGCTTTCATGATTTTCCTAGTTAATGATTATTAAATATATTTCATATAAATATATACTTCCCAAATATCATACCGCTTATTTATTGTATCTCAACTACTTGCGTCATCTAACATCAAATGAAGGAATCAATGATGATAACGGATGAATCTACAACTTTCTTTTCAACTTCATGAACGCTGGTAAAAAAACAAAGACAGCAAAAAAAGACATAATCAAACCTCCTATAGTTCCGGCGGCAAGAGGGAACCAGAAGCCTTCTTTTTCCCCAATCATAAACGGCATAAATCCAATAATAGTAGAAATAGTAGTCAAAAATATAGGAGTAATCTTCGCTCTCATAGCCTTAATCAAAGCATTATTCTTTTGAAGATGGGGATGAACACGCAGTATATTATTATATTCGTTAATTATATAAATCGAGGCATTAACAGTAAGACCACACAGCATTATAAAAGCAGTAAAACCACCTTGATCAAAATTCAAATTAAACCAATAGAAAGTCAAGAAAATACCTATAAACGAAATAGGTATAACTGAGATAATCAAAAATGGCTTTGTAAATGAATTAAACAGAACACTCGTGGTAATATATATAATCGCAATAATAAGTAAAATCAGAAGATACTGTTTACTTTCTTCCTTTCCCCAATTATAGTGACCATCAACTGATTCACATGAATAACCAAGAGGTAAATCCTTCTTCATCTTTGCTACATTTTCATTAACAACCTTGTTGGCAGCCTTCCAGACACCGATATAGTCGAATTGTAAACATAGAAGATACTGTTGATTTTCCTTAGCAATAGCACGAGGTGCCTGATACTTATCTATATCAGCAAGATGAGAAAGCTTATGATATGAATTGCCTATCTTCATTGGCATATTCTTAAGATGCCATATATCATAATCATCATAACAGTCTGAAGAAAGATAAACCTGGTGATTACCATCAGAGGCAGGAAAATATCCGCAAGAATTATCATTCATAAACATCTCGTAAAGGGAGCTATACAAAGATCGAGGATAAACATTTTCATAAACGAGATTTCTTTTTCTTAAATTGAAACAATAATCTTTATAATCCTCTTTCTCCCATGAAAATTTATAATCAATATTTACCTCCTTTATTCTTCTATAATTAAGTAAAGTATCACGTAAATTTTCGGCATAGGTATATAAATCATCATAATTATATCCTCTCATTTTAATTCTGCACGAACCTGCAGCTTCCCTAACATCATTACTGAAGCCATCACCAACACCATATACTCCCCATGTTCCACAGCCATAAGTCTGAGACTGTATAATAATATTATTTTTAAGCTGATATGGGAAAATACCGTTCTGTTCTTCATCAGTAAAATGCACACTTATATTGGCACCATGAGCTGATACATATGTCTCGAACTGTTTAATCTGAGGAAACTGCTTAAGATAAGATTCCATCTTTCTGATTATAAAATCAGTCTGTCTAATTGTAGCGCCAGAAGGCATACTAAAACTAATATAAATTTCTGTTTCTTTTCTATCAGTCCAATAAGAACCATTATACACATTTTGGATAAACAAGCGTAATGTACCACCTAGAATTACATCAGCAAGTGGTTTAACTTTATTTTGATAAAAATAAGACCCTATAGTAAAATTATAAACTTTCTGTTCCCATGTCTTCTCTTTTTCAGGACCATTATAATAAGGATCTTCACTCTCTCCTAGTTTTGATGGTAACTTAAAAACTGGCAATCCAAAAAGAAGAACAATAAAAATAATAACTATCGCTTTATGTGAAGAAATACATAAAATAAACTTTCTATAAAAGCCAATAAACCTTGCTAGAGAACGTTTATTTCTATTAAATAATAGGTGTGATTTTCTCCTTTTTCTTTTCTCTAAAATATTCATTCTGGATATTAAAGATGGAACAAGGAAAAGAGCAATGAACAATGACACTAATAAGTTTATAATAAGAACAATGGCAAAATCCTGCAAATTAAGACGCACCTTTTCGGGAAGAAAAAAAATAATAACCAGAGATGCTACAGTAGTTAGAGTAGCTGCAAGTATAGCCATAAAAGCTTTCATATTCTTTCGCTTAACTATTTGATCTGCCATAACTATCATATTATCAATGATTAGTGTCAGCGAAATAGTAATACCTGCAAGCGAGTAAAGCTGAATTTCAACCCCAAACATATAATACAAAATAGCAGCTATTCCTAGATTACATGTAAGAGAAATGACTATCATTAGCAAATAAGTCCAGCTACGATATATTAAGAATACGAAAAGAAGTAAAATAAGAACAGTAAGACCTGAACGGTAATAAATCTTACTCAATTCATTATTTATATATTCCGTAGCATCATACGACATATGAAATTCATAACCATCAGGAGCGAATTTCATAAGTTTATCAAGACTAAGTTTTACATCTTTAGCAAGATCTATCTGATTAGCATCCTTTTTAGCCGTGAAATACATATTGACGGAATTTAACCCATTAATCCTGTTATAAGAATATTGCTTTCCCTGTACATAGTCAAGCTTTACAAGATCTGACAATCTTAAAATGTGACCTTCATTGTTTTTTACAGTTATTGCTGATATATCAAGACTGTCACTATTTATATCAGGAGCTAAAACCAGACGTATATACGAATCATCCTTACTTACATTTCCCAAGCCTAAAAACTCAGTTTTAAGATACTCCGATAATGCTTGCTTTATATCAGATGGAGATACATTTAAAATTTTTAGTTTATTATAATCATATTTCAGATCCCAGACTCTATCAACTGCACCATATACATTTATATTATCAAGACCATTTATCTTAGATAAAGAAGGAACTACTTGATTATCAAGATATTTTTTTATTTCTACAGGATCTGAGGCTGCATTAACGACATAACTTAAAAATGGTCTATCAGCATCTTCGTTAGACTTATTAACCGAAATAGAAGGATAAGATGTTCCCTCAGGGAGAGATGTATATACTTGCCTTATAATAGTAGAAAGTTCAAACCTTATTAAATCAATATCTTTATCCTTATCGATTTTTAATGTTATAATTCCTCTGCCTTTTGACGATATTGAACTAACATCTCTTACTCCATCAACTCTGCCCAGCATACCTTCAAGTTTTGAAGTCACTTCCATTTCCACAACTCTAGGAGATTGATTATTCATAGAATAGCTTACTATTATAGTAGGCATCTCAACCGATGGATTAAGTTTCACAGGAAGTTTAGGGACAAGGAAAACCCCAGCCAATAGCATACATATAAATATCAGAATGGTCGAAAAATCAGAACCTATTTTAGTTTTTTCTTTCATCAAAATTTATATAAAGTTTCAAACTCAAAGGATAGAGGTAAATTCATATCAAAGTCATAAAGAGTAAGTTTTCGTAATTTATAATAGCCTACCCAATAATCCTCTAATATTTGTATATAATTAGTTTTCGCTGTTTCCTTACGATTTTGTGCTAGAGTAAGACTGCTAATATCTGCCTCTCCTATTTTAAATCTTTCCTCTGTCGTACTATAAGCTAAATCAGCAATTTCCAGTGCATATTTTGCACTATTTATCATATCCTGCTGATCATTAAAATCTCTAACCGTCATCGTAACATCTTTTTGTATAGATTGTTCACTTTGCTCAACTTGAAGTTTAATTACATTAAGATTATTTGCAGCCATATTCCTTTTGCCTTTCCTTTCACCCCAATCTAGAATTGGAATAGTAAGAGAGATAGAAACTATGTCCTGTTCCAATAAATTATTGTAAGAATCTAAAAGATTTGATGCGACCTGGTTAAATCCTATACTAGCATTTATTGATGCTTGCATACGGGAAGTTTTTATAGTCTTTTCTAATGTTTTTTCTGCTTCTAAAACATTCGTTTTATCATCAATGAAATCTGGATTATTTTTTAGGACCATCTCTAGAGCTTTATTTTCATCTATCTTTAGATTTTTTAAAGCCTCAGGGAGGACCACATTTACTGTATCTTTTTCATTCAGATTTAAATAAGATATTAAATTTGACATAGCACGATCTAGATTTTTTTGTGAACTTCTAAAACTATTTTTCGCATTGACTACATCAAGTTTAAGAGTAAGCAAATCTTCTTTAGAAATACAAGCTATTTTATTTCTTTTAAGACCTTGTTCATATAATGTGGTTGATGAAATTATTTTTTCTTTATTTATATTATATGATACTTGAGCTGAGGCAAGAGCAAAAAAATAATTTGTAGTCTGAACAGCAATATTCTGGAGATTATAGATAAGCTGTTTTTTCGCCTTTTTATATTTTAATGGTTCTATCTGCTTATCCCATTTAAAAGCATTGAAACCAAGAGTACTGTGGCTATATCCTATTTTTATTGGCACACTAGAAAACTGTTTAGAATTACTCGCCCCATAATATTTAAGATAATCTAAATCAGACTGGACATAAAAAGTACCACCAGTAAAATCTAAATTTTGACTTACTTCCAATCCTCCGCTTGCATAATAGCTTTTCTGTGAACGATATAAATCTATATCATTCTGAGAATCATATCTTGACACAAAACTTCTTTGATAATATATCGGCATTGTTACGAAATCTAATGATGGCAGTCTATTAGCCTTAAATGATTTATATGCCCAATAGCTAGCCATATACGAATTCTTCGCTTCAAAGGAGGATAAAGAGCTATCAGATGCCATGGATATAGCTTGGTCTAATGTTAAGGTAATATGTTTAGCTTCCATTGCATGAAAAGAACAAAGTAAACATATTGATAAAATGATAAAGTTTTTATTTTTCATAATTAGGTTCATTTTTATGATAAATAACATAATAAACGAAAGGAATAATAAACAGACTGACAAGAGTTCCAACAGCCATACCTGCGATAACAGCTACCGCAAGTGGTTTTTCTAGTTCTGAGCCCAAATCTGATGTAAACAATATTGGCAGCATACATACAATAGTGGTAAGTGATGTTAAAAGAATAGACTTTAATCTTCTTCTTCCTGCTGTATGAATAGCCTCAATAAGTGGAGTACCAGCGGCCCGTAGTTTATTTATAACATCCAGTTTTAAAATAGAATCATTAATTACAATTCCGCAAGTAACAATAAGACCTATAGCAGACATAAGATTTAATGTATTGCCTGTTAAATATAGAATAAGCAGGATAAAGGCAATATCTATAGGTATTTCAAGTAAAACAATTAGCGGCTGAATAAAATTCTCAAATTGTGAGGATAATATAAAATACATCAAAAGAAGTGAAACAAGAAGTATCAGCACCATCTCTCCAATCATTTTCTGATTGGAAAAATATTCTCCTGAAAGGTTCATATTCCACTCTTTGCTACCTATTACCGATGCTTCAGCTGCCTTGCACACTTCTTTTGGATATAGACAATCGTAAAATTTCATAGGAATATATTCACCTGTCTTCCCAGCTTCTAGTATTTTAAAATCATATGAAGGTAAGACTTTAACGAAATTCTTTAAAGCGACTTTCTGCATTTGTCCCTTCTTAGTTTTTACGACTGTTACCATCTCATTATTAAGAATATCTTCAACACTCTTGATATTATCACCTATAACTATCGGATAATATTGCTGATATGACCGCAGAGTTGAAAAATTATTTTCTCTAAATGCAGTACAAAGAATATGATAAATATCATCATATGATATTTTATATAAAATTAATTTATCACGGTCTATTGATATATTAAGTTGCTTTTGAAAAGGCACATTCATAGGAGTACATCCACACTTTTCGGTGAAATTATTCCTAAGTAATGTTATATCATGCATCTGGGGAGATTTGTTCTTATCTCTAGCATAATACTCAACAACTATATCTGGAGATGATGATGAAAAGATCTTCTCAAACACCGTTCCTGTTGATGAATATTTCACAATAGATTCTGGATATTTTGTTTTAAGATACTCAGATGTAGTTCTTTTAAAATCTTCAATCTCATTATAATCCTTCAACTTAACATAAATTTCACTCTCACTTGAAGAGAAATTTTTATCCTTATTAAGAATATATTGATTTTGACCTATCAGAGCCGTTTTATCAACAGTATTAATATGCTCAAGTACATCTAAAGTCCTTTTCTCATTTTCATTTACATGAATATTTTTATTCCAATCGATATCCACAAGTAATTCAGTCTGCTTAATATTTGGTAGTTTTTCTTTATCAAGTAGGTTGAACATCACATAACAAAGAGGAAAAACTATAATTATGAAACAGATAAAAAATATCTTATGACGAAAAACAAAATCAACACCTTTATGATAAGTATTTTCAAGAGAGCTCATAAGTTTTACTTCTCCCTGTATATCTCTAAATATTTTAAGATTTATCTTACATATGAGATTATAAAGAACAGGAATAAATATAATTCCTATAATATAAGATACAAGTAATCCCACAGTTACAGAAAAAGCTTGATCAAAGAATATCGCTCCAGCTATACCACTCATAAAAATTAATGGCAGAAAAATAGATATCGTTGTAAGTGCAGAACTCAGCATTGGACCTATTACTTCATTTGTTCCATTTACACATGAATCCGTCAGTGAGAAACCCTTCTTTCTATACTGCGATATATTATCTGTAACAATAATAGAATTATCTATCATCATTCCAAGAGCAAGAATAAGTCCAGTAAGAGATATAACATTAAATGATACATGAAACAAATAGAAAAATAGCAAAGATATTACTAATGAGACGAAAATAGCAAGACAGATTATAATAGGAGATTTATAATCTTTCATTAAAAGAAGAGATATAAGACAAATAAAAATAAAAGCCAGAAATAAATTTTGCTTAAGATTGGAAACAGTAAAATTAAGTAACTCTGTCTGATCTTGGGTTATATCAATATTTATATTAGGATAATCTTTTCTAAGATTTTCGATCGTTTTATGTAAAGTACTCTGCATATCTTCCATATTTGCAGAATTTTGCTTAATAACAGCTAGAGATATTGACCTTTTATTTTTATATAGTGAAAGGCCTTTTTCTTTTTGAGGAGTATATTTTACACTAGCTAGATTTTTTAACTGAAAAATCGTATTATTTTTTCTAATATATATATTATTAATATCATCTAGTGTTCTCAATACTGACGAGAAACGTATATTATATTCATAATAGCCGTCTTTTATCATCATTGATACAGGTTCTGTATTATTATTTTTTAGGGCAATTTCTATATCAGAAAGAGTAATATTATTTGTTGCGAGGACATTTCTATCAGGAATAATAGTTACCTGCTTATGCATAAGACCAGTCATATCGACCATGGCGATTTCAGATAATTGCTCTATTCTTCTTTTTATTACATTCTCGGCAAAAACTGATAAGTCAAGAAAATCCTGCTGGTCTTGTTTGTCTCCTTTAAGTGTCAGATTAAGATTAAGCACTGGCACATCGGATGCACTAGCCTTTATCACCCTCGGTCGGTCAATGCCTTTAGGAATAGAATTCATAGCATCATCTATCTTTTCATTGACTTCAATGAATGAAAGGTCAATGTCAGCACCATAATTAAACTTTAACTGTATTGATGCACTTCCATCTCTAGTCTCAGAATGCATATCACTAAGCTCACTGACTTGCATTAACCGTAAACGCAGAGGTTTTACCACAGTATTCTCAAGTTCCCTAGCCGATATATTACTACCTGAAACCTGAACTGTTATTTCCGGGACATCAATATCTGGCAAAAGTGATACTGGAATATTATAATATGCGACGATCCCAAGAATAAAGAATGCGATAAACGCCATAAATACTGATATGGGTTTAGAAATTAAAAACCGTACCATTATTTAACAACTTTTACAGGGGTCTGGTCAGCTAAATCCATATTACCATCATAGATAACAGAATCTCCTACATTCAAGCCTTTTAAAATTACATAACTGTCAGAATTTTCTTCTCCTACTTCGACATAATTCCATTGAGCAAGAGATTTATTTACAGTAAAAACCACTTTTCTACCAGAACGTAATACTAAGGCTGACTTAGGAATAATAAGCTTTTCTTGTGGCTGACATTCTACTTTTACAGAAATATTCATTCCATCAAAAAGTTTTCCATTTGTATTTGCTACATCCGCTACGACCCTTATCATTCCATTTTCATCGACAATTGGATTTATTTCTTTAATTTTTCCATTGACCTGATAATTATCTATGGCGTAAGGAAAGACTTTTACTTTATCGCCTTGTGATATACCATACAAATCACTTTCAAGAACCATAAATACAACATCGAAACTGCTATTGTCTATTACAGTACAAAATGCTTTTCCAGACTCAGGATAATTATTCTCTTTTGAAATAATATTACCTACTACTCCACTAAAAGGGGCATATAATACAGAGTTTTTATAGTTGTATTCTGCCATCTTGAAGCTATTAAGAGCATTATTATATCCACTTTTTATTTTGGCTATAGACATGACATTTTTCGGAATACTTATGCTATCTTCTAGTGAATAACCTTGACTAATTAATACATTTTGTAAATCAAGTTCTGATTTATCAAGACTATTTTTGGCATTATCTAAAGAGTTTTTAAGATTAAACTGCTCCAGCATTGCTATTTTCTGTCCTTTTTTTACCCTATCACCATTATTAACATAGATTTTATCGATATTTTCAGATGACTTGAATTTTAATGAAGCTCGATGTGCTGCCTCAAGTGTTCCGTTTGAAATAATCTCACTAGAATAAGGTTTTCTTTCAATTTTTATGATACGAACATGAGCAATACGCTTTTCTTCTGTTTGGGTTTTCATGTTTTTGCTATCATTCTTCGATTTCTCCACACAGGACTGAGAGAGAAATATCACAAAAGAACCCATTAGTATAAACTTAATGAGTGTTGGAATTTTATTCATAATTTGATTGGTTTTTCTTAGTTATTCCTAATATATTATTTAATTTAGTTTATAAGTTTTTGATAATTTCATAATTGATTCGTTTCTACAGACCGAAAATACAATAGGAACACTCAAATATATTAAAATAATAGTTAAATATCTAGAAAATTTAGTCTTTTGTTTTTTTATTAGTTTCTTAATATCATCATTTCGTTTTTCATCAATGATTTTATGTTTTAATGTCCATTTTCCTTTTATTAAACCATCTTTAATTAAAATTACACCATTTATATCCCTAATTATAGACTTTAAAGTAATATCATCAACAAAATATTTAGTATGAACAGCCTTTTGTTTACTCAAAAATGAATATGATTGTAATACCAGACATTCTATTTTATGTTTATTACAATATCCTTTTACCTTACTAAGGTTTTGTTTTTCTTTAATGGTAAAGGGCTTTCTATTAATAACTATAAATTTATATTCATTACTATTAAGTAGTGAATCTTTTAAAAATTCACCTTTTGTACTAGTTATATTAAAAGCTTTTTTCTCGATTAAATTTGTATCTATGCTATAACCTAGAAAATCTATAGGAGGAAGGTATTCAAGTGAATAAACTGGTAAAGTAAGAGCTCCAATAACAAAATAAATAGCAAAAAACATATTACACTTTTTAATAGATGGATCGTGAATGTTGTGTAAAGTAAATTCATATATACCACAATAAACAATAACTAATAATATAATTACATTTTTGAGAAATGTGTCTGTCTGAGATATATGAAAAGCCTCTCCAAAACACCCACAATCTGTTATATAAAAATAAGGATCAAACGCTAAAATGGCTGTTATCACAGTAAATAAAGACATTATTAAGAATAGCAGAATTATTGACATTTTCCTAAAAATCCGGAATACAAGTATTAGCCCTAAAAATATCTCCATAGCACATAAAATCACAGAAAAAATATCTGAATACTCATTTAGTATAGATAAATTAAATGAATTCAGATATTCTTGTATTTTCAACGAAGTACCAAAAGGATCTATACCCTTTACTACTCCTGAGAAAATAAAGATACAACCAAGTAAAAACGTTAAAAAAGTATTTATTTTTTTTCTCATTTTAAGTTATACTTTATAAGTATAGGATTATAGTAATTCTCGTAACTTCTTAGTGTTACAAATCGCATAAATAGCCTTTTCTGTACAAAATATAGGGGTAAAAAGGACTCCTTCTTTAAATCCATTTATTATGGTAAGCATTTTTTTCCATTTATTTAATTTTAACTTACAACTGATACAACCTATAGAATCAACATATACCAAAATCTTATAATTAGCTTGTGGTATCTTATAACTAACCGTATCATTTGCATAAGAAGTGAAAATATTTTCATTAGGAAAAACAATTTCTTTTCCCGACCATTTTTTTATAATTTTTGATGCATAATTTTCATAACTATTTACACATGAAGATAATAATAAAATGAATATATTAAATATTAATATTTTTTTCACCATAACTCTAAAATTATCGTATTGCAAATTTATAAAAGATGAATTTTGTAGTATTCATAGTTTCTATTGGTTTGAATCTAACTCCGTAATAAAAATTATCATAATAACCTAAAAAAATATAGAAAGCTGGCATTTTAAAATCTCCTATTAAATCATTGTCTTTGTATATTTGTAAACCAGACTCTCCACTATCTATATTAATCATATATGTACGTATTAAATAATTTACCTGAGGTATATAATTTAAACCAGAATTAAGTCTGCATTCTTTTATATCCTTATAAAAAGCATTATCTGCATTTGTTTTTCTAGTTATTGTATAATCTCTGTTGACATTATTACATTCATATCCAAATGTATATAATAATTTGTCAGGATATTTATATACATATATTAAAGAGTCAATAGCATAATTAACATATATTATATCTTTATTCATAGAATATCGAAAATTTTCCAAATGTGGAACTGATTTATTTTTATAAATAAATGGATATTTACCAAACACTTTTTCAACTTTCATGCTATTTAAATTTAATAAACCAAATATGTGTCCTTCATCATATTCCTTACTATTTACGAAACCATTTTTTGAAGTTTTTCTATGAATCACATTAACCGGGATCATTAATATAGAATCATTTATATATGTATAATCCACGCCAAAAGAAACTAATTCCATTACATTGTAATTTTTAGGGTTATTAAAATCAGAAGAATTATTCATATTATCTTCCCAACCAAAATCTATTACATTATGTTTAATTAATTCTAAAGTACTATCAAAACTATAAAGAAAATTTGATTCATCTAAAATGAATGTTCTATTATGCTTACTATCTGGATAAGCAAACAAAAAACTACTTAATTCATTAGGACCATGACCTTT
>Ga0172377_10005780_pt1 | contig 12731 bp, 10 predicted proteins | sample Pumphouse3metaG_FD_119749 | JGI IMG/M metagenome (GOLD analysis project Ga0172377, IMG submission 119749) | Leachate microbial communities from a municipal landfill in Southern Ontario, Canada - Pumphouse #3 metaG | ecosystem: Engineered > Solid waste > Landfill > Unclassified | place: Canada... | reverse complement strand
TTGAGCATAAAGTGTTCAAACCCGCCCTTTTCGGCTGCATCAAGCTTCCAGTGAACCTGTGAAATATTGCGGTCCACCAGCACCTGGTCAAGGGTGAAAACCTCGGCGCCATCGGCGGTGATACGCGCCACATCACCATCCTGCAGATAAATCACCTGCTGCGTGTGAGAGACAATCGCGGAAACATCACTGGCGACGATCGTTTCAGCATTGCCCATTCCAATCACCAATGGACTGCCCCGTCGCGCCACTACCATCTCATCTGATGCGCCGGCGGCCAGCACGGCTACACCATATGTTCCCTCAACCATTTTAAGTGCTTCAGAAACTGCCGCGGTTAAATCTCCATCATAAAAGCTGCCGATTAAATGCGCCAGCACCTCAGTGTCGGTATCTGAGATAAATACTGATCCCTTTTTCTGCAGATGCGTTCTTAAAGCGGTATAGTTCTCGATAATGCCATTATGAACCAAAGCTATTTTGCCAGACATATCGAGGTGCGGATGAGCATTCTCCTCTGTCGGCAGACCGTGAGTTGCCCAGCGCGTATGAGCGATACCAACGTGCGCCTGTTCCAGTCCTTGCTTCTGGGCACTTTGATGCAGCGATGCTTCAAGTGTCGCGACCTTGCCACTGCGCTTGACTACGGTAAGTCCTTCAATAGATCCTAAAGCAATTCCCGCAGAGTCGTATCCGCGATATTCAAGTCGTTTCAAACCATTGATCAAGATATCACAAGCACTTCTTTTTCCAATGTACCCAACTATTCCACACATAAAACAATTCCTCTTTTAAAAATGCGCTATCAACTAACATATTAAACAACTTCAAATCAACTGTTTTTTCATTCAGAGCCGTGCTATGATATTAATTATTCACCGGAAGAGCAAGCAACCGCGGTGCGACTAATGGCGCAAGTGATCCTGCGCAAATAACTTTTTTTTCACGGCATAAATTTTGTTATGGATTGAAATTATGTTATCCTCAAAAAATATTCTTGTCACAGGCGCAAACGGCTTGATCGGCACTGAGCTGTGTCACCAACTGACAAAAAATGGCTATACCGTTCGCACGTTGTCGCGATCACACGCCGATTTCAAGTGGGATACGGATATTGACTACATAGACACCCAGGCTTTAAACGGCATTCACTGCATTGTACATCTGGCAGGAGAAACAATTGCGCAACGTTGGAATGTCGGTGCAAAGAGCAGAATCGCCTCAAGCCGAATTCAAAGTACCCGACTGCTCATGCGTGAGATTGCCAGACATGGTCGACCGCTTGATTTTATCAGTGCTTCCGGCATTAATTATTATGGTTTTAAGTCAGCTCATCAACTCACAGAGAGCGCACCCGCTGGAGCCGGTTTTCTGGCGGATCTCTGTCAGGATTGGGAACAAAGCGCAACGGATACGGCAGCGTCCACCTTGATTCAACGTACTGCATTTATCCGCACCGGTGTGGTTCTAACCCCCAAAGGCGGGGCATTGCCAAAGATGCTCATGCCTTTCAAAGCCGGTTTCGGTGGTCGGCTGGGCAGCGGAGAACAGATGATGAGCTGGATCACTCTTACGGATATTGTCCGTATTTACATAAAGGCAATCGAAGACGATAACTTGTCCGGTCCCGTCAATGCCGTCACCCCGTTTCCAATCTCAAACATTGAATTCACCAAAACACTAGGACGGCTGTTGCACCGACCAACCCTGGCACCCTGTCCCGAGTTTATATTAAGATTAATCTTAGGTGAAATGGCGCGGGAGACCATTCTATGCGATCTTAAAGTTGTGCCGCAGAAATTGCAGGAGGCCGGTTTTCAATGGAAATTCCCGCATCTTGCACAGGCATTACAAGAGATGCTGTGACTCTCTTAATTTTAAATACGGCCTGACTCAGAGCAAACCGCGTTCACGAAAAATTTTCTTAGCCATCTCAACCTCCTGATCTGAAGGCGAAGGAACTCCAGCTAAAGGATAAGTCAAACCAAGGCGCTCCCATTTATAAACACCCATAGTATGATAAGGCAGCAGCTCAACCTTTTTTACGCAGGTATACCTCAGAACATGATCAGCCAGACGCGTCAGATGTTGCGCGTCCAGTGTATACCCAGGCACCAGGACATGCCGCAGCCATATTTTTTTGTGATGAGATTCACAATATTCAAGCAACGCCAGTGTTTCACCGCTGCCGCAACCGGTCAATTTACGGCAAAGATCATCATCCAGCATTTTTATATCAAGCAGAATCAGATCCACCGCATCAATTACAGCACGCACCTTTGCCAGCGCCACTGCGCCAGCAGTATCAATCGCGGTATGCAACCCCATGGATGCGCAGGCATTGATCAAAGCCAGGCAGAACTCTGGTTGCAGCAAGGGTTCACCACCCGATAGTGTAACTCCTCCCTTTTTAATAAAAGAGTGATACGTAGCGATATCCCTGATCACCTCGCCCACCGTAACCTCACGTCCACCATTGATAATTCGGGCATCGGGATTATGACAATACAAGCACTGCAGAGCGCACCCCTGCAGAAAAAGGATGTAACGAATGCCCGGTCCGTCAAGAGTACCGAATGACTCCACCGAATGCACACGTCCTTTTAAATCTTCATTTTCAATTGCCATCGTAGTTGATTTCAAATTAATGTACTCCGCAAAGCAGGCTTTGCATATCATCCGGCAGTGGGGCTGTCAGCTTTAAAATCTCAGAGCCGACAGGGTGTCGCAACACAACTTCACGGGCGTGCAGTGCCTGTCGACTGATTCGCAACAAACGCTTATCAGTCGCTGTCAATTGGTCATTAATAAAGCGGATAAATATCGATTCGTCAACACCGTAAATTTTATCACCCGCAACCGGATAACCGAGCGATGCGAGTGTCGCTCTGATCTGATGCATCCGTCCCGTAATTAAATCCGCATTAACCAGAGAGAGTTCACCGCAACGCTCGATCAGTTGAAACCGCGTTTCAGCCCACTCCGCCCGCAGTGCAGGCGAATGCTCAGGACATCCAGCGATAAAACAACGTTTTTTGCGTACAACCGATGTTTCATCCTTCAAGAGCCAGCCACAGGCATCCAGTCGCTCCGGGAAAGACCCCTCCACGATAACACTATAACGTTTGACAACACGCCTTTCCATAAACTGAGCCGAGAGCAACCTGGCCACACTGGCATTGAGCGCGACAATCACCACGCCTGAACTCTCGCGATCCAGACGATTAATCAGATGCAGATCAGCATCGACGTAACGACTCTTCAACAGATTAAGCAAGGTGTTGTCGCAATAACAGCCACTGGGATGACAAGGCAGATTACCGCTTTTATTGACAGCTATCAAATGTTCATCGACATAAATCACACTGATATTCCTGTCAACCTCCGGCTCAGGCGCGTCAGGTGCTTCATACAAGATTTCATCACCAAATTTCAGCACAACATTTTGATCTGTCCGCTGTCCATTAAGCCATACCTCCCGCTTGGACAAAGTCTGCTCCCATGCGTCAACACCCTTAAACCGATAACGATTCGCAAGAAAAGTCAACAGCAATTGACCAATCTGATCCTTGGATACTGATGTCACAACTCTACGCCGCATAACCCGCCCTTAATCACAGATCAAAGCTGATATTTTCAAAAGCTGCCCAACATCCAACAAGGTCAAACATCGGCTGAAATGATCAGCGAAATCCACCAAAGATGCATCAGCCTGGCTCTGCGACCAATTATTTAAATCCGTACTTAACTGCTTTGCGTATGACAGATTAACACCCTTCGCAAGCACCGCGAAACGCTCATAAAAAGCAGCTCGGATTGCTTTCAATGCCTGCGGAGTTAGCGCCTCGGGACGCATACTGTAATCAAGTATCAACTCATCATAAGGCCGTGAGACTGACGGGCTAGCATCCTGTTTGAAAAGTCCGGTCTGACTGCCAGATACTGAATCAGCTTCAAGCCGAACATCATGCGCGCTCCGAACAATCTGTACATTGTAGAAGGTAATCGTAAAAATCGCACCGCTTCCCGGCTGACTGCTGACCTTTACTTCGCCATTCATTTTCTCCACCAATTGTTTTACAATTGATAATCCTAAACCGCTGCCACTTGCTTTCCGGTTAATATCTGCATGCACTTGCTCAAAATCTTCGAAAATTCGTTGGTGATCTGCCGGGTCAATGCCGATACCGCTATCCGCAACTTCGAAAATTAATTCGCGCAACACATCATGCTCTGGCTCCGCCTCTGCTCTGACTTCGATCTTGACATATCCCTGCGTGGTGTACTTCAGTGCATTGCCGATAATGTTAATCAGCACCTGGCGCAGACGAGCTCCATCAATCAAGACCTGCGGCAAATCCGTAACGATCTTACTGCTCAGCACAATACCCTTGGCACTCGCAGAGAGATTAAAAACCATCAGCACATCTTCAACCAGATAACGAATATCTGACTTAACCGGTGCCAACGTAAAACTACTGGATTTCAGAGCCGATATATCGAGCACATCATTGACAAGCGCACTGAGAGTTTGACCAGCCGCATTAATCGATTGTCCATAGCGCTTCAACTGTTCCGCTGTCAACTGCTGCTCAAAAATCAAACGACTGAACCCGATAATCGCATTCAAAGGTGTCCGTATCTCATGACTGACCATTGAAAGAAAGACCATTTTAGCTTTATGCGCCGACTCCGCCTCACGCAAAGCATTGCGCAGCTCATTATCTTTTGCGTTTTGTTCGGTGATATCACGAACCGAACCGTAGGTCGCGATAACTCTTTTGCAATGATCGACCGCACCGTTAACCTGATTTTCCAGATATGCTATCGAACCATCCTTTTTTACTGTCCTTAAATGCAGTACAATCGATTTGCCGCTGGTTTCAACCTGACGAATAGCCGCGACAACACGATCGCGATCTTCCGGATGAACATGTTCACAGAACAGATCAAACGTGGGAACAACATCGTCATCCACCTCAAACATACGCTTCAAATGTTTGGACCAACGACACTTGCCACTGGCGATATAGCGATACCAACTGCCGATATTCCCAAGCTGCTGCGCTTCGTTCAGCCAGAACTCATTCTCCTCTATCTCCTTTTGCTGACGTTGTAATCTGATAAACGCGTAACGGTGATAAACCCAGAAAACGCCAAGTGCGGCAATCGCAATGACTGCGCTCACCCAACCATCATGATAAAAATATTGCTCAATGAAAGAAATATTCATAACACTTGTTTTAAAACCGACGAGCATAACACCATAGAACAACAGATGTTATGCAATTGCCCGTTTAAAAAATATAATCCTTGGAAATCGAAATTTTAAATGCGGCTCCTTGGGCACTCTCCGGCTTCACATAATCAAGGGTGCCACCGACACGATTAATCAAGTTTTTGCAGACAGCCAGACCGAGTCCCAGATTATTAATTTTGGTTGTCACAAAAGGCATAAACAGCTTGCTGGTTAAAGTCGATTGAATACCGACTCCATTATCCGCAACAGTAAAAATGATTTTATTGTTTTCCTCTGCGATACTCAGTTTGATCAATGGTTTCTCTACCGGATTTGCGCGCAACGACTCATACGAATTTTTGATAATATTAAAAAGAACCTGCTGGAGAGCCCCTTTATCTGTGGCTATCATACAAGGCTGATCACAATTCGTGAGCTCCATTTCAATGTCCGCCTCCATAAAATCGCCTTTAAACAATTGCAAAATTTCATTGATTGACTCACACACATCAAAACAATCGATCTGCATAGGCTTGCGGTTCACAAGTGTACGCAACTGTTCCACAACTCCTTTCGCACGCATCACTCCGTTTTCAACATCCTGAATAATTTCCTCAACGACAGGATTATCCACCATTGCTTTCTTCAAAAACATCTTGAGTGTATTCACATTCAGAATAATGCTTGCCAGCGGCTGATTCAGTTCATGCGCCAACTGCGTGCTGGATTCAACCAAAGTATCGTAACGACGGTTTTCAGCAACCTGATTCTGCAGCCGCATCTCCTCATAAATCATGATCATCTGATTAGTCACATCCTGCACCGAACCGAAAGCGTAAGTTGCTGCGCCATCACGCTGGAACTCCACCCACACCCGTAAAATCTTTTTTTTACTGTTGATATGGCAGACAATCAACTCTCTGAAAATACCGCCGTCCCGCTTTGCCGACTCCCATTGCGTGACAATCCTCTCACGCTCCAATGTCTCAGAGGTCAAGGCTTTCAAGAAATCATCTGACCCGAAATCTCCTGCCAGCGCATCTGTCAGCTCAAAAATCTCAGCGAACTGACTCGAAAAACTCGACTGCTCCTTTTGTTCATTCAGTTTTGTACAATACCAATGTCCAGTCATGGAAATTTTCTGCGAAAGCACATGACGTCTGTTTAATTCTTCCAGCTCACGGCGTGCTCTGAATAGATTTATCAGATTTTCAACGCGAGCCTTGAGAACAACTTCATCAACCGGTTTGGTAATGAAATCATTGCCTCCCGCACTGAAAGCGCGCTGATGATTCTCCGGTGAATCGTCGGCAGTGATAAACAGTATTGGAATATTTGCAGTGACCGCATTACGGCGGATCTCACGACACACTGCATAGCCATCCATATCAGGCATCATCACATCCAGTAGAATCAGATCAGGCGGATTTTCAATTGCCTTGCAAACACCCTGTTGCCCGCTTTCCACAATTTGCAGAGTATAGCCGCAGGGCAACAGATAGGTTGCCAGCAATTGATTATTCAAAGGATTGTCATCGATCAGTAAAATTCTTGATTCGTATGCTGTAGACATAAACACCCCCCTGCAAACGATAGATCAAATCGTTCTCATGACAATCCAATAAACTAAACGCGTTCAATGCGTAAATTTAAGGAATTTTAATTGCTTCCGGTGAGAACACGCCATCCTCAGCCAACAGCATTGCCATCCGCACCATCTGCGCCACGGAGTTCGCCTGCATTTTATCCATAACGCGGGCGCGATGCACCTTAACTGTTGTTTCTGTGATTCCGGTTTGATCAGCAATTATTTTATTCAACAAACCGCGGACAACGCCAAAAAAGACCTCGCGTTCGCGCGCCGTCAGCCGTTCAAAACCCTCTCGCGCCCGCTCCAGCATTTTGGTGGTTGCGCTCAAATCATAATTTTTTAGCAATGCCTCATCAATAGCCGCAAGAAGCTGCTCTTCCTTAAACGGCTTAGTCAGGAAATGAACTGCTCCATTACGAAATGCCTGAACACTGTTATCCAGATCTCCATGGCCGGTAATAAACACAATCGGCACATCCGGCATATGCTCCTGCATATGCTTCTGCAACCCCATGCCATCCATGTCGCCAGGCATCCGAATATCAAGCAACGCACAACAGGCATCAGCCTGCTTTAATGCCGCATCCAAAAACTGTTGCGCATTAACAAATATTTCATATTGATAACCTGCCGCCGCTAAAAGACGTGCAATCGCCTTGCCAACGTCAGCATCATCATCAATTACATATACAACCGCTTTATCCCAAGGTTTTTCTTGCATAAATTCCTCTAATCAAACAAAAAATATTAACGTTCTTTTAATTGTTTTTAATACTAATACAAACGCCTTAAATCCACAAGTGAAAAAATAATTTTACTTAGAAATTTTGGGTCTTCCGCAAAATCTGTGGGTTAAATTGGACTCTTAAGGCAACGATTATATCCTGTGACCAGAATGTACAACAAGGCAAATTACTGCAAAAGAGTTTTCACCTAACTCTACTCTTGCCTTAATCATCTGCCGCGTTTAAGATTTATGTATGAATAGAAAACTTTTACGAGTCACTACCGATATTTTAATGTTCTTTGCGCTTTGTTTTTTAATTGGCAGCGGGTTGCTAATCCACTACCGACTGTTACCGGGTTATCGCGGCGGACATGGAATGACATTGTTCGGGATGTCGCGGCATGATTGGGGCAATCTGCACTTGTATCTCTCATTTTTCTTGATTGCACTGACTCTGGCGCATCTGATTCTTAACTATGCTTTTATTAAAAACGCCATTGCCGGCGGACGAAGAACAACTGTGGTACTGCTGGCTCTAGTCGGCATAATCCTAATCTCGGTGCTGCTGCTCTGGCCGGTCGAACAGAGAGACACCGCTGAACACCACGGACGCGGCAACCGCAATCAAAGAGAGTCAACGCAACGCTTTCGTTAATCGCCATAAAATCCACGCTGGCACAAAAAAAAGAGCCCCCGAAACCGGAGGCCTTTTTTTAGAACATCTCACGCATCGCTCGTCGGGAGTTATTACGGGCACGTGCACGCGCCGACTTCTTACGGGATTTCTCACAAGGTTTCTCATAATAACGATTGTTGCGCAATTGTTTGAGTAAACCCTCTTTATCCATAATCTTCTTAAGACGCTTCAGTCCGCGTTCAACAGACTCGCCTTTCTTCAATTTTACTTGTATCACGTAATTCACCCCCTTCCCAAACCGTTGCCATTCAAACATGATGCAATTCGGTTAAAAATGAATGTTTAAAATACCATAATCGCTAACTTTAAGTCAAACCTGGATTGTAAATTTTTCAACTCTGTGAATTTCAATAACTTAACTGCTTGTTTTCAAGTATTAAAATTGACAAAATACAATACAACAAGGAGCGATACATGCAGAATACTTTTTCGATCGAAGTCATCCCTGAACCATGCGTGATAGTTATTTTCGGAGCGACTGGAGATCTCAGCAAACGCAAGATCATGCCATCAATCTGCAGTTTATTTGCAAATCATCTTTTACATGAGCAGAGTTCTATTGTAGCCTGTGGCAGAACAGAGCACACATCTGAATCATACCGTGCCGCAATCGCACCGCATATTCCCGGTTGTGTCTGCAAAGATGAACAACGTTGTTTTCTAAAACGCATAACCTACGTTCAAACCGACACCGACCAGCCTAACTCTTTTCAGAATTTGGCAACCGTATTAAGAGAGAGAGAGTCTGATGGCTTTACCCTCAATCATCTTTTTTACCTTGCCATTCCTCCCTCTTCGTTCAAAGCTACAGTCGCCGCCATGTGCGATACCGGTCTGATGCTCGAAACAGAGAGCAGCGGATGGCGCCACTTGATAATCGAGAAACCTTTTGGAGAAGATTTGCAAAGCTCTCTGAAACTGAACACGTTTCTTCATAAAAGAATTGATGAAGATCAAATATACCGCATAGATCACTATCTTGCCAAAGAAACCGTTCAAAACATTCTGATCACCCGTTTTGCAAACCGTGTTTTTGAAACTATCTGGGATCACCAGGCAATTGATTACATCAGCATTAAAACATCCGAAACAGTCGGTATTGAAGGCCGCATCGCCTATTTTGACAAGGCAGGGTTGCTGCGCGACATGTTTCAAAACCACCTGATGGAGATTTTAATGCTGATCACGATGGAGCCTCCGCATTCCTTCGCCGCCTCCGCTATTCACCAGGCAAAGCTTGAACTGATTCGCTCCGTCCGTCCCTATAATGCGGAACGCATCGCCAACGATATAATCAGAGCTCAGTACACCGCCGGCAACAACATGCCGGGCTATAGAGATGAAAAGGGCATAGCGCATAATTCAATGACCGAGAGTTTTGTGCGCATGAAATTTTTTATCGATAATGAACGCTGGCAAGGGGTTCCTTTTTTTATCCAAGCTGGCAAAAGAATGGAGTCGAGCGACAGCGAAATTACAGTTGCGTTCAAACGCTCATCATACACAATATTCAATGAAACACTTTCAAACTCACTTGAACCCAACAAACTCGTGTTGCGCATGCGCCCGGATGAGGGTCTGAGCTTGACCTTGCAGGCTAAGCACAGTGGACCGAAACTTGCAATTGGTAACTTGAAATGTGATGCGGTTTATCAACAGCAAAGCGAAAACCCCGGTGCTCCCGATGCCTATGCGCGTCTGCTGTTGGATGCCATGCTACACGATCATACCCTCTTTGTTCGCAGCGAGACAATCATTGAAAGCTGGCGAATATTCACCCCGATTCTCGAAGCGTGGCGCGATACGCCCGAGAAATATCCGCTCCATTTCTATCCTGCCGGATCATCCGGCCCTAAATTGTAAAAGAGATATGCCGCTCAATTTCAGCGTAACAAGCACTCTGATAACAACTATAAAACCAAAGCATTAATACTGCGCCGTTAAAATGCAATCCGCAGTCGCTTTGATTATCAACAACTTACAAAAAAATACAAAATATAGTGGACAAACCACCGCCCAACTACTATATATAGAGCTGTTTCAGACATGTTGTATTAATAACTTTTTTTATCCTTTCAGGCTTTTTTATGAGTACCGAATCCTTACAAAATTATGTATTTACCTCCAAATATTCACGCTATATACCAGACAAAATGCGACGGGAAACCTTTGAAGAGGCGGTTGAACGAGTAATTACTATGCATCGTCGACACTTTGAAAAAAAGGGAATAGATGTTGAATCTTTATTACAGCGTTGTGAAAGCGCGATGAAAAAAAGAATGGTGCTTGGCAGTCAACGCGCCATGCAGTTCGGCGGAGATCCGATTCTGCGCAAGAATGCGCGAATCTACAACTGCACAACCTCTTATTGTGATCGCACCCGTTTCTTTCAAGAAGCTCTGTGGCTGCTGTTATGCGGCTGCGGGGTCGGATTTTCCGTTCAGAAACATCACATTGCCAAACTGCCGGACATTTCCCCGCCCACAGGCGAGGAAGAGACCTTTATTATACCTGACACGATTGAAGGATGGGCCGATGCGCTTGGCACCCTGCTCTCCTCCTACTTCACCCAGAATCAGCCATTCCCCGAGTTCGCCAACAAGCGTATTCTCTTTGATTACAGCTTGATTCGCGCCAAGGGCAAGCCGATATCTTCGGGCATGGGACGCGCCCCCGGTCCCGAGCCGCTTAAAAGAAGTCTTAATCTGATCCGCGAACTGCTGGAACGCTGTGTAGCAAACGGTCAAAATCGACTGCGCTCTGTTGATGCCTATGATATTCTGATGCACGCATCCGACGCGGTACTCTCCGGCGGCGTACGTCGCAGCGCCACAATCTGTCTTTTCTCACCCGATGATGAGCTGATGGCGAATGCCAAAACTGGAAACTGGTTCCACGAAAATCCTCAGCGGGCGCGCTCTAACAACTCCGCGATTCTTCTGCGCGATAAAACAACGCCGGAACAGTTCTCAACATTAATGCAGTCGGTCAAAGAATTTGGAGAACCTGGTTTTGTATGGACTGATGATCTCGAAATGACCTTCAATCCCTGCGCCGAGATTGGACTCTATCCTCAAATTGACGGTTACACCGGCTTTGCTTTCTGCAACCTCTGTGAAATCAACATGGGTATAGTCGACAGTGCCGAGAAATTCAAAGAGGCCTGTGAAGTTGCGGCAATTCTGGGAACGTTGCAGGCCGACTATACTGATTTCCCCTATCTCGGAGAGGTCAGCACTCGTATTGCCAAGCGCGGCGCATTACTTGGAATCTCTATGACCGGCATGATGGAGCACCCTCAAATTTCCTTCAATCCTGATTTACAGCGCGATATGGCTCAGCATATTCTGCGCATCAATGAAGAGACCGCAAAATTAATCGGTATCAATCCCGCGGCACGTACAACCTGCGTCAAACCTGCCGGCACAACCAGCTCTATTCTCGGAACTTCATCCGGCATTCATCCACACCATGCGCGGCGTTACCTGCGACGAGCGCAAGCCAGTGAGGATGAATTGCTGGTTGATTTCTTCCGCAACGAAAACCCGCAGGCTGTTGAAAAATCGGTCTGGAACCCTAACGGCACCGATGTGGTTCTGACTTTCTGTATCGAGGCGCATCCGGAAGCGCTTACCAAAAAAGATCTGACTGCGATTGAACTGCTGGAGATGGTTAAACTCACCAAAGAAAACTGGATTAACTTCGGTAAACGAGAGGATCGCTGCGCACAGCCCTGGCTCAGTCACAATGTCTCCAACACAATCTCAGTTAAAGATGGTGAATGGCAGGCAGTTGAAAAATATATTTACGAAAACCGTCAGGCATTCGCCGGCATCTCACTGCTGGCCGACGGCGGTGACCTGGATTATCCACAAGCCCCCTTCTGCGAAGTGCTCTCTGCGGCGGAGATTGTTGAAACCTACGGTGTCGGCGCACTTTTAGCTTCAGGCTTAATTGTTGATGGTCAGCATGCTTTTGACGATAATCTCTGGGCAGCCTGCGACTGCGTTCTGGGCAGAGGAGAGCAGTTTGACACCGAAACTCCAAAAACATATCCAAAACGTGTTTACGAAGCTATTGAGGAGGTACGTCAATCCAAGCTCGACTGGATCAGACGCGCCCGCAAATTTGCCAACAACTACTTTAATGGTGATGTTCTTAAAATGACGCGGTGCCTCAAACGCGTCAGCACCTGTAAGCTCTGGGAGGATTTAACACGCACTTACGCACCGGTAGACTACACTAAACTCAAAGAGCAGCAGGACAACACAACTGTCACGCAAACCGTTGCCTGCGCCGGTGGCGCATGCGATGTCCTGCTTTAACAGATGCATAACAATTAAATTTTTAGAACTGGTGAACTCCAACAAAGATACCGGGACAACCCAGGGCAAAGCTGCCCTGGGTTTTTTATTTTTCACAAAAATGAAGAACCAGGTGGCACCAAGGCAGTCGCGGCGGGGTGGTGCGGATCCCT
>Ga0172377_10005778_pt1 | contig 12733 bp, 11 predicted proteins | sample Pumphouse3metaG_FD_119749 | JGI IMG/M metagenome (GOLD analysis project Ga0172377, IMG submission 119749) | Leachate microbial communities from a municipal landfill in Southern Ontario, Canada - Pumphouse #3 metaG | ecosystem: Engineered > Solid waste > Landfill > Unclassified | place: Canada... | reverse complement strand
CGTCATACGAGTCATTGCCTGGATCCATACTACGGGTTTTTACGTCTGACTTCGTTGAAAGATTGGCAGTAGAAACGAAAGTAATCTCGTTGTTCTCTACTAAAACGACCGAACAAAGGGGTAAACCGATAGCATGGGTTACGATATAAACGGTATCTGCATATTCGGGCAAAGATACGGTTCCTTCGAAATAACCATTCGTATTGGTGAAACCGGCTAAAATAGGATCTAAATTAGCTAACAGAGAAGATGGGTTTTCTTCTGTTTGATCAGTATTGATTGGATTATCTGTATAAATAGAAAAATCTACTTGATAATTGGTTAAGCCATAATCAATACGAACTTTTGTTTTTGTATTCGTGATAAAACTGAAGAATTCATCTTTTGTTTTACCATCAATTAATACTTCGTCCTCCTTGTTTACTTCTTCTGAATTGGTTTTGTTTTTAATTATACTTTCTTCCGTAGGCAAACAAGAAACCAAAAAGAAAGTGCTCACAAAAAACAAAATAAGATTAATTTTCATTACTATTTTATATATATTTACAGTTATTACGCAACTGATAAGAAATAATCTTTTTTATTCTATATAAATGTAATATTATTATTAATATATTGGCTATTTAAACATACTAATAAATTAATTATATTTTCTATTTATACAAATATAACTTTACAGCTGAAATAAGCTGATTTTATTTTATCTTATTAACAGAATGGACAGCTACAAAAAATGATGGAAGTATCCAACGATTAAACACAATATTTTTTATACCTTTGTCTAATTAGAATACGAAACCATTCGCTTTTGCTTCTTAAAGATGGATCTATGATTAAAAAATTACTTTATTCTACGCCTTTTTTGGCTATTATATGTTGCCTCTTATGGGCGACCCCCTTTGTGGGCATCAAAGTCGGATTAAAATATGTCTCCCCTTTACAATTTGCTGGACTCCGTTTTTCTGTTGCTGGCTTATTAATTGTGCCTTTCATTCCTGATTGTAAAAATAGAATTAAACAATCGTTGAAATATTGGAAACTCCTTTTACTTATCACCTTTTTACAAACCACTTTTCTCTATAGCTTATTCTATATCGGTTTGGCTATGGTTCCGGGGTCTTTAGGGGCACTTATCGTAGGTTCCAATCCAATCTTTGTAGCGATTACGGCCCATTTCTTTATGTCGGATGATCGCATGACGTGGAAAAAAACAATTGCCGTGATTATCGGTATTATAGGCGTTATTATAGTTAGTTATTCGGGGCACAAAGGGGCTTCTAGTCCGAGTCAGATTGCGTATGGGTCATTGACTTTAGGTATTCTTCTTTTGGTGGCAAAGAATTTTTTGGGAAGCTATGGAAATATTTTAATTGCCAAAAGTGCCAGCAAAATATACCCGCGTGTATTGGCGGCGTTCACTTTATTCGTAGGTGGTATTTCTATTCTTCTGCTTTCTGAACTTTTTGAACACCCCCATTGGACAACCCATTTGCCCCTCGAATTTTATGTAACGTGGATCTGGTTGGCTCTTGTTTCTACTTTCGCAATTGCGATCTGGTATACTTTATTGCAGCGACCGGGCGTAAAAGTTTCAATCCTTAATTTTTGGACATTCATTATTCCTATCTTTGGCGCTTTGTTTAGTTGGCTTTTTTTACCAAACGAGAAGCCTGATATACTCTCTATCGTCGGGATGCTTGTGATTGGATTTAGCTTGGTTTTGATCAACTACCAAAATAGAAAAAGCAAAACGCCTACCATAAACAAAATTAAATGTAATAAATGGGTTTAAAATTATGATTTCTATTAGCGAACAGACCCCCCTTATTCTTGAAGGTGGGGGTGATCGAGGTGTTTTTACAACGGGGGTCTTAGATTGTTTTCTAGATCACAAGTTAATGTTTCCGTATGTAATCGGCGTATCGGCTGGAGGTTATAATGCCGTCTCTTATCTATCAAAACAACGTGGAAGACAAAAGAAGATTTCACTTGAACTTGCTTTTCACTATAAAACAGCCAGTTTAAAAAAATGGGTTTTAACGGGTAATCTTTTAGATGATAAGCTTTTGTTTGAAGACTTCACCGAACAGATTATTCCTTTTGATTATCAAACGTTTTTTGATAATCCTAGTGTCTGTGAATTGGTAACTACCAATTGTCTTACGGGTGAAGCTTCTTATTTTCAGGAAAAAAGAAATAAAAAACGCTTTATTGAAATCACCAAAGCGACAGGGCGACTCCCTTTTGCTTCGCCCATGGTGATGATCGATGATACGCCTATGCTCGATGGGGGAATCTCCGATTCTATCCCTTTACAAAGAGCAATGCACTTAGGTTTTACAGATCATCCTGTGGTGGTATTAACACGAAACAAAGGATACCGTAAACCGCCTAATGCATACAAGTTAGCAAAACTCTTTTATCATAAGTATCCTAAACTAACTCAAGCTTTAGCCAATCGCTATAAGATGTACAATAAGCAATTGGAGCTTGTAGAACGGTTAGAAGAAGAAGATAAAATAACGGTTCTCCGTCCACAGAAAAAAATTCATGTGGAACGGATAAACAATACTGCGGAGGCACTTTCAACATTGTATCAGGAAGGTTATTCGCTGGCATCAACGTTGCTAAATACATGAAATTAAGCACGTTACCTTGGTTGCAAAAACGCTTGCCATTTACGATATAAGAGGGCATCTTCTCTAGCCGAAGTAAAGACTTCCATCACCATCGCTCCTTCGGCTTCTGCCTGGATAAAAGGAGGTAGTGCTTCAGCTAATTCTTCGTCGTTATGAACCCCCAGATAGGTTAACTGACGATCCTTAACCCAACCGGCTATGTTGGCTTCATGGCTTCCACTGATCGCTTTCATGGCTTTATCTTCGGTAGGCATGCCGGGCAACAAACGGAAGATCTCCCCTTCTCCATTATTGAGGATCAGGATACGAACGTTTTTTCCGAGGTGACAATCCCATAAGGCATTCATCGCATAAAAGAAACTCAAATCTCCGAGAATAATAAAATTTAGTTTGTCTGAATAAAGGGCATAACCAAGGGCTGTCGTAAGGCTACCTTCGATACCACTGGTTCCTCTATTACAACACACTTCTATTGCTTCATCGAAGGGAAACAATTGGGCAAAGCGAACGGCGGAACTATTGCCTAAATGCAAAACGGACGGCTGGGGTAAAACAGCTAATAGGCGCTCGATGGCTCCCATGGATGAATACTTAAAATGAGGGACGTCTATTTGCTTCGCATATTTTTCCCATTCACGTGGATAGGCAGGGGTGCGTTTATCTAATTGATAGGCTATTTTTTCTAAGAACTCAAAGGGATCCATCTGAATGACCGTCGTAAGACATCGGAAAGTATCCGCAACTTCTCCATTACTACTGACATGCCAATGTTCTTTGGGACTAAACGTACGTAAGTAATTTTTCATGCGCTTCGAAACAACATGTCCTCCATAAGTAATAACTAATTCGGGGCGAAAAGTTTCTTTCTCTTCCTCGCTCATTTGGCCTAGTAAAAGATCGAAATTTTGGATAGACCATCCGGGGATGGTCCGATTAGCTAAATGTTCTGACAACCATACAAATTGTTTATAGAGTAATTTGGAAGTGCTTTTTTCAAATAAATAGATTAAATTCATTTGTCCCACGAGCATCATGCGTTTCGTATAGCCATTTAGGCGATCAATCAGTTCTTCATACGGTTGGTTATACGCATTTAATCCTTCATAACACTTCATCACACGCACCGTTTTAGGGAGTTCGGCGGTCGAAAAATCAAAGAGCGGTTCACTGATCGGAACATTGATATGTACAGGACCTTTGCCTTGGCGTGTCAATTGCATCAACGCTTCATTGATCAGTCTATTGGCATACCATTCCTCTTCTTCGGTATGGATTTCGGGTAAAGTGACACTGCATTTACTTAACTTCCCAAAGACTTGGGGTTGGGGCAAGGTCTGTCCGTCTAGTTGGCCGATCCAAGCGGCAGGTCTATCGGCTGAAATCACGACCAAAGGCACTTTCTGATAATAGGCTTCGGCCATAGCGGGATGCATATTCAGCAAGGCCGTACCACTCGTACAACACACCGCTGCAGGTTTACCTCCATGTAAAGCTAAGCCCAAAGCAAAGAAGGCGGCATTTCGTTCATCGGTCATGGAGAAACATTGAAACGTCGGTTCATTCATAAACAATTGCGTCAAAGGGATATTACGACTCCCTGGACATAAGACGATACGGGTTACACCGTGCGCTTTGAGAAGCGCTGCTAATTGAAGGATATTCTTTTTGTCTGTATACATGGGTTATACTATTGTTTTCATCGTTTGTAATTTATATTCCGTCTCAATCCATTCAGCTTCTTCGTTGGATTCGGCCAACAACCCTCCTCCAGCATAAAGGGTTAAGGTCTTTTCCCCTACCTTTAGACAGCGTAAATTCACATAGAGTGAAGCCTCTTCTTCGGCGTGTAAGAGACCTACGAAACCGGCATAATACGTTCGGTCAAAGGCTTCTTGGGCTAAGATAAGCCGTATCGCTTCTTCTTTAGGAAAACCGGAGACGGCAGGGGTCGGGTGAAGTAATGCTATTAAATCACCCACGCCTTTATCTGGAGGTAACACAAATTGAAACATCGAACGTAAATGAAATAATGCTGCGGCTCTAACGGTTTGGGTCTTTTCACGTTGCAAAGCTAACACTCCAAAATGCGACAAACTTTTTTCGATGAAATCGGCTACGATCGCTTGTTCTTTTATGTTTTTCTCATCCCATAGCGGGGCCTCTTTCCCTTCTGCTCGAAGCGTTCCAGCCAAAGCCATGGTTTGCCAATGATTTGCTTTTCCGGCAAGTAAGGTCTCGGGGGTAGAACCGATCCACACCCCGATCAAGGGTGAATAAAAGAGATACACATATGAAGAGGGATAAACTTGTAGGGCTCGGACAAAGGTATCCATCGCCTGAAAGGAAGAAGGTAACGGCACTTCTTGCTTTCGGGCTAACACGACTTTTTCTAATTCTCCTTGACGCAAAGCGCCCATAAAACGAGTAAAATCGTGTGTATAAAGGGCTCTACGGGCTTGCGTCTTTGCTTTATCTTCGGGAAAAGCGTGTGTGCGTTTATTTACCACAGGAAAATCAGCCAAGGAAAAGGTCTTTTTGATGTCTGCGGGTAAACGTAAAAGAGTACTGTGGGATTGAGAAGAAAAGGGGGCAAAGATAAAACCTTCCTTTGTATTTAAATCAAGAACCTTCGACAAGGGTTCTACTTGCCCATCTTGACTGGTAACAAAATGAATCTTTTTCGTATTCGGCTCGCGCCAAAAGGCAAAAGATTTCTTTTGTTTAACTAAGCTTTCAGCTAGTTCTTTTCCATTCTCACTCATGCTTATCTTCGTTTCAAAATGCTATTGATGACCCGTATGCTAGACACTAATTTATCATGGGAGGTAACTACATCGATATTCCAGATATGCGTAGAACGTCCACGGTGTAATAAGGTCGCTATACCCGTCACGGTATCCCCTACGATTGCGGAAGAGATATGATTGCCACTAACTTGCATGCCGACAGCCATCTCGCCATCCCGACAGAGAAAACGAGAGCCTATTCCGGCTAAGGTTTCGCCAAAGGCTAAGGTTGCTCCACCATGCAAGATGCCAAAGGGTTGACGGTTTCGCTCGTCAACAATCATTTCTCCCTTTACTTGGATATCCGTCACATCGGTAATGGTTATGCCCAAACTACTCATCAAAGTCTTATCAAAACCGGCGTTCAATTGTTCGAGTGACGCTGGAGTAAAGGTATTACTGAATACATATTTTTGTAATAAATGAGAAATACCCTCTTCTTCATTCGACAACGTCACATAATCGGCACACGCTTTTACGCATTCGTCAGCATTCGCCATGGCAACGCCCAATCCGGTCATTTCCATAAGGGGAAGCGAATTGGCATCACAACCGACCCCGATCACTTCAGCAGGAAAGACCTTTAATAATTTTAATAAGGTAGGGATACGATTGGCACGATGATAAGACACGTCTGCAGGAATCTCTTCCAACAAATCTAATTGGGTATCACATTTTATAATCTTACGTCCTTGATGCGCCGCTAATATGCCTCCATAGGTAGGCATCCCTAACTGCTGGGCAATGGGTTCCATTTCTTTTATCGTTTGTGATCCGACCAAGACCAATGTCATCCCCATTTTTTGGGCTTTTTGTAAATTCTTTATCGTGAGCGAAGAAATTTCTCCTTCGGTATTTATCAAGGTGGAACCATCGAGTGCCACCAACATCATTTTATATCTCATTTTATTACTTATTTGTTTTCGTGTTACAAATATAAGAAGATTTTACAACCCTCCCCGTTTTTTTGACATATTGATAGAATTCCATCGCTCGTTCTTTTAATTTAGCAATCAGATTACGCAAACCCTCTCTAGACCCTTGTTGTTGTCTCATGGCTGTTTGGACCTGCCGTATGCGTCTACGTATGCTCCATAGTTCGGGATAAGAGGCATGCGCTTCGAATCGACAGCCATATTGCTTTGGGCACAGACCATCACTTGACTTTCACGCCGTAAGGTTTCATAAATAGCTTCCACTAAGGTTGTCGTTTTACCCGTGCCCGGAGGACCGTGTACGATAGCTATATCTTGTGCCGCTAAAACATGATTCACCGCACTTTCTTGAGTTGTGTTAAGCCAAGAAAAACGAAGTGCAGGAAGGGATCGCTGACGGAAGGGGAACAAGCCATACGTAATATCTCGTAGAGAAGCTAAACAATTGTCTTTTTCCATAAAGCAAAGATACGCTAGTTTTTTATTTTATCCTTGTCGCTTAACTCTCTTCTATATTTATTTACTATATTTGCAACTACAAATTTATATCAACCTTTAATAAAAAAAAAGATGAAACACATTCTTAAATGGGTACTCTGTTTACTCGTTTTATTACCTGGCTTAGGCTTTAGTGCTACCGATCAACTGATCCAAATTAAGACCCAAAACACGGTCATGGTTATTCAATCCTCACCCAACAAAGATTTGCGCTTTCTCTATTGGGGCGATCAATTAAATGCGGGAGATAGTTTTACTCAAGGACTCAATGCGCAAGGTGAAATTAGTGCTTACCCTGCTTACGGAGGCCGAGTAAACATCAATCCAGCCCTCAAACTAACCCATGTCGATGGGCTGCTTACTACTGAATTAGGCTTTCAAAGTGTGGAACAAAAAAGCCTCGATCATAATGTAAGTGAAACGATTATCAAAATGAAAGATTTGTTGTATGATTTTGTCGTGAATATTCATTATACGGCTTATTTTGATCAAGATGTTATTACGCAATATGTAACCTTAGAAAATAATGAAAAAGGGCAAGTAGCCGTAGAACAAGTCGCTTCTTCGTATTTACCTATTTATGCGAATCAGTATTATTTAACACACTTTTATGGTTCATGGGCGCATGAGTTTATGAAGGAAGAAGAACAGCTGACGCATGGGATCAAGAAAATTGAATCGCTGAAGGGTGTCCGCACAACACAAACCGATAATCCTTCTTTCCTTCTGTCTTTGAATCATAGTGCACAAGAAGATGAAGGTGAAGTCTATGGAGGTGCTTTAGCTTGGTCTGGTAATTATACGCTTTCTTTTCAAGAAGATCCGTCAGGACGTATGAATATCGTAAGTGGTATCAATCCGTTTGCTTCTACTATCAAGTTAGAAAAAGGTGAAACGTTTGCTACGCCTAAAATGATTTTATCGTATAGCGATTGTGGTAAAGGACAAATCTCTCGCAACTTCCACGATTGGGCCAGAGACTATGGCATGACGCACGGATCAGAATTAAACCCTACGGTCTTGAATAGCTGGGAAGGGGTCTATTTCTCATTTGATGAAAAATCAATTAAGGGACTTATCGATAATGCCGCTAGTATGGGCGTTGAGATGTTCGTGTTAGATGATGGTTGGTTTGGTAACAAATATCCTCGCAACAACGATAAAGCTGGGCTAGGCGACTGGCAAGTAAATCATAAGAAACTGCCTAAAGGCATTGGTGATCTAGCGGATTATGCCGTTAGTAAAGGGGTTAAATTTGGGATCTGGATTGAACCCGAAATGGTTAATCCTAAAAGTGAATTGGCAGAGAATCATCCAGAATGGATTGTTCAAAGCGGAAAACGTGAGAAATATCAACAACGAAATCAATGGTTGCTTGACTTAAGTAATCCAAAAGTACAAGACTATGTATATTCGGTATTTGACGAGGTTATGAAAATGTCTTCTAATATTTCGTATATTAAATGGGATGCAAATCGTCACGTCGAGAATGTAGGTTCTACGTATTTGCCCGCCGACAAACAAACTCATTTCTGGTATGATTATACGCAAGGTCTTTATTCAGTTTATCAACGTATTCGTGAGAATTATCCCGATGTAATCATTCAAGATTGTTCTTCTGGTGGTGGTCGTGTTGACTTTGGGGCTATGAAATATCATGATGAGTTCTGGGCTAGCGATAATACCAATGCGTTGGATCGTATCTTTATTCAATATGGTACGAATACGTTTTTCCCTGCGATGGCTACGGCGTCTCATGTTTCTACGGCTCCCAATCATCAAACAGGGATGGTGCTTCCACTGAAGTTTCGTTTTGATGTCGCTTCAACGGGACGTCTAGGCATGGAATTACAACCGAAAGATATTCCGGCAAAAGAATTACCTTTTGCGAAAGCGGCTCTTAAAACGTACAAAGAGATTCTTCGTCCGATCGTAATGAAAGGGGATCTATATCGTCTCATCTCTCCTTATGATAATGACGGAAGTTGGTATTCTATTTCGTACGTTTCAAAAGATAAAAAGGAATCGGCTTATTTTACGTATAATTTAAAGAAACAAGGACGTGAAACCCATTTGTGTTCTAAATTAAAAGGACTTGATCCGAATAAAACCTATCGTATAGAAGAATTGAATAAAATAAACAAAGGACGTTTTGCGGCTGATGGTAAAACATTCACGGGTGATTATTTAATGAAAGTAGGAATTCCTTTAAATTTCTATTTCCCATATGAAAGTTGTGTTCTTCATCTGGTCGCTATTAATTAAAACCTTACGTTTAATGAAATATACACTTTTAAAAACGGGCTGTTTAACGATGGGATGTTTTACCCTAACCCCACTCGCTTTTGCAGCTACGGAAGATCGCCCCAACATTCTTTTTATCATGTCTGACGATCACACGTCACAAGCTGTCAGTGCTTACCATAGTATTTTGGCGGATGTGGCTCCTACGCCTAATATTGATCGATTAGCCAATGAAGGGGCCTTAATGGAAAATTGCTTTGTAACTAATTCGATTAGCACCCCGAGTCGTGGCGCTATTATTACGGGGCAATATAGTCAAAAGAATCACGTTTATACACTAGCAGATCAATTGGATCCTGGCCATCCGAATGTGGCCAAATATTTACAGGCGGCAGGGTATCAAACGGCTATGGTTGGTAAATGGCATTTGCATGCTGAACCAACGGGTTTTGATTGGTATAATATTTTACCTGGACAAGGACGTTATAATAATCCGGAGCTTATAGAAAAAGGAATGTGGGGAAATAACCCTCGTGTCGCAGCCAAAAATAAGAAAGTCTATCCGGGGCATTCGACCGATATTATTGCGGGACAAGCGCTTAAATTTATCAAAAATAGAAATCCTTCAAAGCCTTTCTTTTTAATGTGTCATTTTAAAGCTCCTCATCGCAATTGGATTTGTGCGGATCGTTTTAAGGATAAATGGAAAGATACCCAGATGCCTATCCCTGCGAATCTATTGGATACGTATATAGGAAAAGGTCAATATGCCGATAGTTTGCGCCTTCGTATGGAGGATCTAACCCCAACGGATGTGAAACGACCTATACCTGCGGGAATGACTCGTGACCAACAACGGGAATGGGCTTACCAATATTACATCAAAGATTATCTACGCTGTGTGGCGGGAGTCGATGAAAATGTAGGTAAAATCTTGGATTATCTGGATGAAAATGGTTTGACGAAAAATACAGTCGTTATTTATACGGGTGACCAAGGGTTCTTCTTAGGGGAACATGGTTGGTTTGATAAGCGATTGATGTATGAAGAATGTCTACGTGCGCCTTTCTTAATTCGCTATCCGAAAGAGATTAAAGCGGGTACGGTAAATAAGGATCTTGTACTTAACATTGATTATGCACCTTTATTCCTTGATTATGCGGAGATCGCTAAGCCTTCTCAGATGCAAGGTGAAAGTTTCCGTACGAATGTGGAGGGTTGTACCCCTGCGAATTGGCGAAAAGCCATCTATTATCGCTATTGGATGCACAATGATCCTTCTCACCATGTTATGGCCAATTATGGTATTCGCACGCAACGCTATAAGTTGGTTTATTATTATGGTAAAAATTTGAAGAAAAGTGGGGCTCGTACGGATTGGAATATCCCAGCTGAATGGGAATTGTATGATTTAAAAGAGGATCCAAGTGAAATGCACAATATCTATACGGATCCTGCTAATAAAGCCTTGATCAATGAATTAAAAATGAAATTGATTGAACTCAAAAAACAGTATGGCGATGAAGATGATCAATATCCTGTGATGCGTCAGATGGCTGATCAATATTATTGGTAAGCAAGAAAACGAAAAACAAATGAAGGAAAGAGAATAAAGTAGATTCTCTTTCCTTATAAATTATAACCTTAATATGTACAAGTTAAAAGCAAGTGTATGGATTGCAGGGGGATTGTTAGCCGCTTCTGCTATGCATGCTGAAAAAAAAACAAACATCGTATTAATCTATGTGGATGATATGGGATATGGGATATGGGGATATCTCTGTGACTGGAGCTACGGGGTATTCGACTCCTCATATTGACCAATTATGTACCGAAGGAACTTTTTTTACGCATTATTATTCTCCCGAAGCGGTCAGTAGTGCTTCACGGGCTGGATTAATGACGGGCTGCTATCCAAATCGGGTAAGTATTAAAGGGGCTTTGATGCCCTATTCTAAAATCGGTCTAAATCCTGATGAAGAAATTATTCCCGAAATTCTGAAACCACAAGGGGTATGTGAGTGGTATTGTGGGCAAATGGCATTTAGGTTGGCAACAAAAGTTTCTACCGTTGCAACAAGGCTTTGATGAATATTACGGCTTACCTTATTCGAATGATATGTGGCCTTGTGATTATGCAGGTCATCCCGTTAAGAATAAGGCTTTAAAACACAAAAATTCTTATCCTGCCTTATCACTTATAGCGGGCAATGAAAAGGTGAAAGAGATTAAAAGCCTAGATGATCAAGCACAATTGACGACCCTTTATACCGAAAAAGCGGTTAATTTTATTCACCAACACAAAGACCAACCCTTTTTCCTTTATTTGGCTCAAAATATGCCTCATGTTCCTCTCGCAGTTTCGAGTAAGTTTAAGGGGAAAAGTAAAACAGGTCTCTATGGTGATGTAATTATGGAACTCGACTGGAGTATCGGGCAAGTCATGAAAGCACTTAAAGATAATGGATTAGATGAAAATACCTTAGTCGTTTTTACGTCTGATAATGGACCTTGGATCCTTTTTGGTAATCATGCGGGAAGTACGGGTGGATTAAGAGAAGGCAAACAGACAACCTTTGAAGGCGGACAACGGCTGCCTTGTATCATGCGTTGGAAAGGACATATTCCAGCTGGAAGAGTAAATGAAAAATTGATCTGTGGCGTTGATTTCTTACCTACTTTCGCTAAACTAGCCGGAGCTACCTTACCTAAAAATAAGATTGACGGGGTTGATCTTTCTGAACTTATACAAGGGAAAGAGGTTACGCCTAGAGAATATCTTTGGTATTACTGGAACACAAATGATTTAGAAGCAATCAGAGATCAACAATATAAATTAGTCCTTCCACATAATTATAGGGTTATTTCCAAAGCAGGTATGGATGGTTATCCTGGCACACAAAAAGCGGATCATGTTGGTCTTTCTCTTTATGACTTACGTCGTGATCCTGGTGAACGTTATAATGTGATCGATCAGCATCCTGATGTTCTTCTTCGTTTATTAAAAGAAGCGCAACGTGCTCGCAATGATCTTGGCGATGGATTGACGGGAGTAAAAAGTAAAAACAGTAGACCCTGCGGCCAACTGTAAAAAGAATAAAAGCATAAGGATAAAAAAAAGTTTCCTCACATTATACGAATGTGAGGAAACTTTTTTAGTTTAAATTCATCTCAAAAGAATTAGAATTGAGATTGAACGGGTTTCATGATAAAGGTGAAAGTCATATCTTTATACGTAATGCGATAAGGTTCTAAGGGGATACATCCCCAGCTATTACGACAAGCTAAGCCACGTTGTACTAAATCAATACAGAAGTTGGTGTAATCGGCTTTAGGTACTAACGCTGAATGACGTTGTCCTTTGGTCATGCCTTCGTCAAGGGACTCGATGCTATAATTTAAAGCAGAAGCACTAAAAGGCTTTTCGGCTATAAATTGTAAACCACAACCACTTCTATACAACTGATTCCACCAGCGAATATCTGACTTTGTTCCATTCTCTTGAGGACGGATATACGAATAGAATTGTTCTGCTACCGTTTGCTTGTAAACATCAACAAAAGTAGAAGTTTTACGATCTTGATAGTTTTCTATTGGACCTCTACCATAATACGTAATCTGATCCATTGCT
>Ga0172377_10005775_pt1 | contig 12742 bp, 14 predicted proteins | sample Pumphouse3metaG_FD_119749 | JGI IMG/M metagenome (GOLD analysis project Ga0172377, IMG submission 119749) | Leachate microbial communities from a municipal landfill in Southern Ontario, Canada - Pumphouse #3 metaG | ecosystem: Engineered > Solid waste > Landfill > Unclassified | place: Canada... | reverse complement strand
TGATAGAACACTGATAACTGGATCGACATGATTTACACTGATCTATTTTACCACCGAGACCACCGAAAGCAACGAATTATTAACAAAGAGTAAAAGAGTCAAAGAGAAAAAGAGAGAAAAGAGAGAAAAGAGAGAAAGAGGGAAAAGAGGGAAAAGAGACATTTGAATCATACTATCTTCGATCCTGGTTTCCACTTTTCCGCAATTATCAGGACAACTCACGTTCTTTCCTCTCTTTTTCTCTTTTACTCTTTGTGAAATATAGTGTTACAGTCTCCATTAACCCCTGCAAACATTCTCCTACCAACGCCCACTCATTGTCCACAATAAGGGCAATGATAGGGCAATGATAGGGCAATGCTCGCAAGGGAGGCAGTATATGTGCATCGCAGGGCGGAAAGTTATTGACAGTTTTTGGCGATTTTTAGAGCCTGCAAAAAAGTAAATATTCACCTATATGGAGGAAAAATGACCTATCGTGTGCTCGCGATAAACCCCGGTTCCACGTCAACTAAGATTGCAGTTTTCGATGGTACAAAATCCCTTTTCGAGAAAACTCTGCGCCACGATCCGGCTGAGTTAGACAAATTTGGCGGGATTATAGAACAGTATGACTTCCGTAAAACACTGGTGATGGAAGCCATGGCAGAGCATAATATAACGCCTCAAAGCCTGCATGCAGTGGTGGGGAGGGGCGGTTTAGTGCGTCCGGTTAGCGGTGGCACTTGGAAGATTAGCGAAAATATGTTGCGGGATTTGAAAGACCCAAGTTTATGGGGACGCATTCATGCTTCCAATCTTGGGGCGTTCATTGCCAAAGCTATTGCCGATCCCTTGGGGATTCCAGCGTTTATCGTGGATCCCGTGGTGGTGGATGAGTTCGATGAAATTGCCCGCATTTCCGGTATTCCAGAAATTGAGCGTAAGAGTCTTTTACATGCCCTAAACATACGCTATATAGGGCGTTTACTGGCTACTGAGATGGGTAAGGACATTTCCCAGGCTAATTTAATTGGAGTGCACATGGGTGGTGGTATTTCTGTGGCTGCCATCAAAAACGGCAGGATTGTGGATGTGAATAACGCCCTATTGGGGATGGGTCCCTTTTCTCCCCAGAGAGCTGGTGCTTTGCCGATTGGTGATTTGCTTGATTTGGCATATTCGGGGAATTACACCAAGAAAGAACTAAGCACTTATTTAACCAAAGCTGGTGGTTTAATGGCTTATCTTGGCACCGATAGCGGCATTGAAGTGGAAAAACGAGTTGAAGCGGGTGATGATTATGCCAAGCTGATTCGTGACGCCATGTGCTATCAAGTTGCCAAAGAAATTGGTGCTTGTGCCGCTGTGCTCAATGGAAAAGTTGATGCTATTTACCTTAGTGGAGGCTTGGTTTACAACCAACAGATAGTAGATGTTATCCGCAAGCGGGTGGAGTTTATTGCTCCCTTGCATGTGTATCCCGGAGAAAAAGAAATGGAAGCTTTGTCACAGGGTGGTGTGCGTGTGCTAAGCGGACTGGAAAAAGCGCTGGATTATCCCTATTGAAACATTGGCTATTGCCACTGATAATAACAATCTTGGCGCTGGGGAAACTCGGCGCCGAATCTTGGACTGTGCTTATCTATATGGCGGCAGATAACAATCTGGCAACAAATGCGATAGCAGATATAAACAGCATGGAAATGGCGACCCAGGCGGAGAATCTGAATATCATTGTGCAAGTAGATTTACCGGAAGGGGCTAAACGCTACCGCATTGCGCAAGATGCCTCTCCCCAAATTACCTCGCCAGTTATCTCCAATATGGGGAGTATCGACAGCGGCGATTATCAGACGCTTAACAGCTTTATCAAGTGGGGCTTTCAAGCCTATCCAGCGGAGAGGAAGATGTTGGTGATTTGGTCGCACGCGAACAGTTGGTATAAAGAAAACATTCCCAAATGGCTTTGTCCCGATGACGGCAGCGAAAACTTGATAAGCGTGTTTAATGGTGAATTCGCCAAGGCTTTTACAAATGCGCCTCATCTGGATATTCTGCTGCTCGATGCGTGCAGCATGCAAGGTATAGAGGTGCTTACAGAGATATATCCGTTTACAGATTATGTGATCGCTTCCGCAGATTTGGTCTATGCCAATGGCTTCCCTTACGAGCAGATTGTCCCGCTCTTTGCAGCGGATATGGATACTATTCTAACCCAGATTCCCAATCTATATGTGGAATCATACTTACCCGGGGGAGAGATAAATACCGGATGGCAATATTGGACTACTACCTGTTCCGCCATAAAAACCGCAGGCATTCCCGCCTTTAATGCTGCTTTTAAAAGCTTTGCCACTACTTTCAGAAGCTCGGCAGCAGATTTGTTGACCATCAGACAACAATGCTTTTCCATGAACGATGGCTTGGCAGATGTGGATATGAAAGAGTTTCTGTATAGAGTTAGTGATGCGGGATTGGGTGGGCTTAGCGCTTCTGCAATAGAGCTGAGGGGCATGTGGGACGAAATGGTGATTAGCGCAGCTCATACTAGCCCAGAAATGTTTGCGAACATTGGCACGGGTGCGCTGTGGTTCCCAGATTTCCGCTTAAACTTTGAGTGGGGTTGGAAGAGGTATGCACAGCTTCAGTTTGCAAAAACAAAATGGCTTAGTCTGATAAATAACGCTTTGGGGGATGATATTGCTCCGCAGCCCCCATTATTGATTTCTAAAACTGTGGAAAATAAATACTTACAGCTTAATGTTCAGGCTGCTGCCGATCCCGATTCACTGTACTATGAGCTTAAGTTAAGCGAAGGCAGCAATACCCGCACCATGTTCTTTTATCCTGCCATGGATTTGGCAGCTATTAGCTTTTCAGCTCCAGTAACGGCTTTTGGAAGCTATCAACTGCTAGCCATCGACCAAAATGGTAATCGCAGTGTTCCCATGAGTGGTGATTATAGTTTTTCCAGTGTATCGGTAAACCCCAATCCCATGCGGGGAAAGCATCTAGCTATCGTAAATTGGTTGGCGGGAGAAGATGTTAGTGGCAGCATAAAGCTCGAAATATACAATCTTAAAGGGCAGAAGCTGATGACCAAAGATTTGGGATTGGTAAATTTTGGTGCAGGCAGCTATCCTCTGTTTGCAGATGCTGGTTTTAAGAACTTTCCAGCGGGAAGATACTTTCTTAAGCTGAAGATGGGGACAAAATGCCTTGCTCAAAAATTCACTATCTTGTACTAAAAAAAGGCTTTGCGATATTTGTGGATAACTTGTGGATAACTTTTGTGGATAAAGCGCAACAAAAGCTAAGTGCAAATAATATGAGTATGTTAGAAAATAAACCTTATCCACAGGATATGTGGATAAGTCTGTAGATAACTGATAAAACACAGGTTTACGAAAGGTGGTGCTTTTGCCAAATTTAACTCTTAGCATAGCTCAGATAAAGAGCCTCTCCAAACTGAAACAGAAAAAGTTTCGTAGTTTGGAACAAAAAGTAATTGTGGAAGGATTTCGCACTTTATCCCAATTGGCGGACTGGGGATTAATCGCCGAGGAGTTATATCTCGTGGAAGGTCAGCAATCGATTCCGGCAAAGGTGGTTTATCAAGTCACGCATGATACCATGAACCGGATTTGTGATAGCGATTCTCCGCCTTCGATAGCCGGTCTGTTTGAATTGCCTAAAGAGCGTGTTACGAAGCTTAAAACGGCTTTCTATCTGGATGGGATTAGTGATCCCGGCAATATGGGAACCATCTTTCGCATCGCTGCTGCTTTTGGGATAGACGCATTGCTGTTAAGCCCGCAGAGCTGTGAGATAAGCTCCCCCAAAGTGATCCGTGCTTCTTTGGGAGCCGTTTACAAAGTTCCTTTTTATATCTGTGATTATGCTAGTTTGAAAGCACTGGGACTAAAGATTCTGGTGTTGGATATGCACGGCAGCATCGCGTTGCAGGATTTTGCCCCCCAAGGGGAAGCATATATACTCGCTTTAGGCAGCGAAGCACATGGCTTATCCGGCGAAATAAAAGAAATGGCGGAAACCAGCTTGCGCATAGATATGCACGGTGATATGGAATCGCTAAATGTGGCTGTTTGCGCAGGAATATGCGCCTTTCAGCTAAGTAAGAAATGAGTAATTGACAAAATTCGCCTCATACGGGCAATGGTAAAATTGGTTTTAAACTCGACAGGAAGTGAGGAATTGTGAATATTATTAACCAGAAGACAGGATGGATTGAGGTGATTTGCGGCAGCATGTTCAGCGGGAAAACCGAAGAACTTATCCGCCGAATCCGACGTGCTGAATATGCTAAACAACGAGTTTTGGTATTTAAACCTGTTATTGATGATAGGTACGATGCCAATAACATCGTGTCTCATTCTCAGATGCAAGCGCCATCCATTCCCATCAATGAGCCCAGCGAAATCTACACTTATCTGCAAGAACAAGTAAAGATAGTTGCCATTGATGAAGCTCAGTTCTTTGATGAATCCATTGTGGGGATTTGCAACGACCTTGCCGATCAGGGCTATAGAGTGATTGTGGCAGGCTTGGATCAGGATTTTAAGGGCGAGCCTTTCGGCAGCATGCCCCAGCTTTTAGCGGTAGCAGAGTATGTTACCAAAAACCTTGCCATCTGCATGAAATGCGGCAATCCCGCCAATCGCACCCAACGCACCATTCATAAAGGAGAACAGATTTTGGTTGGCTCCACCGAAGCCTATGAAGCCCGTTGCCGAAACTGTCATGAGGTGCTGGATTGACTGGTTCAATTACCGGAACCGCCATGTACTTGCTGGTGAGAGTGATTCAGATATACAATATCGTGATCTTTGCCAGGGTACTGATGTCTTGGATTATACGTGATCCAGGTAATCCCATATATCACTTCCTTTACGAACTCACAGAGCCTGTGCTTGCTCCGATACGCCGGATTATGCCCAGCATGGGATTGGATTTATCGCCAATAATAGCGTATATGGTTCTAAATTTGTTAGCCAGACTAATTGCATCGTTAATATAAACAGGAGGAAAACATGGCACTGTTTCCCATAGATATTAAACACCAAGACTTTTCCGGACAGATGTTCGGATACAGCAAGAAAGAAGTACGAGCTTTTTTGGATCAGATCGCAGGTGAACTGGAAGAATTTCAGAAAAAGCAGGAACGTGAGTTTGCCCGCAGAGAACAAATGCAGTACGAAGTTAAACAAGAAGCCGTGCAGGCCGGATCTGCTGTGGAAGATCTGAAACGCAGAGAAGAGCTGATCAGCAGAACTTTGGTGTTTGCCGAGAAAACGAAGGCCGATATTGTTGCAAATGCGCGCAAAGAGGCAGAAAACATCATTCACGAAGCAGAACTAAAAGCTAAAAGAGCAATCCATGAAGCTAAACAATACCTAAGCGTTTTGGAACACCAATACTTACAGATGAAAGAACAGAAAAGGCAGTTCCTGATGCAGTTTAGAGTGGAATTGCAAAGCTTTCAGGATCGCATTGGGAAAGACCCCTTGCTTAGTAAAGATAGTGAATTGCAGCTAGATAGCGAATTCCGCCAGATAAAAGATGAGATAGTCCCCAAACAAGAAGAACCACCAAACAAATAGCAATGCGTAACAACACACGCCCTCTTGTGTTTGATAAAATAAAGGAACGATACGATGAATATATTCGAAACGGCTGCATGGCTTAAAGATAGGCTGCCACAGCTTCCCAAGTATGCCATTATACTGGGAACCGGGCTTAGCGATATGGCGGAGGAATTCCCTACCCTGTACAAGATACCTTACTCTGAGATTCCCGGGTTTGTTAACAGTACAGCACCTTCGCACAAAGGATTTCTGGTCTTAGCCGAAATACACAAACAGCCGGTATTATTCTTGCAGGGGAGATTTCACTTTTATGAAGGCTATGCTATGGAACAGGTTATATTCCCTACTAGGGTTTTAGCGGCTTTGGGAGTAAAAGCTTTGATTGTCACCAATGCTGCTGGAAGCTTAAGATTAGAGCTTCCCCCTGGTGCCATAGTGCAGCTTTGCGATCATATAAACTTTATGGGAACAAATCCGCTGATAGGTCATAATGATGAGAATCTGGGAGAACGTTTCCCTTCCATGAACCAGCCCTATGACCCGGCTTTCTGCAAGCTTTGTGATGAGATTGCTGCCAAACAGGGGATCGAAACCCATAAAGGTGTTTATCTTGCCGTAACCGGCCCCAGCCTCGAGACCAAAGCCGAATGTGCCGCCTTCGCAGCATGGGGAGCAGATTTGGTGGGGATGTCCACAGTGCCGGAAGTAATCGTTGCACGCCATGCGGGCATGAAGGTGCTGGCATATTCCATTGTTACCAACTATAGCAACCTATTTCACGAGCAGGCGCACTCCCAAGAAGAAATACGGCACCATGCGGGAATTTCGGGCGCACAGTTACGGAACATCCTGTCAGAGTTTATTCTTGAAGCAGCACAGAACTTTTCATTGACATAAGTTGTGGGATCATATTACTTGGATATTCTCATTTTTTTAGATATGGAACAAAGGAGATAGAGATGGCAGCAAAGAAGCTAAGTACTGAAAAACTAAAGCACTATGAGGAGATTATCCTAAAGGAACTCCATGAAAGTGTTAGCTATATAGAGAACATAAACAAAGACCAAAGCATCGGTGCCCGTGAGAGCAGTGGTGACTTATCCAGCTATGCCTATCATCAGGCAGACCAAGGCTCAGACACGAATCTAATGGAACAAACCGTGATGCTAATGGAAGGAGAAAGGGAGAAGATCAGGAAGCTGAATGATGCCATGCGCCGCATTGCAGACGAAACTTATGGTGTTTGCGAGATGTGTGGTGAATATATTCAGGATACTCGTTTAGAAGTAATCCCCTACGCTACCAATTGCTTTGACTGTACGGAAAAAATGGAAGACAAGAATAGGCGGAGAAGACGGTGATTGCACCTTTATCCAAATTTAAAATGGCTCCTGCGGTCTTGATTATGCTGATTCTTTTGGTTTTAGACCAGTTCAGCAAGACGATGGTTCGCATGTATATGGACTTGCATCAGAGTATTCCTTTGCTAAAGGACTTGTTTGGGGATACCTTCATGTTAATCTATGTGCAGAATACTGGTGCTGCCTTTTCGTTGGGTTTCAATAGCGATCTTATCAACCGTATATTCTTCATTACTGTTACCATCTTAGCTCTCTTTTTTATTGTATATTTACTTCGTCGCAGCCAACACCGTATCCAGGTCTATGCCTTTGGATTCGTTTTAGGTGGGGCAGCTGGTAATCTTATCGATAGGATTATCTATGGCGGCGTTACCGATTTTTTTAGTGTGGACTTTCCTGATTTCATCATGCAGCGATTCCCTATCTTCAATGTGGCTGATAGTGCCATCTTTATTGGTGTGTGCTTGCTAATTGTAGATATGCTGTTCATTAAGGATAATCCCGAACCCGAACCCGAACCACCCTTAACAGAAATTACCACCAAGGAGATATAAATGAAAGGTGTAGTTTTACTTATTTTAGTCCTCGTGCTTTGCACAGGAATCTCTGCACAGGTGCGCACCTGTCGCGACATACAGACAACCACTGAAGTTAGTGGCAATTCCCCCTATATGGATCAAACCGTACAGGTTCGAGGAATTGTTACTGCTATAAAACGCGGAAGCAGTTTCTTTATCGGTGATGCTCTTAGCGCTGGCGATGACGGCCGCTGGAGCGGTTTATCTGTTTCTGATCCCACCCTAAGCAACACAGTGCAATTGGGAGATATGTATAACATCACTGGCACGGTGAAAGAAGTCGGCGGCGTTACCAAGCTAATGTTGCTTACCGGTAATCAGTTAGAATCTCCAGGAAATCCTGTTCCCGTTAGCACTGTTACAACTGCTATATTGCCTTTTGGGAATGCCAGTTCTGAGGCATGGGAAGGAGTAATGGTTCGGTTCAACAACGTTAAGATCACTACTTCGGTAAACATATTTGGTCAATTCCAATTTGCTGATGCGGATGTAGCAGGAGTTGCAGAAGCGAAAGTGGATGACTATTTATATGCATACCCTTCTTCTTCAATAGTTGTGGGAGATACTTGGTACAAGATTCAGGGCGTTGTAGATTACTCGACAAGTGATGGCTATCGGGTACTTCCGCGCAGTTTATCTGATTACACTAAAGAAGATAACATCCAAGCCAGCAAAATCAGCATAAAGTCGGCAAGTGGAAGCCTGGATACCGAAGCGAGTGTAGAGGTAAAAACTACTAAGCTTAAAACTGAATGGAACGTTACAAAGTATAGCATGATCCTGAATATTGATGCGAGTCTTGTACGATTCAACGGTGTGGATATTAATGGCACCATAACTCCTACAATACCCACATATACTGTAGTGGGAAACGTAATAACGATTACTTATGATGGCGCAAAACTTATTGCTCCTGAAGGTGAATCAACCTTGATTAAGCTACTTCTGGAACCCCAAACATATGGTGTCGTGCCTTTGGTAATTACCAGCTTCAGCTATAATGATATTCCTATGACAGCTTTAGAAAACGGCAATCTCTCTGTTGTCCTTGCAGATTTTGTCGCCTATATGAATATCGGAACAGCCACCAGCGACAAGAATATTTTCGATCCCATGGTTGGGAAGATCAAAATTGAATATGGCACTAAGGGTGGCTTTCTTGCCCGTGCGATAATTCGCATCTATGATGCTCAAGGTAGAGTGGTAGCCACTCCATTGAATAAGAACTTTACAGGTGCTACTACTGTCCAACAGATAGATTCATTTGAATGGAATGGCAGAGACGGCTCGATGAATTTACTTCCTCCAGGATTGTATTATTGCAATATGGAAGTTGCCAATAGGCAAACCGGTGCCATCGCCCGATCGGTGCAACCCATAGTTATTAAAGCCCGGCTGAAGTGAGGTGAAGCATGAAAAAGTTAATTATAATAAGCGTGATCCTAATCCAATCTGTACTGCTATTAGCGGTTTTTAATGATTACCAGCCCTCAGCACGTGCACGTGGTATGGGTAATGCCTTCACCGCTGTAGCCGATGATGCTAATGCCCTCTTCTACAATCCCGCTGGTTTAACTGCCACCCATTATGGTGTGAAGATTGGCTTTGCCAATTTGTTTAACCAAGAGTTTTCGGAATTCAAGACTGCCTCAGTGGGTGTGCAACTTCCTGCGAAGCTTGGCACGATTGCCGTTGGAGCAAGGATGTTGGATGTGGATTTCGAAGAATACTCGTTGATGAGTGAGCAGATATGGAGCATTGGTCATGGGATAACATTGGTTAAAGATGTCCATTCCGAGATCAGCTTTGGCTACACAGGCAATTTCTACAACCTGTCTATGGACGGGGAGAGTGACGATAGCGCGCTGGGCTTGGATTTAGGTGTTTTAGCGCTGCTCCATGGAAGAACTAAGTTTGCCTTTGCGGTAACCAATATCAACAAAGCCAAGATGGGAAAGGACAACCAGATTGATCTGCCGAACAAGCTTTCTTTGGGTATTGCATACTCTCCCTACGATAGAGTTACCACAAGTATAGAGCTGAAAAAAGACTTTGCCCATGAGACAGAATTTATGGGTGGGGTTGAAGCACGTATATTTGATCCTCTTGCACTGCGTTTTGGCGTTCATCAAAACCCCGCCACATATAATGCTGGAGCAAGTTTCTATGTGGAAAACGTAGAGATAGATTATTCCTATTCTTACCAGTCAGTTCTGGACGGAACGCACTACTTCAGTTTAGGATACAAATTTTAAGCAAAGGTGAGGAGATACATAATGGCAAAAGCTTTCAATCGCTTCATACCAGCTTTCATTCCCATCATATTCGAGCTGATGCGTCAGTTTCGAAGAGATACCAACCATAACCAAAACATCAAAAAGAATGACAAATCCCAAGAAAAGCTGGGCACGATAGAACACTTACTACTCCGCTTGGAAAAGAAAGTGCAGTTTAACCGGGATGTGTATGTAAAGAGCTTCTCTCAGCTAAGAATATGGCTGGCTGTTAACTCCGTTATTCTTGTTGCCATTGCCGTTAAGCTATTCTTCTTTTAAACTAAACAAAACCTTAGTTAAACTTACTGGGTGGGGTTCATGCCCCACCTATTTTTATTCTATGGGTTTGCATAACACGCAAGGCGGTGTATCTTGTCTAATAAATACAAAACAGGAGAAGAAACAATGGCTAAATTAAAATTACACGGCAACCCTATAAACACATGTGGCAGCCTACCCCGCATCGGGGCTAAGGCAAAGGAATTTGTATTAACCGACAACAAGCTGCAGGATCACACCTTGGCTGATTTCAAAGGCAAGAAGTTGTTGTTGAACATCTATCCTTCCATAGACACAGGCGTCTGCGCCACGAGCGTACACAAATTCAATGCCGAAGCGGCTAAAATACCCAATATTGCAGTACTCGGTATCTCGCGAGATCTACCCTTTGCCTTGGGCAGGTTTTGCGCTGCAGAAGGTATCGATAAGCTGTTCACCTTATCCGAAATGAAAAACCGTGATTTTGGCAAGGCTTATGGCTTGGAACTTATCGACGGACCAATGGCGGGTTTACTTGCCAGAGCAGTGATTATCATCGACAAAGATGCTAAGGTGATCTACCGCCAGTTAGTGGAAGATATTACCATGGAGCCAGATTATAAGGCAGCCTTAAAGGCATTAAAATAACATAAAAAAGGGGTGTCTCAAACGAGGCACCCCTTATATGTTTTCAACCAGCTTAAGTGGCTATTTCGTTACGTTTCCTATCTGTGTGGTGAAGTATCTTCTTTCTGAGGCGGATACTATCAGGGGTAATCTCCAATAGTTCATCATCACCAATATACTCCATTGCTTGTTCGAGGGTAAAGATGCGTGGCGGGATAAGCTTGATGGCATCGTCTTTACCGGCAGCACGGTTGTTGGTTAGTTTCTTGCCGCGGCATACGTTTATCACCAGGTCTTTATCTTTGCTATGCTGTCCCACGATCATACCTGCATAAACTTCGGTGTTGGGGTTGATAAAGAAAGTTCCGCGGGGTTGGAAGTTATTCAGCGAGTAACCCAATGCCAATCCCGTTTCCATGGCAACCATGGAGCCATGAGTGCTGCCCGTGATTTCGCCTTTATATTCATCATAACCATAGAAACACTGGCTCATTATCCCTGTTCCGCGAGTTTCGGTAAGAAACTCATTGCGGCAGCCGATCAAGCCCCGCGCGGGGACTTTGAATTCCAGGCGTGAATAGCCATCGGTGGGAGGGGTCATACTGGTTATTTCGCCTTTGCGGTTGCCCATCATATCTATCACTGTGCCCACAAATTCTTCTGCTACGTCGATTACTGCCAGCTCGATGGGTTCACATATTTTACCATCTATCTCTTTAAACAAAACCCGCGGTTTCGAAACCTGAAACTCATATCCCTCTCTACGCATGCTTTCCATCAATATCGAGAGTTGCAGCTCGCCTCTTCCTTTTACGGTAAAGGTATCTGCGGAATCAGTTTTTTCCACCACCAAGGACACATTGGTTTGCAGTTCTTTCTGCAATCTTTCCCATATCTTATTGGAGGTTAGCCATTTGCCTGATCTCCCCATAAAGGGCGAGTTGTTAATCACAAATTCTATGGCAATGGTGGGATCGTCTATACTGATACTGGGCAAAGCGACGGGATTGTCTTTATTGGCAATGGTTTCTCCGATATCAATCTTTTCCAGTCCGGCAATAGAGACGATATCTCCCGCATAGGCAACTTTCACCTCTTTCTTTTGTAAGCCTTCATAGGTGAACAGGTTAGTAACCTTATACAGGATCTTTTCGTCATTGCGCTTTAGCAGCAGAACTTCCTCTCCCTGGCTGATGGTACCATTATGGATCTTTCCTGTTCCCATTTTACCCAGGTAGTTATCGTATTCAATTGCGGAGGTAAGCATCTGGAAGGGTAAACTGACATCACCCTTGGTATCGGGTACTTCGGCAATTATCATGTTCAGCAATGGGAATATACTCTTAGGCTCATCGTTCAATTCTTCCACTGCATAACCGTCTTTGCCCGAAGCATAAATCACGGGGAAGTCCAATTGCTCATGGGTGGCATTCAGCTCCAAGAACAGCTCGAATACCATGTCTAACACGTCATAAGCACGGGAATGGGGACGATCTATCTTGTTTATCACCACGATTGGTTTCAAGCCCATTTCAAGCGCATTTTTAAGCACGTATTTCGTCTGTGGCATAGGCCCTTCAAAAGCGTCCACAAGCAGAAGTACGGAATCCACCATCTTCATGATGCGTTGCACTTCGCCGCCAAAATCAGAGTGACCGGGGGTGTCCACCAAGTTTATCTTATAATCCCTATATGTTAGAGACGCACTTTTAGAAAATATGGTTATACCGCGTTCTTTTTCAATGTCGTTAGAGTCCATTATTCTCTCTACCATTCGCTCGTTATCGCGAAATACTCCTGCTTGGCGAAGCATCGCGTCCACAAGAGTGGTTTTCCCATGATCTACATGGGCTATAATAGCTATGTTCTTGATTTTCTGCATCTTTATCCTTCAAATTGTATAGAATAGTACCTATAAATCTGAAAGCACTATATCAGTCAATGCAAGATATGAATAATGTGGCAGTTACAGCATATTTTCTGGTAATTATTCTCTGGTTCTCGCTGAAAATGTTCTAAAATGCACCCTTCGCGGTATCATGCTTTTTGTTCTC
>Ga0172377_10005773_pt1 | contig 12743 bp, 15 predicted proteins | sample Pumphouse3metaG_FD_119749 | JGI IMG/M metagenome (GOLD analysis project Ga0172377, IMG submission 119749) | Leachate microbial communities from a municipal landfill in Southern Ontario, Canada - Pumphouse #3 metaG | ecosystem: Engineered > Solid waste > Landfill > Unclassified | place: Canada... | reverse complement strand
GCAACATATGGATTTCGATTTAGACTTGGCGAAATCCAAATCCAACGAAAACCCGGTGTACTACATCCAATACGCCCATGCGCGTATTTGTAGCGTACTGGCACAAGCGGCGGAAAAAGGCTTTGCGGTCGATACCACCCTAGGGCTAACGCACTTGGACTGTTTGTCAACGGAGCATGAGTTGGATTTGGCGATGCGTTTGGCGCAATTCCCTGACTTGGTTGCGCGTTCGGCGCTGGCGCGTGAACCGCACCAAATCGCCTATTATCTGAAAGATTTAGCGCACGGCTTGCATAGTTATTACAACAACGAACAGTTTATTGTCGAAGATGCCGCCTTGCGTCATGCGCGTTTAACGCTGATTGTGGCGGTGCGCCAAGTGTTACAAAACGGCTTAGCGATTTTGGGTGTGTCTGCGCCCGAGAAGATGTAACCATGGCGCGCGATTTTCGACACGGCTATGCGCGTCGGCAAGGCTTTATGCGTAAATCGCAACAGGCCGACTCGCAAACCTCCGCAACCGGCTTATCCATTCCGGGGCAGCGAATCGGTTGGGGCGTTGCATTACTAAGCTTGGCGTTATTAGCGACGTTTTTTGTGGTGAAACACTTTGCTTCCTCTTCCTCGCGCGTGGCGGAACCCGCCGTTATGGAAGTGTATCAAGTAAAAAACGAGTCGTTAGCAGGCCTGCAACAATCGAGCGCTAGCGCGGCGGTTGTGCAAACTGATAGCGACGATGCGCCTGATGCGCCGCAGGCAAGTGATGCGGATGAAACGCGCTATACGTTTTATGTCGATTTGCCGCAAATGGAAATGGTGGTCGATGCCGAGCCCTTGCCGATTAAATTGCCCGAACCCATGTGGCTTCAAGCCGGTTCATTTCGTGATGTAAAGCAAGCACAAACCGAACAACAACGGCTTGCGCGCAGTGGTTATGAGGTAGAGATTGCGCCGATAGAAAGTCGAAACGGGGTGTTTTATCGCATGATGATTGGGCCGTTTACCGACCGCTTAGAGCTAAACAAAGCGCGTAATCAGATTCGTCGTTTGGGGGCGGATACGCGCATTGTGCGCACGCCGCCCGCTACGCCTTCAACTCGCTGAGGGCGGATCAAACTCCGTCACCACGCGGTTACGACCTTGTTTTTTCGCTTCATACAACATATCGTCGGCGCGCTTGGTGAAACTCTCATGCGTGTCGCCCTCTAGCCCACGATATTGCGCTAAACCAAACGAAGCCGTAATGGTGGGCAAGTTCTGATTTGTGCCTTTGCGCTTAAGGTGCGCCTCTTGAATTTGCTCACGCACACGCTCCGCTACTTCGCGCGCCTCTTCCAACGTGCTTTGGCTGACAATAATCGCAAACTCCTCACCGCCATAACGACAAATCGTCTGCTTTGGTGTTTGCAGTTTTTTCATTAAATTAGAAAAATAACGCAACACGCTATCACCGACCAAATGACCAAAGGTGTCATTAAAGCCTTTAAAATGATCAATATCCGCCATAATTAAATGTAAGGTTTCAGGCTGATCATTCGCCTGTTCGCACAGCTCGTCCAGCGCCATATTAAACGCCCGTCGATTACCCAGCTCCGTCAAATCATCCTTCATCGTTTCTGCGCGCGCTTCGATTAACTGACGGCGTAGCGATTGAATTTCCGTCAGCGCCTGATTCAGCTCCAATTGAAAACTCGCGCTATGATCGCGCATTTCAGAGGTCGTCGTCATCACTGAATGAGTGAGTTGTTTTAATTCATCTTGATTAAACTCTTTTTCGCCCAGCGTCTTGGTGTACTGGTGAAGTTGCTCACTGCTCGATTCCAACTTATCCGTCCACGAAGCCAGCTTTTTCATCATCGCATCGAGTAAACGCTTAAACAAACGATCAAGCTCGGAGGTTTGCTCCTCCTCCTTAATATACTCGTCAAACAACCGACGCCCAATGCGATCGTTAAAGCCAAACGGATCGTTTAACGCCCGATCCATTTCTTGGCGCAATTTGGGGTTTTGGCCCTTGTAGTACTCATACCACACCAAATAGTTAATCGGCGTAGGCGTGATTTTTTGCTCATTAAACGCCTCGCTAATGCGCTCAAACATACGCTGGGCTTTATCGGGAGAATCGTTGTACTGCAACATAGTAGCCTACTCACAATGAAAACAAGTCTTGCATTTTAACACGAAAAAATGCGTCATTTTATCGACTCAATATGACGTTTTAGGCGTAATGACCAGGCCTGGTAAATCAGTGTAAATCGTGCGTTTAAATCAAATTAAGTCAATTCCCAATCGTGGCATCGTCAGCCGCGCACAAAACCACGTTTAATGGCCTTAACACGCGGCGTATCCGATTCAACATTAATCAGTTGGTTGTTTTAAGTGTATATAAACTATACAGAAGACTGGCCTTGAATCGTTTGTTTTACATGGCTGTAAATGCAATAAAGTCAAATAAAAAAAACCTATTTGCCAGTTTTGTGGTCGTGCGTTAATTTGCTTAAACTTAAATTATCGCACGATGAAAATACTCATGAAAACCCTTGAACAACTCAAACAAGCCCATCACCAACAAAAAACAACGCGTAATGATGTCACGTTACGCATCCACCGCGCGCTCAGCTGGCTTGAGCGTGCCGAAAAGTCAGACGATGCCGATGGGCGGTTTATCTTTTTGTGGATAGCCTTCAATGCTGCCTACGCGAATGAAACCGGCGAGCAGCGTGTCAGTGACGGCGAACAATACAACCAATTCCTCTGGCGGCTATTAGAGCGCGATAACGAAAAACAAATCGAACAGATTATTTGGCAAGAATACACCAATGCCATCCGCGTACTACTCGACAATCCCTATGTGTTCCAACCCTACTGGAACCACCATAACCACATTCCCGGTTACGAAAACTGGCAAACCAGTTTCAACAAAGCCAAACAAGCTGCCCAACTCGCGCTGATGAATAAAGATACTGCTAAAGTCATTAACATCGTATTCAATCGTCTCTATACCCTCCGCAATCAAATCGTACACGGCGGGGCGACATGGAACAGCAGCGTCAACCGTGACCAACTGCGCGATGCCAATAAAATCCTCGGCAAAATCATTCCGGTAATAATAGACATCCTGATTAACAGCGTGGAACAAGACTGGGGCAAGGCTTGTTATCCGGTTATCAATCCCTAGTGCGACCAAAAATGACGCAGCTAATTGATAAGATAACACCCATGTAAACAGCTTGGAACTGAATATATAAATGCAGAAGAATTCATTAAACATCGTTAAAAGCTTAGTTTTTATAGGATTGGGATGGGTTTCAGGTCAAGCCTTAGCGCAAAACTGGGCTTTTTCAGATTTTCCAGTAACAGCAATCTATAACGAAAACGTTAATCTGGCCGGAACATACCTAGCGCAAACCACCTCCTGCGGCACACAATGTCAGCAAACCCAGTTCACCAACCTAAAAACCGGCAAACGACTAGATAGCACATTGACCAGCAGCGGCGGTATTCAAACCAGGCCTGCTAGTCGGCTGATTGTTGTCGAACAATGCAATAGCTACTATCACTGCCAATCGGAGTATTGGTTACTCGAAAACGATGGCGCGCTTGTGCAACTACACGAATCGAAAAAACCATGACAGACAGCATAAAAGGCTATTGTTCATACTGTGGCGAGTACGGTACACACCGAGAACAACAATGGAGTTTATTGCGACGCAATGTATATACCTGTGATTGCTGTGGCAGAAGAACTGTACAGTGCCGTATATGTGATGATTTTGCTAAGGGTGGCGAATTCTGGGATGACGAGCTTTGCGCGGTGCATGACAAAACCATTACCGGCTTTCAAAAACCAAACCCAACAGACGCGTTCAAAACCAACGCGCAACGCCAAAACAGTAAGCTATTTGAATGGGGCGAAATCAGCCTAAAACAACTGCTAAAAGGCACAGCATCACCGATTATCGTTATAGACGGCTTTTTAAGCGAAAACGACACCAACGAACAAGACTGGAAAGTCCAACTCGCCAAAACCCATCCAAACCACCCGGTTTTTTATGTGTATTGGAAATCGCAAGAAGCGCAAGAGCTATACAGCTTCTTTCCAAAACAACTGATTGGCGACATGATCATCAACCCAAAACTCGGCCTCGTTTTCGGCGGGTTAAGCATCGGCAAAGGCTATTCACTTTGGGCAAAAGCCAAAATAAACGCCGAATCAGCAGGCCTGCATCTCGCCAACCTGATTAAACACCAAAGCGAAGCGCAACCCTTTATCCTAATGGCGCATTCGTTAGGCGCGCGCGTGATTTACCACGCGCTCGGTCAACTGTACCGATTACAACAAAACAGCAAAATACAAGAAGTCCACCTGCTTGGCGGTGCGCTTGGACTAGAACATTCATGGACAAACGCCGCGCAAAGCGTCAAAGGCAAAATCCATAACTACTACTCAGAACAAGACGACACGCTCAAATACCTCTACAACGTCATCGAACTAACCGGCGGCAAAGCCATAGGCCGCAACAAAATCCCGCAAACTGGCATAGAGAATCATGACGTGACGGGTAAAGTTGGTGGGCATAAGGCTTATATTAAATCTATGACAGCAATGGTACGTCTAATTGGAGAGAGGCTTTAAATCTTGAATTCAAGAAGTGATGATGGATCACCCTGAACAACTCTGGGGTGAAGCGTGTTATCCCGTGGTTGAGTGAAGAATAAATTAGAGGTGCGTCATACCTTGACGTTCAGGCGATTTACTCTAATGCAAATTTACAAAAATAAAGACTTGTTGATTTATTACACCGAGATCTTTGGCGAAATTTATTACAAAACATTCATTTGAATTCAACGATTTAAATGAAATAAAAATATAAGAGGTTTATATGAGTAATCAAATTCTTTTTTCTGCTTTTGGTTCTATGGATATTACTGAAGACGAGAAAATTAAATTAAACCGTTTAATTTCATTACATGAAAACCCAAATGCACCGACTAAGGTTGTTGTTTTTGGAAAATATAACCATGGAAAAAGCTCTTTTTTAAATGCTTGGTTTGAAAAAAAAGATCTTTTTAGAGTGAGCGATATAAGAGAAACTCAAACCATTCAGCAAGAGAAAGACTCTAAACATAATATTATCTGGTTTGATACTCCAGGTTTAGATGCTGAAGAAAAGGATGACCTAAAGGCAAAAGAAGTGTTACAAGAAGCAGATATTTTATGTTTCGTCCATAGCTTAGTAGAGGGAGAGCTCGATCTTAATGAAATGAAATTTTTACGTGATAATCAAAGTATGGTCGAAAAGGGAATTATTTTATTGACCAAGCTAGATCAACAAAAAGAATCAGAACAAGTTATATCAAAAATACGAAAGAACCTAAAATCTGAAAATATTAATATGGAGTTTTTTGCGATTTCTTCAGAGCGCTATCAAAAATATATGGGTTCTAAGAATGAAAATTGGCTTTTAAAAAGTAATTTTTTAGAGGTTAAAGAATACTTAAGCGACCATATTGCAAGGGTGAATTTGCAAAGGATGCAGGATAAAAACCATTTTTCAAATGATTTAATACAACTCTTGGAATCTCAATTACAAGAGTTGAATCAAAAAATTGAGAGCCTTTCGTTTAAGTTAAACAAGGAAAAAGAAGGTTTTCAGACTGAATTGCAAAATTTAATAGCATCACTATAGGGAGAATTGTTTATGCCTTTACCATTGTTAGCTTGGGCTGCCATTGCGACCACTGCGGCTGCCGTCACTGCGATTGCTGTTTACTCATCTGATGATGATTCTTCAAATTCTAAATCTAAAGAAGATGAGATCAAAAGACAGCAAGAAAAAGAACAAGAACAGAAGCGAGAAAGACAAGCAAAAGAGTTAAGCCTAAAGAAGCAAAAAGCGAGCGCATTTTTTGAAAAACATTACACAAATGTAGACGCCTTAGTGAAGCTAAAAAAAGAAGTCCATCAGGCAAAAAATACTGGCGAGATTTCCATTGCCTTAAATCAAGCAAATACCCAATATATGACATCAGAAGTAACTAAGTTAGTGCGTCAAAAAGCTGACTTAAATCAACAAAAACGGAAATTTTTAGCAGCAGTCACTGAGCTAAAGAAAATCAGAGGTGGTGAATGAATTCAAAAAATTATGAAATTTTTCTAGAGCAAGTAAGTCAGTTTAGTTCAGAAATAAAAAATAAAAACAGAACTGAAGCATTAGAAATTGATGATCAAAACACATTACTGGATTTTATCAATGATAAGTTGTCTGTTGATAGTATCAACCAAAACGTACATGACGATAATCCACTGAAATCTAATATGTTAGTTGTAGCTAAACAGGTGCGTGAAACGACTAGTATCATTGCTCAAAAAACGGATGAACTTAGAAAAAGGATGCAGCTACAAGCTGACTACAATGATAAGTTGATCATTATCATATTTGGTAAGGTTAATGCTGGTAAAAGTTCCTTCACCAACTTATTAATCAATCAATTTAGTTATAAGTTTGATCGCAAGCCTGTATTCTTTCATCTGGTCAATGGTCAAAAAGAAGTCTTGACGATAGATAAATTTGAGGAAGGAAGTATAGAAACCACAGTAGCTATTCAAGGGGTCGAAATCGGAGATATTGTACTGTTAGATTCTCCAGGGCTACACTCAGTTAATGAGGAAAATGGTGATTTAGCAAAAAGCTATACAGATAGTGCTGACTTGATCCTTTGGTTAACCTCTTCAGACTCGCCTGGGCAAATTCCTGAACTTAATTCATTAAAAGATGAGCTGGGAAAACAGAAAATATTAATTCCTGTGATTAGTAAAAGTGACCGGGAAGATGAGGATGTGGATGAAGAAGGTGAGATTGTTTCCGTCTTAACCATGAAAGACCAAGAAGTGCGGCAAGAGCAACAAGAAGATGTTTATAATCGCACAAAAAAATATTTTGAAAGTCACCAAATGTCTGTAACAAATCAGCTGAAAAAGCCCTGCTCCATTTCAGTACGATATGCAGAAAAGAATGTTGATAACGAAAATGTTTTTATTGATTCAGGATTGGATTCACTGTTTGAAAATATTGCACTCGTTTATAACGACCTGTTGGAAGCGAAAATTAATAATGTTCAAATCCAATCAGGAAATCATTTACAAGAGGTTCGTAAGACATTTAAAGTTCTCAAAACTAAAATTGAAAATACCTTATCAGAAGTTATTGATTCCCAAAATCAAGTCGAAAAGATTAGTTCTGAAATTTCTAAAAATCTATTATTGGACATTGAGATAGAGTTACCTAATTTAATTGACATTGCGGTTAAGAATAAAAATAAACAGCAAGCCAAGCATCAATTACTGCAATCAATCCAAAAATTTTTAGAACAAAAACTGGCTGATAATGTCAATTTAGAATTTAAAAAAATCTTTAAATCTCTTGCCGAAGCTGCATCCACTGGATTAACAGTGAATGTTTCTATCAGTGCGAACTTCGAGGACGAAACCATTAGTTACACCCAAATAAAGGGTAATGTAGGAAAAGCGGCTACAGCTGGTGGCGGCACTATAGCCGGATCAGCTGCTGGAGCTGCAATAGGGTCTATTTTCCCAGTTGTTGGAACAGCAATAGGTGCCGTTGCAGGGGGAATTATAGGTAGTTTACTAGGTGGAGCAGCTGGAAACTATTTTGTTGAAGAGGTTGAAATGACCGAAGTCATTGGTGTTGATTCGAACAAAATCGAAGCTGAATTAAATCGTTCATTAGAAAAAACAACACCACAAATTGTCAATCAAGTGGTTGCGAATTTAATGAAGCATTTATTACCTCTTAAAGAACGTTTAACAAGCGTTCAAGTTGAAATTGAAAAGGTGTAAGTCATGTTAAATCATAGCTATGCAAAGCTAAATAATATTGTTTCGGAAGCAAAGCCGATTCTTGAAAAGAAATTACCTAATGAAGCGGAGGCGTTGATAAACACAACCAAGCAAAAGCTTGCAGAAGAGGCGCTAACGGTTCAACTATACGGTTCTTATAATGCAGGAAAAAGTAGTTTTATTAATTTGTTGCTAGGGCAAGATGTCGCTCAAGTAGGTGATCATCCAGTTACAGATAGAGTTGATACATATGACTGGGACGGTATTAAGTTATTAGATTCTCCGGGGGTAAATGCTCCGATTGAGCATGAAGAAGTCACCATGGATAGATTAAAGTCTGTAGATTTAGTGGTGTTTATGATTCGCCATGGAGATCATGATTCAAAAGATATTTATCGCCGTTTGGTTGAATTGCTGGAGAGTGGTAAACAGGTTTTTGTGATTATCAATTATCAAGGACTTAATCCCAAACATTCAGATGAAAGTGGCACTGCTTTTATTGCTAATTATGTCAGCGACAAAATTCATGAATATATTCAATTGAGTGGTATTGATCTTTCAGCAAGCCTATCTAGCCAATTAAAAATTATTCCTTTAAATATTAAAACTGCTACAAAAGGATTTCGAGAGGGTAAGGATGCATTGGTTGAGTATTCAGGCTATTTAAGCTTTGAAAGTTCATTTAACACATGGATTGATACGTTAAATAATGAGCAACTATTGGTGGAACGTGCTAAAAAATTTATTGCCAATCAAATTTTTGCTCCGCTATTTCAAACATTGCTAGCGTCATCAACGAGAAGTGATTTGGAACAACAACAAATGGCTTTAGCGAAGCTAGAGAATGATGAAAGACGTTTGATTGCTTTAGCGAAAAATGAAATTCGCCTCATTGCCAATAACAATAAATCTGTTTTACAAAATGGTTTTGAGGGAATTCAAAGCAATCAACAGCTGGAAGGGATTTTGGAAAAATATTTTGCACAATCTTCTAAAGAGTTTATTCAGTGGCTAGAAAAGCAGTTGTCTGAAAGTGTTTTTGTGGAAACACTTTACCAAACTCCGGATGCAAATTTGTTTGAAGACGCCAGTGCTTTCAAAGAAACAATGGATTCAGTTTTAGGAATGAGTGTAAGTTATTTAAAGAGCAATCCAAAAATTATTGAGAGTGCAGCAAAATCCGCTCTTCAAGGCGTAAAAAAGTATTTACCGGAATTAATGAAAGGTAAGGGGAAAGCTTGGATCGGTAAAGTTGCTGGAAAAGCGGCCCCCGTTCTACAGGTGGCCACCGTTGTTTATGATATGTATTCCGCAAATTCGGAGCAGGAAAAAGCAAATAAAGCAGTGCAAAATCGAGCTTACCAACAAGGTCAGCTTATTGAAGATATTAAACAGCAATTTATTACAAATATTAGTTCTCAAGCTGAAAATATCATTCACGATATTTATTCTAGAATGATAGATTCAATCATGGAGCAGATGAATTTGTTAAACAAAATGGCAAAAGTAGAAGCTTCAGATATTGAATTATTAACCGCATTAAAAATGAAGTTAGAACAAATTAACTAAGGAGCTTTTCATGTTTTTAAATAAACTTTCAATTGAACAAAAATTAGCTTTTTTATCTTTGGCGCATCATGTTGCAAAAGTAGATGGTGTATTTGAAGATTCAGAAAAAGCAATGCTTGAATATTATGCATTAGAAATGAACCTTGAGCACGATGTTAAAAACTTGTCGTATCCAAAATTAGGCAACATTTCATCAGCAGCGCTCGCATTTACTGGCGCGTTAGGAGCAGTTTTAGGAGGTGTAGCAGGTAATGCATTGGCAAGTTTAGAACAATCCAATAATAAGTTCGATTTAAACGCCTGCCTTGATTTGTTCGTGGATGCAGAGTCGAAAAAAATTCTAGTTTTAGAAATTTTAGCTATGATTTACTCAAATGATGAATATCACAAAGAGCAACAAAACGTTATGGAATATATTTTGGATTATTTTGATATTTCAAGCTACTTGGTAACTGTTTATACAGAATGGGCTAAAACAATGATCTCCCTTCAAAGACAAGGTAATGCTCTAATTCATCTATAACTATAACTATGAATTCAATTTTTCCTTGTAATAAATGTGGTGAGTGCTGCAGAAACATCACTGGAGTTAAAGAACTAGAAGCCTTTGATGATGGTAATGGTGTATGTGTTCACCTCAATGAGAATGTCTGTTCAATTTATGATAGCAGACCGGATGTGTGTCGTGTTGATGTTATGTATGATAATTTTTTTTCGCAAAAATTTTCTGAAGTTGATTATATCAATATAAATAAGGCTGCCTGTATCGCTCTACAGGAAAAAGCTATGTTATCAATTAAAATTAAAGGGAAGCCCTAAATATGGGATTTCGTAAACCAATTACAACTTTAGGCGGTTTGATCTTTTGGAAAAATATTAAACAGAGTGAGTATTTTTTAATGCAGGAGCACCAGGTTGGCTTGCCAGTTTGGCCATATAAGTATCGCATTACTATGCGTGAAAATAGGATGGAGATTGCAAATTCAAATGATCCTGATGAAATTATTCTTGATTGGGAATACTTGAAGACGCATGTTGTGCCACAAATTGATCAAAGAATTGATGCAGGAGAGGCGCTGCGTAATATCGATTATGAATCAATTTTAAATACAGCAATTAAGTACGCTGTAACTAAATAATGCCAAAAGAAATTACCATTCTTGTGCATGGATTTAATAAAAATAAGTCCGATATGCGCTTTCTTGAATCTGGATTACTATCTGCAGGTTTTGATGTTTTTTCTGTAAATCTACCCACCACTTTTGGGAGTGTTAAAGAATGTTGTAACTCTCTTTTCTTACAAATCAAGGAGTTTGTTGATGGGGCAGATGTGGTTAATTTTGTTGCACATAGTATGGGTGGGCTTATAACACGTTCTTTTATTGAGTCCTATGGACAGGAAAAAGTTGCTAAATGTGTATTTATTGCAACCCCCCACGAGGGTAGTGAGCTTGCATTAACAGCAAACTTAATTCCTTTATATTCGTCAATTTTCAAACCCATTAATGATCTTTTACCAGGTGCGAATTATCCAGTTTTTGAAGCAGACAAAAAGTTTAAAATTGGGGTTGTCGCAGGAAAATCAAATACTAGCATTCTAGGAATGCTTCTTATGCATGAAGATAGTGATGGGCGTGTTGCTGTAAGTTCCGCTATGGCAAAAGATATGGACGATTTTGTAATCTTACCATATGGGCATAGTGATATTCACCATAAACAAGAAACACTTTTATTAACAAAAAAATTTCTTACAGTTGGCAAGTTTTAATTTTTTGGTATATTTCTCAACAATGTGTTTTTATTGATATAAATTTATTAGTAGTTATTTTTATCCGCTACTCTTTTTATCAATCCAAGTCTCGCAAGCCATTTTCCGATAATAGATTTTACGGCCGTAATGTCAAGTTGGTTATGGCCGCATTTGGGGCAGGTTTCGGGTAGCGGTTGCATGATGGCATCGCTTTTTGAGGTATAGGTTTGATGCCAGCCACACTTGGGGCATTTGACTTTTAGCGGTGGGGGTTTGCATGGCATGAGTTAGTCCTCTTTGCTTTTTGTCTGTTCAGTGTTTTCGGCTTGTTCACCGGGTTTGATTTCGTTTAATGCGTCTAACATTTGGTCTATAAATTCATCGCCAATTTCTTTTAGTTGTTCGGTTAGGTCTTCGAAGGCTTCTTTAAATTCTTCGCTAAATAGGTTGATGCTCATAATATAAACTCCTTGGTTGGCTTAATGAGGTTAGTTTATTGCAGGCTAGCGTCAATTAGTGACGCAGGAGCGGCTGGCTATTGTTTTTATATTTGGCTAAATGCATAATGATTTTATGCAATAATTGATTTATATAAACTTAGCGTGTGGCGATTGAAATGTTCTCAAAGAAAAACGTGTTGTTAAATACGCTGCCGGAAGGCTTGGTGGTGAATCGTGTTTGGTTAGAAAAGCATGGTTTGACCCGCCCGGATATTGATTATTATCTTCGTTCGGGTTGGTTGCACGCTGTGCACCGCGGTTTTTATCGGAAGCCGGGTGGGGCTTTGAAGTGGCAGCATTTGGCGTATTCCTTTCAAGAGTTAGGCTATCTTTGTCATGTTGGAGGAAAAACCGCGCTGGCGGAAAAGGGCTTTAGCCATTATCTTGAGTTAGGACAGCGAGAGATTCAGTTGTTTAGTGAAGGTAAGTTGCCGATTTGGCTAACAAGGTGGCATGAATGCCAGCAAAGCGATTTTCGTTTCAGCCTTGTTTCAAAAACATGGTTGGCCGATCTGCCGGAGTCATTGTTTTGGTTTATGCCTTTTGGGGGCTGGGATTGGCCTATCAAGATAGCACAGCCGGAGTTGGCTTTAGTCGAATGGTTGAGTCTGGCAAAAACAGAAGTTGATTTGCGGGCGATTGATAGTGTTTTTGAAGGCTTAACCACACTCAGTCCTCATAGAATGCGATTGGCGCTTATACATTGTGATTCAATTCAAACTAGGCGGTTGTTGGGGTGGTTTTGTGATCGATACCCGCATACTTGGTGTAAGCGCCTAGATTGGGGTGGTATTGATTTAGGCAAGGGCAAGCGAAGTTATATTATGGGTGGTGCATTCAATGTGAAGTGGCAAATCACGGTTCCTAAAGGGTTAGATTCGTATGCTCATCAGCAGGCCTGCTATAAGCTTGAAAAGCTACTGAATAGTATTTAAGGAGAGCGGATTATGGAGCGCGATACGTTATTTCGTTATATGGCTTTGCTGCGTTTGATTCCGCGTGAGCCGTCGTATCGCAGTACGACGACGTTACAGCAGTTTTTGGAAGAGGCGGGGTTTAAGGT
>Ga0172377_10005772_pt1 | contig 12747 bp, 14 predicted proteins | sample Pumphouse3metaG_FD_119749 | JGI IMG/M metagenome (GOLD analysis project Ga0172377, IMG submission 119749) | Leachate microbial communities from a municipal landfill in Southern Ontario, Canada - Pumphouse #3 metaG | ecosystem: Engineered > Solid waste > Landfill > Unclassified | place: Canada... | reverse complement strand
ATGCCACCCGTAACCACATCCTAAATCCAAAACTTTTTTCCCCTGTAATTCGGGGAATAACGGTTGCAACTGATGCCACTCTCCAGCAGCTTTCAGACCATATTTGCTTCTTCCCATTTCCGCATATGCGGCAAAAAATTCACTATTATCGTAAATATTTCTCATTGATAATTACCTCCACAACTTCTGATTTGTTAAACTTTTTAGCGACTTCATCTTCTTGTCCTTCAGACAAGAAGCATCTCTCGCTCTAAAGTGCTCAGTCAATTCCGATTTTCACTACCGACCCACCTCTTTGCGTGGGAGTTTATCAAATATAACCATTTGTAATTTTCCACAGACTCATTTATGTACAATGTTATTTTAAGATAATCGCATTATCCTGCCAACAAGAAAAGCCGCCCCGGGATCCCGAGACGGCGTGAAATGTCTTCATTTTAAATTATGATGTCCTCTTTTGCGCCACCCTTCACCGTGATGGTGAGCTTGGCCGGAAAGACTCTGATCTCCTCGATAAAGTTCCGTACCAGCTGCTCATCATAGGCGAGCACCTTATCCTTTGCTTTCTCGACGGATTCCCGCAAAGCAACAACCCGTTCTTCGTCACGCTTCCGTTCCGACTTTGTGGTCTCAATCTCTTTTTTTCTTTCTCTGAGCTGCTGGATCTCCTCAGCAAGCTCGGATGTGTTCTTTCCGGCTTTGACCAGGGAAAGGACGTGCTGCTGAAGCTCAGCCAGTTTGGAATTGATGTCGGCAAGTTCAATATCCGTGTTTCCTGTGGTCAATTCCTGCACATCTGAGCATATGTCGTTGTATAGGCTGTTCTCATCAATAACCAGATCTTGTACCGCTTTGACGACAGCCTTCTGAAGATCCGCTTCTCTTATTGTTCTGGAAAGGCAGCCACTTTTTTTGCCATTCTGCAGACGTGATCTGCATCTCCACACAAGTACTTTCTCCCCTTTCAGGATCCAGTGTGTTCGCTGAAATGGCGCACCGCATTCACCGCAGATCACCTTGCCGCTCATAGCAATATGGCTACAATATTTCTCATTCAGCTTTCCTTCCCGGCGAAGTTCAGAACGTCGTGTCATTTCAGTCTGGACTTCGAAGAACAGCTCCTTCGGTATTATCGCGGCATGATCGTCTTTGACATAGTACTGTGGCAAGTGGTCGACGTTCTTTACTCTTTTCTTCTGTAGCGTATCAATTGTGACGGTTTTCTGGAGCAGCGCATCTCCTATGTACTTCTCGTTGGAAAGGATTTTCTGTACAGTTGTTCCGTACCATTTTGTTTTCCCGTCCCCGGTTTTAATACCATCATGCTCGAGTCCTTTTGCAATGCTGATAGTGCTTCCGCCCTCAAGATATTCGCGGTAAATTCTCTTTACTACTTCCGCCTCTTCAGGTACGATCTCCAGCTTTCCATCCTCACCTTTTGTATATCCAAGGAATCTATTGTAGTTCACATTTACTTTGCCCGTTGAAATCTGTACTGGTATCCCAGCTTTACGTTCTGCGATAAGGATTCACTCTCCTGCTGCGCCAGCGATGAAAGGATCGTCAGAAGGACCTCTCCATTTGCGTCAAGAGTGTTGATACCTTCCTTCTCGAAATAAATGCCGATGTTCTTTGCTCTGAGCTTCCGCACCGTCTGCAGGCAATCGACCGTATTTCTGGCGAATCGGCTGATCGATTTCGTGCGGATCATATCGATCTTCCCGGCCATCGCGTCATCAATCATCTGATTGAACTGCTCACGCTTTTTGGTATTGGTGGCGCTGATACCATCGTCAGCATAAATCCCAGCCGACACCCATGCCGGATTCTTCTGTAATTCCTCTTCAAAATGCTTAACCTGGGCATCATAGCTTTCTTCCTGTTCGTCAGAATCCGTGGAAACCCGGCAGTATGCTGCTACGTGGATCTTCTTCTCATTTTCCTTTACCACCCGGTTCCCGATTTTCTTTCTGGCAGGAATGATAATAACTTCTGGAGTATTTTCCATTAGGCTTAACCTTCAACTTGGTGACTTTTTCTAAAAAGTCCAATATTCTGTGGAATCACCGATGGATCCATCCGATGGGTTGATGAAGTGGTCCGTCATTCTTTCCCGCTCATATATTGCAGTAGGGTCCTCAAAGATCCCTTTGTCCATGATATCACGAACAAAGAAATAGTAAATGTGCTCTGAAATCTTTTGGATGAGCTTGAGAACGATCTTCTGCAGATCCCACCTGACACATTTCTGCTACGTACTGAACAGAGCGACATACCTTTTGATATACACCGTAGTCCCGATACCACTCAGCCACTCTGCTGTGAAGAGAATTCACAGTACTGAGATGGTTCTCACTGTCATATTCTTTATGATCCGTCAATATCTTGAATGGACAGTGCTTCTCACCAAGCACCTTAGGATAGCATTTCTGCCCATTGATCCAAGCAAAAACATTACCGCTGATATGTTTCCAAAAAAGAACCGCATCCTTGAGAGTGGGATGTCCCATGGAATACATCTGGAGATATGATCCATTTTCGCGGTCCGTCTCGCAGATCAGACTGACGAAATGATGTGAATATAGGTCAGCTGTTGCTGGTGCATGTCTTTTTCTGCCTTTGAAGCTGGACAGGCGATATACCTTATGTTATTCCATAAACACTTTCTCATCAATCTCCGCTGCTGGCCGGTCCGGTTGGTGCGGTCAATCTGCACTATGGCGACAGCCTGAATGATGTTTCCTATAATGAGATTCTTGTTTCCGGCTGCAGGGATGCCGGCATTGCGGCATTTACCGGTGATGGCACTGACCCAAGAGTTATGGAAGCGGCGGCTGATGCCATCCGTCATGCCGGCGGCATTGGCATTCCTACGGTCAAGCCATGGGATATGAAGACGATTGAAGAAAAGATGGGTCTGGTGGAAGAATCCGGTGCCTTTGCGGTGGCAATGGATGTGGATGCGGCAGGTCTGCCGTTTCTGCAGGGGAAAAATCCTCCGGCTGGTCCTAAAGATGTTTCTCAGCTTAGTGAGATTGCCCGAATGGCAGGACGCCCGTTTATTGTCAAGGGTATTATGACGGTCAAGGGTGCGCTGGCTGCCAAAGAGGCCGGCGCTGCTGCCATTGTGGTGTCCAATCATGGCGGCCGTGTGCAGGAAGGTACACCGGCAACCGCCGAGGTGCTTGGTGAGATTCGTGATGCCATCGGCAGGGATATGATGATCCTGGTGGATGGCGGCATCCGCTCCGGTACAGATGTCTATAAAGCTCTCGCCTTAGGTGCGAATGCGGTTTTGATTGCCCGTCCGTTTGTTACGGCAGTCTATGGAGGGGGCAGGGAAGGCATCGCGCTCTATGTTGAAAAGATCGGCAGAGAACTGGTGGATACCATGAAAATGTGCGGAGTATCACGCCTTGATGAGATTACCCGTGACTGTCTGCATACACCAGCGTCTCCCTATATCCATTTCTGATGGCAGTGTCTCTGCGCACTGCTTTTTTATTGAAATGACAGTTTTGTTGTTTTGACAACATAATTAGTTGTGCCAAACTCCTATCATAATGATGTAAAAAGTGAAGGAGTCATGAATATGGCAAAAGAAATAGATCTGACAAAGTCGGTATATGAGCTGACAAATGAATATCCGGAGCTGATTGATATTATGGCGCAGCTTAGTTTTTCAGAGATTGTCAATCCTATGGTGCGCAATTCTGCGGGCAGGCTGATGACAATTCCCAAGGGTGCCTCTATGAAGGGAATCGATATGGCAAAGGTTGTCGGTGTGCTGATGCAGAATGGTTTTACTCTGGCTGGTGAGATGCCGGATGTTGGGGTGGTACAGTCTGCAAAGAAGAATGAAGCAGGCAATGCTGAAAGTGTGGGAGAAAAAAACAGCGAAAACCGGATGTCCTTGTTGAAATCCTATCTGCAGAGGCTGGCCAGTGGTGAGGAGCTGGAAAGTGTACGCAAGGATTTTGTGGAGAATTTCAAGGATGTGGATGCGTCTGAAATCATGAAGGCGGAGCAGGAGCTGATCAGGGAAGGCACGCCGCTGAATCAGGTGCAGAAGTTGTGTGATGTGCATTCTGCGCTGTTTCATGGGGCAACCAGAGAAGAGAAGATTGCCAATGCGGAAAAGGCTGTGCAGTCTTCCATGGTTTCGGATGGGATGGACCGCAAGGCAAAGGCGGCTGCTCTGGAAGCCATCAATGGGCATCCTCTGTATACTTTTACAAAGGAAAATGAGGCGCTTGAAGTCTTGCTGGATGCGTTTGACAGGGATCATGATGCTGCGCTTCTGGCAAAGATCCGGGAGGTTTCCATCCATTATGCAAAGAAAGGGGATCTGCTCTATCCGCATCTGAAGGTGAAGTATGATGTGACAGGTCCTTCTGATGTCATGTGGACGGTGGATGATGAAATCAGGGATGAGCTTGGTGATCTTTGCCGGATTGACAATCATGATGATGCCTGGAGCAAGCGTGTTGATGCGGTACTGACCAGAATCCGGGAAATGATCTACAAGGAGCAGAATATTCTGTTCCCGATTGCAGCAGAAAAGTTTTCCGTGGAGGACTGGATCGGTGTTTATCAGGGCAGCAGGGACTATGCATCATGCTTTGGCGTGAACAATGAGACATGGCTGCCTGGTGAGCAGAAGAAAGCTGCCTGTTCTTCGGATAATACGGATGATATTCAGCTTGGAGGCGGTCACATGAGTGCTGCCCAGCTGACGGCCATGCTGAATACGATTCCGCTGGAAATCAGCTTTGTGGATGATGGAAATATCAATCGTTACTTCAATGAAGGACCGAAGCTGTTCAAACGTCCGGCCATGGCGATTGACCGTGAAGTATTTACCTGCCATCCCCCCAAGATTGAACCGATGGTGCGTGCTATCATCGATGATTTCAGATCCGGAGGCCAGGACAAGGTACAGATCTGGATGAATAAGAACGGCAGATCCGTACTGGTAAGTTATATGGCCGTGCGCGATCATGAGGGCAATTATGTTGGCACGATGGAACTTGTGCAGGACATGGAGTTTGCAAAAAAGCACTTTGCCCGCAGTGCAAAATAAATCAGAGTTATAGATGGTCTGGCATTTCATGCAGGATGAATTCATTCTTCCGGCAGGAAATCAGACCATCTTTTTTCATTTTGGAAAGCTCAGCAGACATGGCACTGCGGTCAACCCCAAGATAATCCGCAAGCTGCTGGCGGTCAAAAGGAATGACAAAATGAGCGCTGCCATGGATCATGGCCTGCTCAGACAGATAGGAAAGCAGCTTTTCACGTAAGGATCTTGGCGCTGTATGCATCATCCGCTGAGACAGATTCAGGCTTTTTTTTGCCTGGATGGACAGCAGATTGTGGATCAGCCGGTTGTGAAAGGCACATCCCCTCTGGCAGGTTGTCAACAGCTTATTCAAATTGATGAACAGTATTGTGCTTGGCTCACAGGCAACGACATCGCAGAGCAGTTCTCTGCCGGGGATCGCTGCATAGTTTTCCCCGAAGATTTCGCCCTGACTGGCATGGCCAAAGATACGGCTCATTCCCCAGTAGAAGTTGACGATGATATTGACACCGCCGGACTCAACCAGACCAAGTTCCTGGATGGTGCTGCCTGCCCGCAGGATCGTCTCATTCTTTTCATAAGACTGTTCATGGGCATCCAGGCAGGAAAGCAGATGCATGATTTCCTCTTTCCGGATGCCGTGGAACAGGTTCGTATTGGTCAGAAACATTTCATTCATAATATTCTCCATTTGTTGTCATAACAACATATATGTTGTATATAGCATAGTATCCTGTTCGCGTAAGGTCAACAGGAGGACCGGTAAGATGGAAAAGTATGTCAATGGTGAAACGCTGATTGGGGAGATTGTGGCAAAGTATCCGGCTTGTGTGGAGATTTTGATGGATGCCGGCATGCACTGTCTGGAGTGTGCTGCTGCTTCTGGTGAATCCCTGGAGGATGCCTGTGCAATGCACGGCCTGCCTTCCACAGTGATCGTCAATATGCTGAATGAGTCTATTGCTCTGCAGGAGAATGCCTGATATGAGCATGACGATTGGGCCCATTCATTACTGGCTGTATGGCAAGATTTCCAATCAGGAAGAATTGACAAAGTTTCTTGCTGAGGAGGCAAGGAAACAGGGAATGTCACTGGATGTAAGCCGCTATACCAGAAATCTGCCGTCACTTGAAGAGATCATTGATCCCATGAATATCCACGGTTCTCTGCAGGCAGCCATCGATGATGCGGAAAAGCGGTATGCAGATCTTGTGCAGAATCTTTTAAAAATGCATGTGGACCCTGCGGATCTTGTCAACTGCGCGCAGGAATTTGGCAAAAAGCATCCCGTTACTGTGGATACACCGGAGGAAGTTTTTCGTACCTTTGAAGATTTCTTCCTGGATGGAATGCCATGCGATCATGTCAATCAGGTGAGCGACAGTTCTCTGGCTTCTCTGACATGGGAGATCGGAGCGGATGTACACAGTGCTTACTGGCAGGGGGATGCCGGTATGTATCAGACCCTGCGCCTGGCTGTCATGAATGGCATGCTGGAAGCCGGTGATTTTCAGGTCAGGATGCTGGATGGTGCGCATGGCATCATTGAAAGGAAATAAGAACATGAAGGCAGATGCAGGTAAAGTGTTTTCGATCCGCAATGAGAATGTCCCGGTTCCCGGATGCACGGTTTCCGGTCAGATCATTGCCGGCCGTAATCCGCTGACGGTTTTCTCACTGGGAGCCCATACAGATATCAGTGCTGAGATTCATCCCTATCACAAGCTTGTGATGGTGCTGCAGGGCAGCGTGGAAGTCTATGGCAGTGATGGCAGCGGTGTGCTTGTCAAAGAAAATGAAAGTGTGCTGACGAAGATCAGTCAGGCGGTTGGTTTCCGCACAGATGAAGATACGGTTTATGCAGAGCTGGCAGTCCAGCAGGAGGATGTTATGAATCAGGTAATTAAAGCAGGAGAAGTATTCAGATTTGCAGATCTGGTTCCTTATCAGGAAGGAAAGATCATCAACATGGATGTTGTTCACAATGACAGCATGAAGTTCGTTGTCATGGCTTTTGATAAAGGTACGGGGCTCAGTGAGCATGCCGCTCCGGGTGAGGCATTGATCTTTGCCCTGGATGGGGAAGCAACCATTACATATGAAGGTGTGCCGCATGTCATTCATGCTGGTGAGAATTTCCATTTTGCAAAGGGTGGCCTGCATGCCGTACAGGCAGATCAGCGCTTCAAGATGGGGCTGTTATTGACTCTGTAAGAGTGGATGAAGAAGGAAAGAAGGAGAACAGAATGGACGCAAAGATGTTTTGTTATCAGTGCCAGGAAACTGCTGGCGGTAAGGGATGCATGTATGCCGGTGTCTGCGGCAAGCAGCCGGATGTAGCAGCTATGCAGGATCTGCTGATCTATGCAAACAAGGGATTGTCTGAGGTTACAACCAGACTGCGCAAAGAAGGCAAGGCAGTAAGCAGGGATGTGAATCATCTGGTGACAGTCAATCTGTTTACAACCATTACCAATGCCAACTTTGACAAGGCTGCCATCATTGACAGAATTGTAAAGACACTGGCTGTCAAGGAAGAATTGCTTGGCCAGCTGGATGATCAGGAAGGTCTGCATGATGCTGCTGTGTGGAATGGTGATGAGGCATCTTTCGATGCCAAGGCGCATTCTGGCGAGGTTGGTGTTCTGGCCACCAAAAATGAGGATATTCGCTCTTTGCGCGAGCTGATTACCTATGGTCTCAAGGGTCTGGCTGCCTACATGAAGCATGCCAATGCCCTTGGATATGAGAATGAAGAAATTGATGCCTTCCTGCAGGAAGATCTGGCAAAGCTGCTGGATGATGGCATGGATGTGGGTGCCCTGACAGCTTTGACCCTGAAGACAGGTGAGTATGGTGTCAAGGGTATGGCTCTGTTGGACGAGGCTAACACAGGCACCTACGGAAATCCAGAAATCACTTCTGTTGATATCGGTGTCAGAACAAATCCGGGTATTCTTGTTTCCGGTCATGATCTGAAGGATCTGGAACAACTGCTGGAACAGACCCAGGGTACAGGTGTGGATGTGTATACGCATTCTGAGATGCTGCCGGCGCATTATTATCCTGCATTCAAGAAGTATCCTAACTTTGCCGGCAACTATGGCAATGCATGGTGGAAGCAGAAGGAAGAGTTTGCGTCCTTCAACGGTCCGATTCTGATGACAACCAACTGCATCGTACCGCCCTCAGATTCCTATAAGGACAGACTGTGGACAACCGGTGCAGCCGGCTATCCGGGCTGCCGTCATATTGATGGTGCCTATGGTACGGTCAAGGATTTCTCTGCTCTGATTGCTCAGGCAAAGACATGTCAGCCCCCGAAAGAAATCGAATCTGGTTCGATTGTTGGCGGCTTTGCCCATGCCCAGGTATTTGCCCTGGCTGACAAGATTGTTGATGCCGTCAAGAGCGGTGCAATCCGTAAGTTTGTTGTCATGGCTGGCTGCGATGGCCGCATGAAGTCCCGTGAATACTATACGGAGTTTGCAAAGAAACTGCCGAAGGATGTTGTGATACTGACCGCGGGATGTGCAAAGTACAAATACAACAAGCTGGATCTTGGTGATATCAATGGCATTCCGCGTGTTTTGGATGCCGGCCAGTGCAATGACTCCTACTCTCTGGCTCTGATTGCCTTGAAGCTCAAGGAGATTTTCAATCTGGCGGATATCAATGATCTGCCGCTGGCTTTCAATATTGCCTGGTATGAGCAGAAGGCTGTCATCGTTCTGCTGGCTCTGCTGTCCCTGGGTGTCAAAAATATCCATCTTGGTCCGACACTTCCTGCCTTCCTGTCTCCTAATGTGGCCAGGGTTCTTGTGGAAAATTTCGGCATTGCCGGCATCGGCACAGTCGATGATGATCTCAAACTGTTCTTTGGCAAGCAGGCATAAGCAGTTCATCACATCTTTTCATGAATACAGCGGGGCCCGCCGGGCCCCTTTTATGTATGGAATGCGCTATCATGACAGGTATGAATACAAGCAATGAAGACAGAAGAATTGGCTGTATCTTTGATGCGGATGGAACTTTGCTGGATTCGATGGGATTCTGGCAGGCTCTGCCTCAGCGTTTCCTGGAAAGCCGGCAGATTGCGGCCCCGGCAGACATCAGCAAAGTACTGGCAGATATGTCATTGCCAGAGAGTTGTGCCTATCTGCATCAGCAGTATCTGGGAGAACTGTCGACAGAGGATATCCGACAGGAAATTACTGCAATGATTCGGCAGGCATATGCAGAGCAGATCACGCTGAAGCCAGGCGTCATGGCATTGCTTTCCGGTCTGCAGGAAAAGGGCATTGTGATGTGCGTGGCTTCAACCAGAGATCAGTTGCTATTGGAGATGTGCTTTCAAAGACTTGGCATCTCATCCTTACGTGTCGACTTAAAATTCTCCTCACCTCCGGCAACAAGCTTTGCTTTCAGGGTATCCGTTATATTCCTCAGAGGGGTGTTGCTTGCGGATAACAGATTGCCTTCCAATGCATTCATGTAGCTTCCGGTGATGTCTGACAGTGTCACAATCCCCATTAGTTTGCCGTTTCCATTGGCTATCGGCAATACCTTAATATTGTTTTTCTGCATAATGCTCCATGCCGTCTTGATGGAAATATCTGCTGATACCGGACTGATGGTATCCATATTCAAATCGGAAACTTGCGTTCTGACTGATTCTAGGTAGTCCGGTATTTCGACTCCGAAATAGTTCAGCACAAATTTCGTTTCCCTGTTTATGTTTCCAATTCTGACCGGCACTGCAGAAATTCCAAGCCTTTTCTTGAGGTCCGCATAAGCAATGGTCGCACAAATCAAGTCTGTGTCAGGATTTTTATGCCCTGTAATATACACCAGTTCTGACATTGCCGCTCTACCTCCGAACCTAAAATAATATTAAAATATTTTTTCAATTGCATTGCTGCATTGAGCAGTCAGGACGAATAATTTCTCTTTCGGTCAAAATCAGCTTAACCTGTTTGTCGTGAAAATCGCACGGAAGCTTTTCTTCGCTCAGAAGATGGGAACGACAGAGTCCTATCGTCACACTGGAAAATCTTTCAAGATACCTGTCATAATAACCGCCGCCGTAGCCCAAACGGTTGCCAAATCGATCAAAACTCAGCCCCGGAACCAGACACAGCCCACACAGTGATTTCTCCACCTTTTTATCCGGATCGGCATCCGGCTCCAGCAGGCCAAATCTGCTTTGCTTAAGTTCATCCAGTGATTCAATCCGATAAAACTCGAGCTTGTTTTCACTGGGAATGCAACGCGGGACAGCAACTGTCTTGTTATGCTGAAGAGCATAGCTGATGATTGCGCGCGTATCCACCTCTTCCCCAACCGAAACATAAGTAAGTAGATACCCGCAGCCTTTGAATTCAAACATGGAAATCAGGTTTTGAAACACACCGTTATCAACACGTTTTCTCGTTTCCTCATCAAGCAAGCTCCTGCTGAGACGAAGGTTTTTCCGTAATTCTATTTTTTGTTCTTCAATCTGAAGAGATTTGGTTCTGGTTTTGAGTTGTTGCATAAGTCTCCCCCGTTCAGTGCATCCATGGGAAATGCCTCAGGCTGCATCAGCCTTCTTTTCCCCACTTATCTTAATCCCAGAAGCTCCCTTACCTTTCCAATATAGTAAAGGGAGCCAAAGGCGCAGAGCATGCCATCCTGTCCGCATAAATCCGTGCCTTTTCTGATTGCAGCTTCAATACTCTCACAGCTCATAGCCTGTTTGCCATAACGCGCAAGATATTTCGCCAAATCCTGTGCGTCCAGCGCACGTGGGTTTTCCGGCGTAACGGTAATAAACCGTTCCGCAAGCGGGGCAATGATCGCCATCATCGCCTGATACTCTTTATCCGCCAGTACACCGACACGAAAGGTGAATTTTTTACCCGGAAAATATTTGCATAAACCCTCTTTGAGGGTGGAAACCCCTTGCACATTGTGTGCTCCGTCAATCAGAAAAAACGGATTCTTTTGAATGATTTCAAAACGCCCCGGCCATTTTGTATCGTTAAGCCCGCTGCGTACCGCGTCTTTACTGATACAATACCCCTTCGCATTCAGGACTTCCACCGTTTTGACCGCGACGGCGGCATTGCTCATCTGGTGGTCTCCCAGCAAGGATATTTTTAATGCCTTGTATCCATTGAATCCAAATTTTTGCCCGGACAGGCCAAAGCCGGCAGGACGAAGGTCTGATAATTCAACCTCGTGCAATTTTGCATGTCTTTCAGTGCAAATCCGTTCAAACAGCTTCTCAATTTCAGGTTCCTGCGGATAAAGCACCACATCACAGCCGGTTTTGATGATACCCGCCTTCTCTAAGGCAATTTTGTCCAGTGTGTCTCCAAGAACATCCATGTGATCATAGCTGATGGTGGTGATGACAGCCACTTCCGGTGAATCAATGGTATTGGTGGAATCCAGCCTTCCGCCCAACCCCACCTCCAGAACAACGATGTCACAATGCTGTTCAGCAAAATACAGAAATCCCATCGTGGTAACCATGTCAAACTCCGTGGGATTTTCTTCTCCGTTCTGAACCATCCGGTCAACCGCTTGTTTAATCATCCCTGTGATTCTGGCAATATCCACTTCGGGTATTTCCTCATTGTTGACTTTAATTCTCTCTGAAAAGCGCTGGATATACGGAGACGTATAAATTCCCACTAAATAACCGGCCTCCATCAGTATTTGACTGATGAAGGCCACGGTTGATCCTTTTCCATTTGTCCCCGCAACATGGACATATTTCAGCCTCTTTTGCGGGTTTCCCAGATATTCAAGAAGCTTTCCGATACTTTCCAAGCCAGGTCTTGAACCGAATTTTTGTGCTTCATGAATATACTCCATAGCCTCTTTGTAATCCATATGAAAACGATCCTTTTCAATCATTCGCTTTTAGCTGATGCCGTTTAGATACCCTACCGTAGTCTTTTCATTACCGAATTACTTATCTCATCGGCAAGTGCGCAGTATTTTCCGAGCATAGCATCTGCCTCATTTTCTATTGAAGCAGTATTCCCCTTGTCGGATAAAGATTTCGTATTTATGAAGATATTCATGCTCGCGCCTATGAGCGCAGCCTTGCAACACACTGCGCCTACTCCTACGTCGGATACTAATGTTACGCTTCCTTTTTGAAGCATTTCTGCAAGCAAATCGATTGCATCGCAGCAGCATCTCATCATTTCAAGCGGCGCAACGTAAGCCGTTCTCAGTACATTTTCCATTGTCTCCGTGTATTTTGGATCGTCTTTCGGAATTGCATAAGCTTTGGACAACGGCTCGAATGCCTTCGCGTCCTCGTCCACAAGTTCGAGCAGCCGCGCCTGCAACACCTTCGTTTTCTCAAGAATGGTATATACATCGGCTTCCACGTTTGCATACTTTTTTCGTCCGACCGTGAGATTTCCAACCATTGAGCACAGCGCCGTTCCGAGCGCACCCACAAGTGCCGCCGCGCCGCCGTGGACTCCCGGTCTCAAGCTCCGTGCTGATGGCTATACCTGTCCCTTCTACAAAAAAGATTAAAAATCATCCGCTCAAATCAGGCGTTCATCTCCAGTGGAAATTAGAGGTGGACGCCTTAAGTCTGCCCGGAAAGGAGAATTCTCGTTTGAGTAACAATTATCGCAACAGCGAAGGCTAT